>Ga0114931_10006603_pt1 | contig 14253 bp, 25 predicted proteins | sample 2SBtaG_FD_89579 | JGI IMG/M metagenome (GOLD analysis project Ga0114931, IMG submission 89579) | Deep subsurface microbial communities from Kolumbo volcano to uncover new lineages of life (NeLLi) - 2SBTROV14_V59a metaG | ecosystem: Environmental > Aquatic > Marine > Volcanic | place: Kolumbo...
AAATTGAAATTCAAATACTTAGGGCAACCAAAACACAAGTAGAAGATTTTGGTTTGCTCCCCTTAGGCATAGGTGAACCTTGCCTGACTACTGACACAGGTGAACTATATATAGGTATGGGAACTTATAATAAAAATTTATCTTCTGGAAGTGGACTTACACTTGCACAACATAAAGTAGTAGATGATTTAATTCATAACATTGCTGAGAATGGCGTAGAAGAGATTATTAGAACAAATGGAAAAGTAACAAATGTAATAATCTGGACTGATATAAGTAAGAATAAAAAGATACGAGAAACTATTATAACCAGAACCCTTAATAAGGTTAGTTCAGTAGTCATCAAGCAATATAATAGTGCTGGATTATTAGTGGCTACTTTAACTGAGACTATTAGTAGAACGAGTGGTAAAGTTAGTCAAGTAACAATGGTATTAACTTAGGAGAAATTATGTCTTTTGGAATTGTAGAAGTTGATAATATAGAAAGAATAATAGAAGATACAGACGGTAACAAAGTAAAAGTATCTAATGCAGGAGAATTATTAGTAAAAAATGCAATCCAAACTCCAGTTTCATCAACATCAATAAAAAGAACTATTTACCAAGATGTAAATGGGAGTTCAAGTGTAACGGATGATTGGATTATACCAAATGGAGTAACTTTATATTTACAGACTTTCAAAGGTGGGAGTGAAGATATAGATAAATCCTCTAAGGCAATTTTAGAATTAATTGATGGTGGAAATACGGAAACTTTGGGTGTTGCTTATTGTGGTGGCAATAACTTTTTTTATCAATTGGCTGATGAAATAATTGGTGATGGAACAAAATTGATAAGAATTACAGCTACACGTCTTGACGCTGTTAAAAGAGAAATGTATGTTAATTGGAGTGGCTATTATGAGTAGAGGAGACGATTTTTTAGTTTATTCAGATACGGATATTACTAAGACTTGTAATGCAGACACTTGGACTTTGTTTTTAGATTTAAATTTATCTCCTGAAGATACAGTATTAGTAAAAGAATTGGTTCTAATAAATAATGATAGAGATTATATTAAAATAGATTATGATGATTTTAGTTTAGATTTTAGAATAAATGATTTTAAAAATTTATTAAAAGAAGAAAACAATAGACAATCTGAGTTTTTAAAAGTTTATAGTGATGGCAGGATTGTCATAAATCTTGAAAGACACGTAAAAAATCTAAAAGTATATAAGAAAGCGAATCACAATAATAGGTCAAGAACACTAAGTTTTTATCAAATAGTGTATGAGGAAGAATAAAATGCTATTAAGATATATAGATTTTAAAAACATTATAGAAGATAAGAACTTAAAATGGCAATTCAAGTTAGAAGAGAATTCTGGCGATAAGTATTATTATCTTTTTTCTTATGATGGCGGTATTTTGTATGAATGCAATATTGATAGTAACTATTATGAAAATGAAACCTTAGATTTTGAAAACAACTATAAAAATACAGCAAATAAAAACCTCAATCCCACAGATGATTTAGGAAATCCACTAATTTCTACAACACTTGGATATGTAAATGATATGCAGAAGGCTATGCAGATGTATAAGTTTGAAGTAGTGGCTGGGATAGAGAATGTATTTGATATTAAGGTTGAAACAGAAAGAGTATTACTTGGTGGGGAGTATTGGATTCAAAACTCCACAGTAGGAAACGTACACGAGGGTGATATAGTCGAATTTGGTGTTGTAGATAAATAGGATGTGCTTGGTTATTTTTCAATGTTTGGATTGAGTGTAGTAAATGGAGACATATTAAAGTTTCCTAAATTTGTTATAGATAATTATGTTTTAAAAGGAAATCCTGCAGATGGGTATTATTGTGATTTATCAAAAATAGTAAAGAGTAAAGGTGTAGTAAAAGCAGGTTTATACCTTAGAACCACTTATAAGAGTTTTGGTACTACTGATTTAGTATTATTAAATAACTATACATTTTACAGAGGATAATATGGCTAAAATAAAAATTAAAGATAAAATAAATGTAATTACTTATAATGCAAAAGGTAAAATAATAAAAGCAGGAATAGAGAGTAAGGTTAAAAACAAAGTGGCGAATGCTACAGATAAGTTGTCGATGAAAGAGATACAAGAATTACTGGTTAAATAAAATGAGAACTAAGATAATTGAGGTATTACTCTCTTATTATGATAGATTTAGTAAGATTCAATTCGATATAGTAAATTTAGAAAAAGAAATTAAAAAGATGAAAAAAGAAATTAAAGAATTAAAGAGTAAATAAATGGCTGATTATATTTATGACCCTTTTACCTATATGCAAACAATCCCAGTTTCAGATATACTAATAAGCCACCCTTTTAATAGAATAGTATCTGTTCAATTAATCGATACAATAACAAATGAAAATATAAATGCAGAGATTAAAATTACTACCCAAGATATTAATATAAGATTTTTTAAGAATAGTATTTTAACGCCTATAGGAAATTGGAAATTAATTGTAAATTAAAAATGTAATATAAAAAAAGTTTACTAATAAGTAAATAAAGGAGTATAAGAATGAATGAGGATTTTAACGAATTAGATTTAAGTGCTGATATACTACCTATCCTTAAATCTGCTTTAGAAAAAGAAGTATCTAATTGGTTTAAAGAATATGATAGTAGTATTACAGAATTGGAAAGACTTAATAAAAGAAAAATAAGGGATTCTTTAGATTATGCAGATGATGGTTATTATGCTTTAGGAAGTATTCCTATTGAGTTTATGAGTGGAACTGAAATACCTCTTCAATTACAAAACTTTATTAATTCTATATTAGAAGAGTCAAAAGAGTTTGCTTATACTGAATTTATGTATGAATATTGGAATGATGATTTAGATAAAGAGTTTGGACACCCAGAAAATTCTGAAGAATTAGAAAATATTTTAGATACATTATCCTATAATAATAAATATAATATTGATACTGATAATTATTATATGTTGAGTGATAGTTACTTTGAGGATTTAAGAGTAAATATAGAAGTAGATATTGCTCTATTTGATACATATAATCCTGAAAATAAATATGGTAATGAAAATGAATGTTTTATATCCATTTCACTTAATTGGGGAACTTCTAATAATCGTTTTAAAAGACAAGAAATAGAAGATAATGGAAAATTCTCTTTTAACGATGTTAGGGAATTTAAACAAAAAATAAACAAAGCAATTCAAGTTGTAATTAAAAATATTAAGGAATATTAAAATGAGATTTAGAAGATATTTAAAAGAAAGGAGGAATAATGAAATAACAGGTAGTGAGTTTGTTAAAAGGTATGTAAAAAATGGAAGAATATTACCTAATAGTGTAAAAATAATATATGATAGTTTAGATTTATCATATATTAATATAACAAAAATAGAAAATATTCCAGATTCAGTTGAAAATTTAGATTTAAATAATAATAATATAACAAAAATAGAAAATCTTCCAAATTCTATTGAAAATTTATATTTAGAAAATAATAATATTAAGAAAATAGAGAATCTTCCAAATTCACTTGACAATTTATATTTAAATAAAAATAATATTAGTAAAATAGAAAATCTTCCAAATTCACTTGGAGATGTATTTTTAAGTAGTAATAATATTAGTAAAATAGAGAATATTCCAGATTCAGTTAAATATTTAGAATTAAATAATAATAATATAAGCAAAATAGAGAATCTTCCAAATTCAGTTAAACATTTAGCTTTAGAAAATAATAATATTAAGAAAATAGAAAATATTCCAAATTCAATTTATAGTTTATATTTATATGCTAATCCAGTTTATGCTGAAATTGAAGATTTATCAATGAAAGAATTAATAAAATTAACTATTGAAGAACATGATTATAAAACAGAAAGAAATAAAAGTTTATTTGAAGCACGAACTAAAAGAGAATTAATAAGTATCTTAGAATCTCAAAAATTATAAAAAAAAAAAATAAAAAGGAGTACTACAATGAGAAATAAAGAAAATGAAGGAATAGATTTTGATAAAGATATTTTACCCATCTTAAAACCTATCATAGAAGAAGAAGCTGATGACTGGTTTAATAACTATGATATTGAGCCATCTAAAACAGAAGAAGTAGAATCTGAAAGTAGAGACGGTTTTATGGCTTTTACTGATGGGGGATATACTGTAAGAGGTTATTCTCCTGCTATGCATCTATTACAATATAATATTCCAAAAGAATTAGAGAACTATCTTGATAATATAAGAAAAGATTCTTATGATTATGCTTATGATGAATTTATGGATGAATATTGGAATAAGGATTTAGATAAAGAATTAGGACACCCAAGAAATTATGATGATTTAATAATTATTTTAGATAAATTAGATTACAATTCAAAATATGAATTCAGTATAGATGATTTAGATAATTTTGAATATGAATATTCAGAAGAACTGGATGCTCAACTTATATTAGAAGTTTTATTATACTATCCTGATAATCGTAATAACAGGATTAATTTTAGAGAAAATACTTGTTATGTATCAGCTACTTTTAATTGGGATTCTTATGGCAGAAGTGTAGAAGGTAGTGAAGTATTTGGAGAAGAAGAATTTACTTTTCAAGATGAAAATGATTTTAAAAAACAAATAAGTAGAGCAATTCAAAAAGCTATTAAAAACGTAGAATCAAAATAAGGAATAGTAAGATGTCAAGAATAAAAGAAGATAATTTATATCTTAGTTATGGTTCTGCTGAAATATTAGCAGGATATAGATATGATGAAGATGAAATTCAAGAAGATGAAATAGTCTTTTATCATCCATTAACAGGTCAAGAAAGTTCACGTATAGAAAATGCTTTGTCAGGTTTTAGTGAACAAAATCCAGAAGAAAATAAAGATTGGGAAATGTTAGAAAAGAGTATTAAAAGAGATGATGATTTAGATGAAAGAATTTATAATAGTAATCCCAACGAAGGATATGATTATAAAACAAAAAGAAGTTATAAACATGAATCTAAAATAAAAAGAAATAAAAGTTTATTTGAAGCACGAACTAAAAGACAATTAATGAGTATCTTAGAATCTCAAAATTATAAAGAGAGGACTGAGACTATAACAACAACAGAATATTTAAGGGATAAAACAGAGAAAGAATTAATTGATATAATTCCAAAAGGTTCATATATTGGAGTTAAAATGGAGATATAACTATTATAAGAGATGGTACATATAAATTTAAATTCCTTTGGAAAAATGGAAAACCAAAATTACAAAAAAAATAAAAGAGGAGTATTAAAATGTCAAGAATAAAAAGAAATAAAAGTTTATTTGAAGCAAAAACAAAAGAAGATTTAATATCAGTATTATCCTATTCTAAAAGACCAAGAAAAAGATTTAATAGAGAAAGTAAACTACGATACTCTTTTCGAGAAGCAGACAAGGTGGATACTAAAGAAGTAATTAAATCACTACAAGATAGTTTTTCTAAAGATAATGAAAGTCAAATGAAAGGAGTTCAACTTTTAAAAGGACTTGCAACTTCTGAAGATGAACTTGCTAATAAGTTTATGAAAGAACTTGATACTGCTACTACTGAAATAAGTAAAAAATTACTTAAAGGATCAAAAGAGTAATATTATGCCTTCTCAAAGTAAAAATCAATGGAAATTTATTTATGCAAAAAGAGGTGAATATAAAACTAAAAAAGATACACCAGATAAATGGCTTTGGATTTGGGATTCTAAGTGGTTTAACAATGTAGATTATAGCAGTCTTCCGAATAAAAAAGAAAGTATTTTATCTTCTAATTCTATTAAAGAATTAGAATTATTATTTTATACAGAGAGGTATTAAATTATGGGAGTACCATTAGAACATTCAAGAGAAAAAGTAACAGATGTAATATTTACAAATGGAAATGAATCATCTTATCAAACAATTTTAGATAGTTATTTAAGAAATACTGATATTACAATAGCATCTCAAAGTGTAACAGGAGGTATAAACGATTATACTCTTTCAGTTGAGTATTACAAAGCATTAACTCCAAGTATTAAAAAATCAAATCCTTTAAACACAAGTACAGGTATTAGTATTAATACAAATATAGAAATATTATTTAATAGACCTATCAATTTTTATGGTGGTATAACTCCAACAGTAGAACTTAGAACTTATTCTTCAGATGTTTTAGTTCCTTCTTCTTTTAAATTTAAAAAATTAAATCATATATCACCCTATCCTCCTGGAGTTCAAGGTAAAACAGATAATCAAGTAGAAAATGAGGGTATTATAATTACTCCAGATTCCCCTTTAAATGCTTCAACTAAATACTATGTTATAATTAAAGGGAGTAATGATGAAAAAATAATAGTAGATTATATAGGTGGAAATTTATTTGCAGGATTTTATTTTTCTAATAAAGATGATTATACTTTTACAACTGCATAGAGGGATAAATAAATGAAAAAAAGATTAATAGATTGTAATTCAGTAGAAGAAGTAAAAGAAAGATTTTTTAAAGAGACTAATCAACAGGAACTTACATTTCAAACAGCAGTAGTCAATGTATCTCAAAGTATCGACTTAGTAACTTCTGAAGATGTGGCTGTTATCTTTTTACAAGTAAATAAAAATCCTGCTTTCTTAGAGTGGTTACTTGCATTAAGACCTGATTTAGAAAATGAAATAAATAGAATAAAAGAATATAATCAGCAAGAAGGTTAAAAATGAAACGACTAAAAAGAGAAAAAACATGCCCAATTACAGGTGAAGAAGTAGAACCTCAATTATTAGGCAATGGCTTAGGAGCAGGAAGAGGAAGGGGTATAGGTACAGGAAATAAAAATCCTAAGTATCTAAGAAGAGGAAAAAAACAAGGTCTTTTAGATATAGAAACAAAGGAAGGACTTAAAAAATATTTTTTAAAAGACTATAAATAGAATAGTAATTTTATAAAGATTAAAATAAAAAACAATAAATAAAATAGAGGAGAACATTATGAAACAAAAATTTAGAGAGTCGATTAATCTTGGAGATGATATTGAAAATGCTATAGATAAAGCACTATCAATGGCAATAGAGTCATTCCCCTATGAATTACAAAAAAGTAAAATACAAGATGGGTCTGATATGGGAGATGCACTACAAAACAGTATTTTAATAGATGAAACAGACCTTTTAGAAATAAGTATAGAAGACCAAATTTTTTTAGGAACTATCTATGGAGAGGAGACGGGGGAATCTTTCCCTGAAACTCCTTTTTATAACGTAGAAGAAATGATAAGGAGTAAAGCAATACAAGGCTTATATATTTTAACAGATGGTAAAATATATCCTGTTATAGATAGTATAGATAATCTTATGAGAAAAGAAAAATTACAATATAATAAAGTTGAATTTGATTGGAAAGATAATTATGATAGACTTAGACCTGATAAAATTGATAACTTGAAAATTGAAGCGGCTAATGTTACAGTATATAGATATAGGGAAGATGGAATAGTAATAGATAATTATGAATTAGTTTTTAAAAATAAAGATAATCTTACACTCTATATAACAAATAATAGAGCAGGTTTATAAAAACGGAGTATATAAAATGCAAAGTTTATTAGAAGCAAAAACTAAAAAAGATATACAAGATTATTTTTTTACAGAAAGTTCTAACCTATCTATTAAATGGGGAGACGCTGGAGCATTAATAAATACAGATAGAGTTTATAATATTGATACGTTAGAATTTAATATTAATAATACTCTTTTCGATGAAAAAAAATTAAACATTTTAGAAGATAGTAGAGTAGATGTTGAAATGAAACAAGAAAGTCTTAAAATTAAATTTCCTATGGAACTTGCATTAAACTTAAAAAAAAATAAAAAGTATAAAAAATTAGTTTCAATATATAAAAAAATAATCTTACAAGAATTAAATAATCCTGATAATTATGTACAAGAATAACCTATTTTCCTCCAAAAATACCTTTTAGTCTTATATAAAATATATAGGACTAAAAGGTTTATACATCTTCTCTAAGTATAAGAAGACTTAAAATTCCATTATAAATATTTATTAAAAAAAATTAAAAGACTTAACTTTTTCTTATTTATATGTTATATTTATATTAGTAATTATTTATTAATTATTATCTAAATATATATTTTCTTAGATAGTAATTAATAAAAAATCCTGAATGAACTTGTTAAAATTTTAGTTAAGAGATTTTAAGTTTAACCGATAATAAATTACACGGAAGAAAAAAATTACAAGGAAGTCATAACGGAGTTAAGTTATGAAGACAGGATTTAGTTTTAAGATTAGAGCAGGAAAATATCTTGCTTTAAAGAAAAAAGGATTTAGTGATTTAGAAATTGCTATTTTCCTACAAGAAATAAAAAAATTAGTTAAATAAAAATAGGGAGATAGTTTTTTACACTATCTCCCTATTTTTTATAAAGTTTATTTTATAAATATTTACTAATAAGTAAATAAATAAAAAGGAGAAAATAAAATGACTAAAGAAGAATTTGTAAAAGATATTTTAGAGGAAGCAGTAAACCATGTAAATAGTGATGTAGAAAACGAGACTTTACAATATACAGAAAGTCTGGTAGAAGAGATGTTGCTGGATTATGAGTTTAAAGAAGGTAGTGAAGATGAAGAACCTACAATAGAATTAGAGAGAAATTATCAAGATAGAATAACAGAAATGGCGGATACTTCTGTTTCTATTTATAATAATGATCTTTATAACTGGTTGGATGGTAGTACTGCTGAATGGGTGGAGAGGAGTATAGAGGAATTTGGAGTAGATACCAGAAATATTTCAGTAATTAAACTTATACAACAAGGACAATTTCTAATGTATGAAACTGCTCTTTATGATATAATAAACTACTTAATAGATACCGGATATGTAGAAGAGTAATCATACTCTAAATAATAGTTTAGAAAAATTTATGAGACTTTTAAATCAAAAGATTATATCTATTTTATATGGAGATTAAATATGGAAACACAAGAAGATTATAGTCTTTTAGGTTGTAAGAATAAGCAAGAATTAAAAGAGTATCTTATAAAATATAATATATATAAAGAGACGATTAATAATGTAGAAGCTGACGCTCTTTATATTTATATGAAATATGGAAAACCTTTATTAGAAAAAATTTTAAAGAGAGACATTAAACTTATAGAAGGCAAAGCCTATCTCTTTGAAACTATTTCGTCTAAAGAATTAAAAACAAAAGTAAGTAAAGACGCTCATAAAAAAAAACCTATTAATATAAAAATAGGTATTAGTTCAGTAGGTTTTTATTATATGCCAAGAGATAAGTATATATTTATATCTCCAAACAGACAAGTAGTTGAACTTACTCTTTCAAATAGTCCTGACGAATTAGAGGAAATAATACCTCAAAGTGTAAAGAAAAGATTTAATTTAGAACTTAAAAAAGATAGTTATACGCAATTCAAAAAATATTTTTCTAATGGAGAATAAGGAATGATAGGCTTTCAAAGGAGAATAAATTTGATTTTTTCTTTATTTATAGAGGGGGATAATATGGTGTTTTCTCCACTCCGTTACGAAAATGTATTTTAGTTGGGAAAAAGACAAAAGTTTTATATAATAAATATAACTTTACTTAATAAAGGATAACTATGGTAAATAAAAGAAAAAACGAGGCAAAAACTGATATTGATCTTTTTAATTATATCAAAGATAATAGAATTTTTTCTAAAAATTGGACTGTTCAAAAACAAGATAACAAATATATCCAAGAAATTTTAGATAAAACCAGTAAAAAAGAAACAGGAAATCAAGGTTATCCTGATTTAATTTATGTAAATGAAACTAAAAAATTATTAATTTTAGTTGAAAACAAAGATCAAGTAAAAAATCATATTTCTAAAACTGAAAACAAACCAGTTGATTTTGCTGTAGACGGAATAAAGCATTATTTATCTTTTTTTACAGAAAACAAATTATCCCAAGAAAAAGAAACAATAAGGAAATATTTTGAACACTGGAAATTTATAGGACTTGCATTTTCTGGAGATATTAATGATGAATATAATCATAGATTAGACACATTCATTATCGAAAACAATAAGATTCAAAATATTAGCAAAAATGAAGTTTTAGACGAAGAAGATTATTTGGCATATTTTGAAAATATTGATTTAGAAAAAATATCAAATGATATCTCAAAATCATCAAGTGAAATAAATAGACTACTGAGAAATTTAGATTCTCAAAAAAGACCAGTTTTACTTAGTGCTTTAATGATTTGTTTGTTTGATAGAGAAGATCTCAAGAATTCTTTCAAAGATAGTTATTTAAACTTTGATGCACAAGATATTATTATAAATATTCCAACAACAATTAAAAAAATACTTAGTAGTGAGAATATAAGTACAGATAAAATAAATATTTTAACAAACGAATTAGCTTTCATTAAAACAGATAAAGACTTAAACGATACACAAGTTTTAAAAGATATTTTGGTTGAATTAGAAAATAATGTTATCCCACTTTTTAAAAGAAAAACAAATTACGATATTATTGGAAAATTTTATGAAGAATTTTTAAGATATGCGGGAATAACAAATGTAAAAAAAGGAATTGTTTTAACCCCAAATCATATAACTTCGTTATTTACAGATTTAATTGATATTAAAACAAATGATGTGATTTTTGACCCAGCCTGTGGAACTGGTGCATTTCTAATTGCAGGAATGAATAAATTAATTCATGAAATTGAAAATTCTAATATTTCTGATAAAAAAGAAAGAATTAAAAATATTAAAGCAAAACAACTTATTGGATTTGAAAAAAGTAGCACAATGTATTCATTAGCAATTTCAAATATGTTGTTTAGAGGAGATGGGAAATCTCAAATTTTCAATGAAGACTTTTTTTCAAAAAAAACAGATGAAATTCTGAAAAAATTACCGAATAAACCAACGATTGGCTTTATAAATCCACCCTATGGAGGTAAAGATAATAAATCTAATCCCACAAAAAAAGAAATACAATTCTTAGAAAAAATGTTAGATAATTGCAGTAGATATGGAGTTATAATTGCTCCGCTATCAACATATTTTAAAGATAATGATGATAGAAATAGAATTCTATCAAAACATACATTGAAATATGTAGTAAATATGCCAAGTGAATTATTTCAACCAAATGCTTCTACTCATACAGCAATTGGAGTTTTTGAAACAAATAAACCACACAATAATAGTAAAGTGGTATTATATGACTTAAAAGATGATGGATTAATTTTATCTAAAACAAAAGGAAGAACTGATGTATTAAATAAATGGAATAATGTGAGAAAAGAATTATTAGAAAAACTTAGCAATCCAGAGATTAATGAAGACTTAATTAAATTAGTTTACAAAGAGATTAAAAATAATGATGAATGGATTATACAAGCTCATTCAAAAACTGATTATGAATTTTTAACTGAAAAATCATTTAAAACAACAATTAAAGCATATTCTATATTTTTAATAAAACTAAAATTAGACTTAATAGAGAAAAATTTAGATGAAGTTGAGTTGCTGGATATTTTTACTATCGATCATTTAAACAATGATTCATTTAATAATAGTCAGTTAGAATTAGATAAATCTAATTTTAAAGAATTTAAATTGTCAAAGTTATTTACGGTTAGAGGTTCTAAGAAAAGTTTTACTAAAAATGAAATTTCTTACGGAGAGTATTTATATGTAACTACAAGTAATAAAAATAATGGAGTTATTTGTACTTCAAATATTTTTACGGAAAATGGAAATGTAATTACAATTGATAGTGCAACAGACGGAAAAGCATTTTATCAAGAATCTAAATTTGTAGGTTCAGACCATGTAGAAGTTTTAGAACCAATAAACTTTGAATTAAATAAATATATTGCATTATTTTTTACATCAATATTAAACCTGCAAGTATTTAGATATGGTTTTGGTAGAAAAAGATCACAAACAAGAATAAGACAGGAAAAACTATTTTTACCAATCAATAAGGAAGGTAAGCCTGATTTTGATTATATAGAAAATTACATAAAATCATTGTCTTATTCATCAAATTTATAATAAGGAGTTTTGAAAAATAGGAGTTAAGAATGACATCAAATTTCAATAATAAACTAATAGAATTACTAAAAAAGGATTTAAGGTTTGTAGATGAAGATAATGATTCTTTAATACGAAATGAAATAATTAATTTTGCTCTAAAAGTAGATAAAGATTTAATTGGATTACTAATAAAAGATGATGAAGTAAGAAATCATTTCTTTGATAAAATCCAAGAATATTATGTTTTTAACATTAACAAATTTATAGAATATGTTGAAGATAAAAATTTCTTAAGTAATTCTTATACAAAATTTAAAAATCAAATTGGTTTAAACATTGATGGAAAATATTTAAGAGAAAGAGGAGAAGTTTCTTTAGTATGGGCGTTTAAAGATTGTGTTTTAGAAGGTGGGATGACTAAAGAAGACCAAAAAAGAAATGAAATATTTTTCAATGAAATTTTAGCAAAAGATGAAATTGACAGATTATTTGACACAAAAGCATTAACTAATTTTAAAAAATTTACTAAAAATGGAAAAGAAAAAGTAAAAGATTTCAACAGAGATGAAAAAGGAACAATAAAAGACAATCTAATAATTAAAGGAAATAATCTTTTAGCTTTACACACATTGAAAAAAGAGTTTGCTGAGAAAGTAAAATTAATTTATATTGATCCTCCTTATAATTTAGGAAAAGATGATTTTGGATATAATGATAGTTTTAATCATTCTACTTGGCTAACTTTTATGAAAAATAGAGTAGAAACATCGAAAGAACTTTTAAAAAATTCTGGAGCAATCATAATAAGTTGTGATGATACTGAACAAGCATATCTTAAAATATTATTAGATGAAATATTTGAAAGAAATAATTTTTTAGCAAATGGAGTAGTTAATAGAGCAAGTGAAATTGCTTCAAATTATACTGTTTCCAAACATGAATATTTTATAATTTATTCAAAATCATTTGTTAATTTCACATTAGAAGGTGAAGAAAGATTTACAATTTCAAGAGGTACTGTAGGAAATAAAGACCAAACTATGCCAATAATAACCTTTCCCGCAGGTTTAAAATGTAATGGCGTAAAGGATGGAGTTTATAAAGAAACCAGAAAAATCAAAGGAAGTTCTGAAAATATAGATAATTTAGATCCAATTGTTGTTGAAAATGGATTTTTGAAAAAAGAAATAAGATTAAAAGCAAAATGGCGAAGTTCAAATGATATGAGAAATTTTTTTAATAACAATAGTGAACCGATGAAGAAAAAGAACTTGATTTAATTTTTTAAAAGGATATAATATAATGGGATTTACTCAAACAATAGTAACTGATATTGATGGCATTATAGTTGATTATCAAAAGCTAATAATTAAATATGTAAAAGAATATCTTAATATGAATATTACTTTTGAAGATTTTACAACATTAAATAATATTAAAGGAATACCAAGAGATATAGATAATAAAATATTCAAAGCAGGATTTCTTAAAGATACACCTAAGACTTATGATAGTATTAAGTTCTTGATTACTCTTAAAAAGAAAGGATTTAAGATTATCTTAATAACTGATAGACCTCCTGAAACAAAAGAGGATACTATAGAAGACTTAAAAGAAATACCTTATGATTCTATATTTTTCAAAGGTGAGAAGAATAGAATTGATTTAGTTAAAGAGACTACTCCTTCTTTTGTTTTTGAAGATAATCCTAAGTATATCCAAGAGTATTATGCTCTATTACAATCGAATGAGAGAAGACCTTTTTATCGATTATTCTTTCCTGAGTATATTTATAATAAATTTCTTATAGATAAGTTACACAGTCCTTTTATTTTAACATATAATACGTATGAAAGTGTTTTACAATATCTTTTTAAATAAAAAATTTGTGGGAGTTACTATGAAAAAAGAAAAGTACGAGAATGAGAGATTAGAGTATTTAATAAGTTACTACGGATTAGAGACCGTAGTAAAAAAGTTAGATGAAGAACAACAAGAAAAACTACTACAATCTCTTGAAGCAGAGTCAAAACTATCCTATGGTATAGGGTATAGAACTGGGTATATTGTAGGTAAAACAATTACTACTAACAAGGCATATAACGAGGGAATAAAAGAGGCTATGTATAATAAAACTTACTAATAGGTAATTAAGGACTATACAATGGAAATT
>Ga0114931_10006604_pt1 | contig 14252 bp, 13 predicted proteins | sample 2SBtaG_FD_89579 | JGI IMG/M metagenome (GOLD analysis project Ga0114931, IMG submission 89579) | Deep subsurface microbial communities from Kolumbo volcano to uncover new lineages of life (NeLLi) - 2SBTROV14_V59a metaG | ecosystem: Environmental > Aquatic > Marine > Volcanic | place: Kolumbo...
CAGCGGCACGTCCCGCAACGCCGCCAGCAGCCGGATGGTGGCGGCCGTTCCCCTCCGCAGCGTGTCGATCCGGTAGAACTCGTTGGGGGCGTGCTGACCGTTGTCGAACTCGGCGAACGCGAAGTACAGGCACCACATGCCGAGTGCCGAGGTGAACGCCTCCGCGGCGGGCACCGTGGCCCCCATCCACATCGGGAACGGGCGCCTACCGTACACGGCCTCGATGCTGCGCGCCGCGGCCTCGAGCGCGGGGTGCTCCAGCGGCATGGCGTAGGCGCGCGCGAAGCCGGGGAGCCGCGTGACGTGGACGGTCACCCCTTCGGGCGCGCGATCGTGCAAGAAGGTCTCGATGGCGCCGAGGATGCGCTCCGGATCCTGCCCGGGCACGAGCCGGCAACTGATCTTGGCGCGCGCCTCGCTCGGGAGCACGGTCTTGATGCCCCCGCCCTGGAAGCCGCCGCCCATGCCGGTGACGTCGAGTGTGGGGCGCACCCACATACGCTCCTGCGGCGAGTACCCCGCCTCCCCCGTCCAGGCGCGGAGGCCCAGCGCGGCGCGCTCCTTCGCCTCGTCGAAGGGGATGGAGCGGATCGCGTCGCGGATCGCCTGCGACGGCTCCTCGACGCCGTCGTAGAAGCCGGGGACCGCTACGCGGCCGTTGTGGTCGTGCAGGCGCGCCAGCATGTGCGCAAGGGCCAGCGGCGTGTTCGGGACGGCGCCGCCGTACGCACCGGAGTGCAGGTCGACCGCCGCGCCCTGCACCACCACCTCGCAGCCACAGTTGCCGCGCGAGGCGACCGTGAGCGAGGGCTCGTCGGGACCGAACATGGCCCCGTCGGCACTGATCGCCAGGTCGCCGGCGAGCAGCTCCTCGTGCTCGAGCAGGAAGGTCGGGAAGTGGGGGCTGAGCGACACCTCCTCGCCCTCGAGCACGAACGTGACGTTCACCGGAGGCGCGCCCGCCGTCTCCTTCCAGGCCTCCACGGCCTGGATCGCGACCAGGACGGTGCCCTTGCTGGCGCTCGCGCCGCGGCCGTACACCTTGCCGTCACGGACCTCCGGCTCGAAGGGGGGCGTCTCCCACAGGTCCAGGTTGTCGGGCGGCTGCACGTCGTAGTGCCCGTAGATCACCACCGTCGGCCTGACCGGGTCGACCCGCCAGCGACCCACCACCACCGGGTGCCCCGGGGTGTCGATGGCGCGAACCTCCGGCACGCCGGCACGCTGCAGGCGGGCCGCGGCCCATACGGCGGCGGCACCGATGTCCTGGTCGTGCTCGGGATCGTTGCTCACGCTCGGGATGGTGACGAAGTCCATCAGGTCCTGCGTGTACGCTTCGACGCGCTGTTCGGCGAACGCCAGCGCCGTATCGATCGGGTCGTCCATGACGGTCCTCCTGCCGGTCCCTCTGCGCCTGCGGCCGCGGTGACCCCAGACCCCCGCATGTGCTGCGCCGACGCTCCCTAGGATTGCACGTCGCGCCTGCGGCGCGCGAATCGGGCGCCCGACCGCACGCCCGACCGCACGCCGGACCGCACGCCGGACCGCACGCCGCATCGTGTTCACGCGCCTGCGCCGGCGCGTGCCGAACGCCTCGGCCAGCGCCAGGTAGAGCACGCCGATGGCCGCCGCCAGCCCCACGAGCCCGCCCGCCAGCATCAGGACGACGGCCCCGATCGGGGACTGCTGGAGTTTCACGACCTTACGGCCCGCAGCGGCGTCACGAAGGGCGCTGGTTCCCGTCTACGGCGGCAACTCATGCGCTTCTCCGTAACCCTCGCCGTGCGGGCCGGCGGCGCTACTCGCTCAGCTGCATGTCGCGAACGTGGGCGTAACGTCCTTCGAAGTAGAGCAACGGACGCCCTTCGGACGCCGTGAGGGCCTCGACTTCCCCCAGGAAGAAGCTGTGGTCGCCGGCGTCCGCGATCTCAAAGGTCCGGCACACCAGCTGGCCGAGCGCGCCGCGCACCACGGGGAAGCCGTGCAGGAGCTCGAACGGATCGGTCGCGGGCTGCTCCGGCCGGCCCGCGAAGTAGTCCGAGAGGTCCTCCTGCTCGGCGCGCAGGATGCTGACCCCGAAGCGCTCGCTCTCGCTCAGGGTGGCGTGCGCCTGCGCACGTTTGTCGATACACACAGCAATGAGAGGGGGCTTCAACGATACCGACATGAAAGCGTTGACCGTGATCCCGTAGGTCCTCTCGTCGGACCGCATGCTCACCACGGTGATGCCGGTCGCGAAGCGCCCCAGCGTGCGGCGGAACTCCCGGGGATCGATCATCGCGTCCTCTCCTCGCGCACCGGCACGGCGCCGCGGAGCGCGGAACGGGGCGATGCGGGTCGGATGTGCCACGAGTGTAGGCAGGACCCCCCGCCAGTTCAAGTGTCGGGACCCACAGGCAAGTTGGAGTATATTGGTGTCCTCGACAAGGCCCGGGGCGCCATCGCCGGCCAGGTGCTCCCACCACCCGCCCCGGACGAAGGGGAGGTCCCGCCGTGGCGACCCTACAGGCCCTGCTCGACGACCGCTCCCTCGCTCTCACGGTGCACGTGACGCCGAAGGGCCGGGCGCCGGATGCGGTCGCCTTCGAGGCGGTCCGCTCGGCCGACACGCCCGAGGACCGGCCCTGGCTCTCGGAGACCGATCTCCGTTGGACGGAAGCCCCGTTCGGCAGCTCGCGGCCCCGCCCGGACCCTCTGTTCTCGCCGGCGCCCGCGGTGCTGGTCTACGCGCTGACGCCGCAGCGCCGCGAGCTGCCGCCGGCGCTGCTCCAGCGAGCGCGCAAGGCCGACACCACCCTGCTGGCGCTGCCGCCCACGGTCAACATGGCGCGCCTGGAGGCCGCCGCCCTGCGCGTGCTGGTCGGCGAGGCCGGCACGGCGGCGAACGCCGCGGCGAGCGCCCAGCGCTACCTGTTGCGCGCCCTGCAGAGCCCCAAGCCCGAGCGGGACCTGCTCGACCGGCTGCAGCGCCTCACCGGCGAGAGCACGGTGCTGCTGACGCCCTGGGGCACCGTCGCCGCCCGGGCCGGCGACCTGCGGTGGCAGGGCTCGGCCGACCAGGCTGCACAGCTGCGGGAGGGGCGCATGCGACTCGGCGGGCGCGAGGTGCGGGTCTTCCGCGTCGTGGCCGACGGACGGCTGCGCTTCACGTTGCTCTCGGGCGGCGGCGCCCCCGCGGCTCTCCCCTGGCTCGAGCTCGCGCGCACCCTCCTGGCCGTGACTGCGCTCGCCCGCGCGGCGGAGGCCGAGGGGGAGGACGCCCGGCGCAGCGCGCTGCTCGCCGAGTGGCTCGCGGGGCCGCAGGCAGCCGGCGCGCTCGCCCCGCGGCTGCGGGCCGTCGGGCTCGATCTCGACAACCCCTTCGCCGTGGCGGTGGCCGAGGTCGGCCCGCGCCCGGCGCCGGCCCGGGCCCGCGAGGGCCGTCACCACCGTCTCGAACGCCTCCGCACCGCCGGCGACGAGCTCTTCGGCGCGCTGGGGCTGGGCTCGCTCTCCGAGACGCGCGCCGACCACGTCCTCTGGGTCGTGTCCGGCGGCGCACCCGCCGGCCAGGCGGACGGGCTCCTGCGCGCCCTGCAGGCCGCCTCGCCGGCGGACGACCCGGTCCGGCTCGGCTTCAGCCAGCCGCGGCGCGACCTGGAAGGCGTCCACGACGCCTACCGGCAGGCCATACTGGCCGCCCAGGCGGTGGTCGGCGCCTCCGGCCTCGGCCACTTCGACACCTTCGATCCCGTCTACTGGGTGCTGACGCAGCAACCGGAAGCGAACCTCCGGGCCTTCCGCGACCGCCTCGTAGGGCCGGTCAAGGAGGCCGACGACGGCAAGCTCTGGCGCACGCTGGTGACCTACCTCGCTCACGACGACGACCTGCGTACGCTGGCCGAGCGTCTGCACATCCACGTCAACACGCTTCGCTACCGGCTGAAGCGCATCGAGGCCCTCACGGGGCGGTCGCTGCAGCAGCCCGAGACGCTGGCCACGTTGCACCTGGCCGAGCAGGTCGACGCCCTGCTGGAACGAGGGGCTCCGTGACCCGGGCGCACGGCGAACCGGGATCCCGTGAGGCGCCGCAGCGCGGGCCGGCGCGCGGTGAACCGGCGCGCCGCAACCGGCGCGGCGCCAGCCTGGCCCCCACCCGCCGCTGTCGGGCGGCGCCGCCGGGGCGCGGAATGAGCTGGGCTATAGTGTGCGCGAACGTTCGTTCGAGTCCATGGAGGCACCCGTGAACGACAGGGGCCCAACGCCATCCAGCGCCGGGGGTGAAGAGGGCTACGCCGCGCCGGCGCGGGCGATCGTGCTGGGAGCGGGCACCATGGGCCGCGGCATCGCGCAGCTGCTGGCCCATGCGGGCAGCCGCGTCACGCTCTGCGACGCCGACCCGTCGGTGCTGGAAGGCGCGCGCAGCGGCCTGCGCGAGGTCTTCGTCATGCTGGCCGGGAAGGGCCGCCTCACACGGGGCGCCGACGAGGTGTTCGCGCGCCTGACGTTCCAGCGCGAACCGCCGGACGACGACGGCGTCACCTGGGTGTTCGAGGCCATCTTCGAGGATCTCGAGGCCAAGCGCGCGCTGTTCGAGCGCGCCGCGGCCTCCTACCCCAGGGCCTCGCTCGCGACCAACACCTCCACGATCTCGGTCACCGCCATCGCGGCCGGCTGCTCACGGCCCGAGGACGTGGTCGGGATGCACTTCTTCAACCCGGCGCCCCTCATGCCCCTGGTGGAGGTGGTGCCCGGCGTGCGCACCGACCCCGCGCTCGTCGAGGCCGCGACCCGTGTGGCGAAGGCGCTGGGACGCACGCCGGTGGTGGCCCGGGACCGGCCCGGCTTCATCGTGAACCGGGTGGCGCGCCCCTACTACGGGGAGGCGCTGCGCCTGGCCGGCGAAGGGGTCCCCCGCGAGACCGTCGACCTCGCCGCCAGGGGCGCCGGCTTCCCCATGGGGCCCTTCGAGCTGCTCGACCTCATCGGGATCGACGTCAACTTCTCCGCGACCCGGAGCGTCTACCGGGCCTTCTTCGAGGAACCGCGCTACCGGCCGCATCCGCTGCAGGCGGCGATGGTCCAGTCCGGTCGGCTCGGTCGCAAGAGCGGACGTGGCTTCTACCGCTACGACGGCGGCGGCGGCGGCCCGCCGTCGGCCCCGCCGCAGCCCACGCGCCGCGCCGACGCGCCGCGCGTGGCCGTGCTGGGGCAGGGCGCGGTCGCCCGTGCGCTGCGCGACCGGCTTCCGGTGGCCGCGCAGCCGTCCGGAGCCGCCCTCGTGCTCGACGCGCGCGTCGGCCTCGAGCACAAGGCCCTCCCCGACGAGCTCTCCGGAATACCGGTCGCGACGCTGTGCTGGGCGCACTCGGCCAGCGCCGCCCTGGAGCGTTGCGGACGTCCGCTGGTGGGGTTCGGCCTGGTGCCGCCCCTCACCGAGGCGTCGCTCGTCGAGCTGATGGCGCCCGAGGGTGCCGACCCTTCGGTGCTGGAGCCCGCCCGCGACGTCCTGGAAGCGAGCGGCCTCGGCACCCTGACGCTGCCCGACCGTGCGGGAGGCGTGCTCTTCCGCCTGGTGGCCCTGCTCGGCAGCGAGGCCGCCGGCGCCCTCGCCGAGGGGCTGGCCGACGCATCCGCCATCGACACCGCCATGCGGCTCGGCACCCGCTACCCGCGCGGCCCGCTGGCCTGGGCCTCGGAGCTCGGCCTGACGGACCTGCACGCCGCCCTGCGCGGGCTCCAGCGCGAGACCGGCGCCGAGCGCTTCGCTCCGCATCCGCTCCTCACGCGCCTCGCAGCGGTGCGCGCCGAGCGCTTCCCGGAGCGCTCGGGAAGTGTTCCATGAGTTTCGCCCGGCTGCTCGCCTTCGAGACGCTGCCGGCCGAGACCGGTCGCGCCCACCTGCGCGCCACCGTCGGGGCCGACCACGTCAACATGCACGGCAGTGCGCACGGCGGCTTCCTCTACAGCCTCGCCGACGAGGCCTTCGCGATCGCGTCGAACTCCCGCGAGGCGGACGCGGTCGCGCTGTCGGTGAGCATGGACTACTTCCGCGCCGTGTATCCCGGCGACGTTCTGGAGGCCCGCGCCAGCGAGGAGCATCTCGGCCGAAGGGTGGCCACGTACCGGGTCGAGGTGCTCCGAGAGAGCGCCCGGAGCGCCGAGCCGGTGGCCCTGTTCACCGGCACCGTCTACCGGCGCCCGCGCGACCGGGACGGGGCCTGACATGCCGGCAGGCGGCCGGGCGCGCGGCCGGGTGCACGGGTCACGGGTGCACGGGTCACGGGTGCACGGGTCACGGGTGCACACGCCGCGGCGGCCCCGCCGCCGCGCCTGGAGGTGAGCATGTTCAATCCGGAGATGGAAACGCTGCCCCGCGACCGTCTGCGCGCCCTGCAGGACGAACGCGTCGGGCACCTGGCGAGCTACGTCTACGAGCGTGTGCCGTTCTACCGGCAGCGCATGGACGAGGCCGGCGTCACGCCTGGCGCGATCCGCAGCGTCGAGGACCTGGCGAAGCTGCCGCTCACGCGCAAGGACGACCTGCGGGCCAACTACCCGATGGGGATGTTCGCCGTGCCGCGCCACGAGCTGAAGCGCATCCACGCCTCCAGCGGCACCACCGGCAAGCCCACCATCGTCGGGTACACCAGGACGGACATCGATACCTTCGCCGAGGTCAACGCGCGCAGCATCGCTGCCGGGGGCGCGAGGCCGGGGATGTTGTTCCACAACGCCTACGGCTACGGGCTGTTCACCGGCGGGCTGGGCCTGCACTACGGCGGCGAGCGGCTGGGCCTCACGGTGGTGCCGGTATCGGGTGGCATGACCGAGCGCCAGGTGATGCTGATCCTCGACCTGCAACCGAAGGTCATCGCCTGCACGCCGTCGTACGCGCAGACCCTGTCCGAAGCCTTCCGCGAGCGCGGCATCGCACCCGACCAGATCAGCCTCGAGATCGGCATCCTCGGCGCCGAGCCCTGGACCGAGACCATCCGCCAGGACGTCGAGCAGGGGTTGGGCATCCAGGCCACCAACATCTACGGCCTGTCCGAGATCATCGGTCCCGGCGTGGCCAACGAGGCGGTCGAGGAGAAGGACGGTAGCTACATCTGGGAGGACCACTTCTACCCCGAGATCGTCGACCCCGCCACCGGCGAATCGCTTCCCGACGGTCGAGACGGGGTGTTGACGATCACCACGCTCACCAAGGAGGCTCTCCCGCTCCTCCGCTACTGGACCGGCGACATCACCAGCCTCACGCGCGAGCCCGGCGTGAGCGGCCGCACGCACGCCCGCATCGGCATGATCCGGGGGCGCGCCGACGACATGCTGGTGATCCGCGGCGTCAACGTCTACCCCACCCAGATCGAGGCCGCCCTGGTGGACATCGTCGAGGCGTCGCCGCACTACCAGCTGGTGGTGCGGCGCGTGAAGAAGCTCGACGAGCTCGAGCTGCGCCTGGAGCTCACCGAACCCGCCTTCCAACGCATCGGGCAGGGGGTGCTCGACGACGGCTCCCTGCGGGTCGACAAGGCCGTGCACACCTTGCGCGAGCGCATCAAGCACAAGCTCCACGAGAACGTCGGCATCAGCATCCGGGTCAGCCTGCTGGCGCCCGGCTCGGCGCCGCGCTCGGCCGGAGGGAAGCTCCGTCGCATCGTCGACGAGCGGAGCCTGTGACCTCGTGAAGGCCATCCCCGACGGCTACGAGGCCACCTTCGAGGTCACCGTGACCGAGGCCATGACGGTCGACTTCGAGCAGGACGACCCGCGGCTGGGCCGGCTCCACCCCGTCTACGCCACCTACTGGCTGACGAAGCACGCCGAGCTGGTGAGCCGCAAGATCATCCTGCCGTTCCTCGAGGCAGGAGACGAGGGGATCGGCCACGAGGTCCGCATCCGTCACCTGGCGTCGGCGCTGCCGGGCATGCGGGTGAAGCTCACCGCGCGCTTCGTCCGCCGGGAGGGGAACCGCGTGGTCGCCGACGTGCGCGCGGTCAGCGAGCTGGGCGATGTCGTCGGCGAGGGCGCCACCACGCAGGTGGTGCTGCCGCACGAGAAGCTCGCGCGCGGCCTGGCCGCGCTGCGCGAACGCTGGGAAGCCGCCCTGGAGGGCGGCCCCCGAACGGGAGGACCATGATCAAGCTCATCGCGCTCTACCGCCGCCCCGACGACCTCGAGGCGTTCATGGAGCACTACCGCGACGTCCACACGCCGCTGACGCTCGCGCTTCCTGGCCTGCAGCGCCTGGTGCTGGACCGCGTCACCGCCGACGCCTTCGGCGGCGAGCCGGAGTTCGTGCTGATGGCCGAGATGCACTTCGCGGACCGCGACGCCTTCCGGGCCGCCATGCGCTCCGAGGAGAACCGGCGTCTGGCGGCCGACCTGAAGACCTTCGCCGCCGACGTGGCCACCGTGCTGGTCACGGAGTCCGAGGAGGTGAGCTGAGGCGTGGCCCGGACCGACCACGACGGGGCCGAGACGCGCCCCTACCGGAACCTGATCGTCGAACGGCTCGACGGCGGCGTCGGCCTGGTCCGCATCCACCGTCCGGAGCGGCGCAACGCGCTGGACCAGGCGACGCTGGAAGAGCTCCGTGACGCCGCCACCGCCTTCGACGCCGACCGCGGCGTCGGCTGCATCGTCCTGACCGGGGACGAGCGCGCGTTCGCCGCCGGCGCCGACGTCACCGAGATGGACGGCAAGGGCGTGGCCGACATGCTCTCGGGCCACCGGTTCGAGCTTTGGGAGGCCCTGCGGACGGTCCGAACGCCGCTGGTGGCCGCGGTCACCGGGTACGCACTGGGGGGCGGGCTCGAGCTCGCCATGCTGTGCGACATGATCGTCGCCGGCGACAACGCCAGGCTCGGCCAGCCGGAGATCAAGCTCGGCATCATCCCGGGCGCCGGCGGCACGCAGCGCCTCACCCGGCAGCTCGGCAAGGCGCTGGCCATGGAGGTGGTGCTGGCCGGCCGGCTCCTCACGGCCGAGGAGGCGCTCGCACACGGCCTGGTCAACCGGGTGACCCCCGTCGAGGACACGCTGCACGCCGCCGTCGAGCTCGCCCGCAAGGTCGCGTCGCGCGCTCCGCTGGCGGCGCGGGTCGCGAAGAGCGCCATCCTGCAGGCCCAGGACACGTCGCTCGAGCAGGGTCTGGCGTTCGAGCGCCACAGCTTCACCCTGTTGTTCGGCACCGAGGACCAGAAGGAAGGGGTGCGCGCCTTCCTCGACAAGCGCGAGCCCCACTGGTCGGGACGATGACCCCCGGTGGCCCGCGTCCCGCCGGTCGCCCTGGTGCACCTCGACATCGACGGCACCCTCATGACGGCCGGCGGCGCGGGCCGGCGCACGCCGCACGCCGGAACCACGAGAGAACGAGGTGACGATGCTCCCCACCACCGAAGCCTTCCTACAACGGCACAAGCAGCTCTACATCGGAGGCGACTTCGTCTCCGCCGACGGCACCTTCCCCACCGTCAACCCCGCCAACGGGGCCGTCCTGGCCGAGGTGCCCTTCGCCGGCCGCAGCGAGGTCGACAGCGCCGTGCGCGCGGCGCGCGGCGCCTTCGACGGCTGGAGGCGCCTCGCGCCGCTGGAGCGCTCCCGATGGCTCACCCGCGTGGCCGACGCCATCGAGGAGCACGCCGACGAGCTGGCCGAGATCGAGACGCTCGACAACGGGAAGCCGCTGAAGGAGTCGCGGCGCGGCGACATCCCGCTGGCGGCCAACCACTTCCGGTACTTCGCCGGGCTGGCGCCCACCGTCGGCGGCCGCACGGTGCCGGTGTCGGCGCGCCGGGTGTTCAACTACACGCTGCGCGACCCGGTGGGCGTGGTCGGCGCCATCGTGCCGTGGAACTTCCCGCTGCTCATCGCCTCCTGGAAGCTGGCGCCGGCGTTGGCAGCCGGGTGCACGGTGGTGCTCAAGCCCGCCGAGCAGACGCCGCTGACGGCGCTGCGCTTCGCCGAGATCCTCGACGAGATCGGCTTCCCCAAGGGCGTGCTCAACGTGGTCACCGGCGACGGCCGCACCGGCAAGGCGCTGGTCGAGCACCCCGACGTGGACAAGATCACCTTCACCGGCTCCACCGCCGTCGGCAAGCAGATCATGGCGGAGGCGTCCAAACGTGTGGCGCGGGTCTCGCTGGAGCTCGGCGGCAAGTCGGCCAACATCGTCTTCGACGACGCCGATCTCAAGACCGCGGTGTTCGGGCTGGGGCTGGGCATCTTCTACAACCAGGGGCAGCTGTGCACCGCCGGCAGCCGCATGCTGGTGCAGCGCGGGGTGCTCGACGAGGTGGTGGAGAAGCTGAGCGAGCAGGCGCGCAACGCCCGGCTCGGGCCCGGCCTCGACGAGGGCACGACCATGGGCCCGCTCATCAGCGAGGAGCAACGCAACCGCGTGCTCGGGTACATCGAGCAGGGCAAGGCGTCGGGGAGCACGCTGGTGGCCGGCGGCGCGGCGAGGGATCCGGGCTTCTTCCTCGAGCCGACCCTGTTCGTCACCGAGAACACGCAGCAGGCCATCGTGCAGGAGGAGATCTTCGGGCCCGTCGGCGCCATCATCCCCTTCGACGACGAGGAGGAGGCGATCCGCATCGCCAACGACTCCCGCTACGGGCTTGCCGGCGGCATCTTCACGCGCGACCTGGCGCGCGCCCACCGGGTGGCCGCCGAGGTCCGGACCGGCACCCTGTGGATCAACACCTACAACGTGTTCGACGCTGCGTCGCCGTTCGGCGGCTACAAGGAGTCGGGCTTCGGCCGGGAGATGGGGGAGGAGGCCATCGAGCTCTACACCGAGGTGAAGTCGGTCTGGGTCAGCACGCGCTGAGATGAGCGCGCGACCGGGTGGTCATGGCGAACGCCGCCCGAGCGGCCCCCGGCGGCTGCTGTACAGTTGCCGTCATGACCGGCCGGGCCCTTCGCGCCATCTCCACACGAACGTTCTGGCAGCGTCTGGGCCAGCTCAGTCTTGGGCTGATGATCCTCGGCCTCGGCATCGCGTTCATGCTGGAGGCGGGCATCGGCCTGGGCCCGTGGACGGTCTTCCACCAGGGGCTCAGCTTCGTCACCGGGGTCAGCATCGGCCGCGCCATGCAGGGCGTGGGCCTCGTGGTGCTGCTCCTGAGCTGGCTCCTGACCGGCACGCGCCCGGGTCTGGGCACCGCCCTGAACATGCTGCTGGTCGGCCCCTGGGTCGACCTCTTCCGATCGCTGCCGATCGTCCTCCACCCGTCGAGCTACCTGCTGGGCGTGGTGGTCTTCGTCGCCGGCCTCGTGCTGCAGGGGCTCGGCACCGGCCTGTACATCACCGCCCGCCTGGGCGCCGGGCCGAGAGACGGGTTCGTGCTGGGGCTGGCGCGGTTGCTGTCGACCAGCGTGCGCGTGACGCGCACCGGGCTCGAACTGCTGGTGCTCGTCAGCGGATGGCTGATGGGCGGGCGGGTCGGGCTCGGAACCGTGCTGTTCGCCGTAGGGATCGGACCGCTGATGCAGTTCTTCCTCAGGTGGTTCGGCCCCCGTCGTCCGGCGCATCCCGGTGCAGCCTCTTGAGATGCATCGCCAGCGCCTCCGCCTCGTCGAAGTAACGCGTCTCCTGCGTCGTCACGTCGGTCAGGGCCGCGCGGAACGCGGGGGCGCGACCGTGATCGGTCTCGCTCCAGACGCGCAACAGGTACGTGTGATGCCGGATGCCGTTCATCGGCCCTCCCGCGCGTCGGCGGCCCCGGCCCGGATGCTGGGCAAGGGCCGCCGACGGGAACGGATCGCTGCTCGAGCTCAGGGGTAGCAGCCGGACGTGGGGCTGGCGACGGGATCGGTGGTGAAGGTCACCGTCGCGCCGTCCACCGTCACGGTGGTGCCACTGTCGCCGCAGATGCCTTCCAGGGTGTTGCCGGCGCTGGTGTTGTCGATGATGGCGTGGTCGACGCTCAGCGAGCCGTTGTTGTACACCAGGATCTCGGCGGCCGAGTTCGAGCCCGCCCCCTGCAGGTCGACGTAGGAGAGCTGGTTGCCGGTGGTGTAGAAGGCGAGGTGGTTCCAGTACTCCGACGCGTTCCCGGACACCGCCCGGAAGGTGACGCGATTGCCGGACTGGCCCACGGCGCTGAGGGTCCCGCTGCCGGTCGACTGGCCGACCTCCATCGCCATGCCCTGGTCGAACGCGATCACGGCGCCGGGCGCGAGGGTCAGCGCCGCGTCGACGTTGACGTCCGCTCCCCGACCGTCGACGAAGTAGGGGAGCGGCATCGCGGGCCAGGTCTGGTCGATCGTGACGTCGTTGCCGAAGAGGTCGATCTGCTTGGTGCCGTTGCCCGCATAGGTGCTCGCCGGGTCCAGCGCGCCGACCGCGTTCGCGGAGATGCTCACCGGGTAGCCGGCGTTGTCCTGGTAGGTGTTCGCCGACAGGCTCAGGTCGGCGATCGATGCGCCCGTATCGGTATCGAAGCCGTCGCTACCGCTGCGATCGACGGTGGTGTGGTCCATCGCGAGCGCGTCGCCCGCTTCGACCCAGAGCGCCGCACCGGAGCTGTAGCTGGCGTCGCCGCCATCGCGGATCTCGACATGACTCAGGGTCGCGGCGCCCCCCGTAAGGAGGTTCAGGCCGCCCCAGTAGCCCGGCTGATCGTTGGCGCCGGTCAGGAGGATTCCGTTGGTGGCCGTGCCGCCGGCGGCCAGGACGCCGCCGTTGCCAACGTCCATGTGCAGGTGCTGCGGGAACAGGATCGTGACGCCGGGCAGGAGGGTCAACCTGGCGGAAACCACCACGTTGTCCTTCGGTTCGTAGCAACCGGCCTGCAGCGTCAGGTCGGTGCCGATCGAGCTCGGCAGGAGCGCCGGGGCGGCGCACGTCGCCGACGTCGTGCCGCCGGGCGCCGACGGGCCGATGGTGCAGGACGCCAACAGGCCGACCAGCAGGCCCGTGGCCGCCACGAGGGGAACGAGCTTCGACGCGACCGCCTTCCACGTCAGGGTCTTCAGCGTCATGAGGGCTCCTTTCGTCCGAGGACGAGCGAAGCCTAGGGAAGCGGGCGTTACTGGAGCGTTATCGGCGTCGGGGAGGACGCCGGATGCGCCGTTCCGCGGCAGCGCCATCGATCGGCGACCGCCCCGGGGCCCGGTGTGGCAACGGCGGGTCGAGCCCGCCCACGGCGGGGCTATCATGGCCCGGAACGAACGTCGGGCCGGCCCGTCCGCGATGGCCGCTCGACGCCGACGGGGTCGGTCGCCTGCGGGGGATCGACTCTTCGTATGGAGGCATCGGTGGCAACGCTGCATCTGCTCGGAACGGGCGCGGCCTTCTCGGCCGCCGATCGAACGACGACGATGCTGGCCGTGTCCGGCCCGCGCTCGGTCGTGGTCATCGACTGCGGCGGCGACGTCGTTCGCTGGCTGCTCGCCCAGAACCTCGACCTCGACCGCGTATCCGCGCTGATCGTGACGCACGAACACGCCGACCACGTCTCGGGCTTCCCGCTCATGATGGAACGGCTGTGGCTGGCGGGCCGGGCGCGCCCGCTCGACGTCTACGGGATCGCTCCCGCCATCGAGCAGGTCCGCAAGCTCCACGACGCCTTCGACACCTCCAGCTGGCCGGGGTATCCCGAGGTGCGCTACCACGAGATCGCCCTGGCCGAGGGTGCCGCCGTCCTGGTCGACGACGACTGGGAGATCACGGCGGCGCCGGGGTGCCACGCGGTGCCCGTGACGGGCCTGCGCATCGTCGATCGCGCCGGCGGCGGGGTGATCACCTACTCGGCCGACACCGAGCCGTGCGACGCCATCGAACGGCTCGCGCGGGGAGCCGATCTCCTGGTGCACGAGGCCACGGGCGAGGGTCCGGGGCACTCCAGCGCCATCGACGCCGCCAAGCTGGCCGCGCGCGCCGGCGTGCGCCGGCTGCGGCTGGTCCACATCGCGCCCAACGGCGTCGCGGCCGACGCGATGCTCCGGGAAGCGCGCAGCTACTTCGCCGACATCGCCCTGGGCGCCGACGGCGACGCCATCACGTTCTGAGCCGCGGGGTCAGGTGCGGGGTCGGGTGCGGGGTCGCGCGCAGCGATCCCGGGCGCGGGCGACGGGCGTCGGGAACGGGGTAGCCCCGCACCGCACCCACGGGACCCGGACCGCGCCGGGACACGGCCGCCCGGGCCGGGACACGGCCGCCCGGGCCGGGACACGGCCGCCCGGGCCGGGACACGGCCGCCCGGGCCGGGACACGGCCGCCCGGGCCGGGACACGGCCGCCCGGGCACGCTGCGCAGTACG
>Ga0114931_10006605_pt1 | contig 14251 bp, 11 predicted proteins | sample 2SBtaG_FD_89579 | JGI IMG/M metagenome (GOLD analysis project Ga0114931, IMG submission 89579) | Deep subsurface microbial communities from Kolumbo volcano to uncover new lineages of life (NeLLi) - 2SBTROV14_V59a metaG | ecosystem: Environmental > Aquatic > Marine > Volcanic | place: Kolumbo...
CATCTCCCTTATCGATGATTCAAAAATTAAACGTATTGAAAACGATCTCAACAATAGACCGTGGAAGTGCTTGAATTTTCTAACCCCGGCTGAATTCTTCGGTAAACTATGTGGTGCACTTCCAGATTGAATCTAGTACTTAATCGATGTCTCGATAGGCAGATATTTTTTAGTCTCCTCAACCACTACTCCTGACAATCCGAGGAGACCTATTAAATTGGGGAACGCCATAAGCCCGTTCATAATATCGGCAAACGCCCAGACGAGCTCGAGCTTTACGACGGCCCCTACGAAAACCACAATTGAGAACACTACCCTGTACGGCATCACGGCTCTTTCCTTGAGTATATATTCTATCGCTTTCTCGCCGTAGTAGCTCCACCCGAGAAGCGTCGAGTATGCAAAAAAAGCAAGGCTTATTGCAACTATATCCGCACCGAAATTAGGCAGTCCGCTCTCAAACGCCTCGGTGGACAGGGCTGCGCCGTTCTCTCCAGAAGTCCAGACACCGCTTGAGAGGATTACCAGGCCCGTGAAAGTACATACCACTATAGTGTCTATAAAGGTCTGAGTCATGGATACAAGACCCTGGCCTACCGGGTTTTTGGTTTTAGCGGCGGCGGCGGCAATGGGAGAGCTTCCGAGCCCGGACTCGTTTGAGAAAATACCGCGGGCGACACCCATCCTGAGCGTTTGCGCTATGGTGGCGCCTAAAAAACCGCCTGCGGCGGCTGTAGGAGAAAGGGCATACCGGAAAATAGAATAAAAGGCCGAGGGAACGTTCTCACGGTAAACGAAGAGTGTAATTACGGCTCCTATCATGTAGAAGATAATCATAAACGGAACTATGGCGCTGGTAGCCCGGGCGATACTTTTAATGCCGCCTACTATAACCAGGCCCGTTCCGACGCAGAGCACAACGCCGGTTAACCAGAACGGCACTCCAAACGCCTCGCCAAGGGCGTCGGCTACGGAATTTGACTGAACCATGTTGCCGATACCAAAAGCCGCGATTGAAGCGAACAGCGCAAACAGGAATCCGAGCCACTTGAGACCAAGCCCTTTTGAGATGTAGTACATCGGCCCGCCGCTCATAAAACCGAGTCTATCCACCTCTCTGTATTTAACGGCCAAAACAGCCTCTGAGTACTTTGTCGCCATTCCCAGAAGCCCCGTAATCCACATCCAGAAAAGCGCGCCCGGTCCCCCTACAGCTATAGCCGTCGCCACGCCCGCAATATTGCCGACGCCAACGGTGGCGGACAATGCGGTCATGAGAGCCTGGAACTGTGTGATGTCCCCCTCGGCCTCACCGCTTTCTTTTCTCTTAATCAGCGCAAGATATAGAGCGGGCCAGAGGGCCCGGAACTGTATGCCTCTCAGGAGCGCCGTTAGATATATACCGGTACCCAAAAGTAATACAATGAGAGGAATCCCCCAAACGAGTGAGCTTATTTCCGATAATATTTGTGAGAGATTTTCCTGCATCCTTTAACTCTTGGTCAGAATTCTGAAAGGTTAGTACCTTATCACATTTATTTATCAATAGTAAAGACGTCCCGAGTCACCGGCACTCAGAACCTTTTCCAATATATACCTCATCATATGGGGTATACTATATTGCAAAAAAAAAGTGCTTATGTACAATTAACAGTTACTGGAAAGTAACCGGACGGAGGCTAAGCTGAATAATGAGCGCAGACAACCCTTTAATAATTCTAAAAGAAGAAATGGACAAGCTGGTGATCGGGCATGAGGAGGTAAAGATTGCCCTTCTTCTCGGTATAATCGCCAGAGAGCACATTTACATAGAAGGCCCTCCCGGAACAGCTAAAACGATGTTGGCCGAAATCGTATCGGGCGCAGCGCAGCTTAGATTTTTCTTCTACCAGCTCCACAGAGACACAAGGCTTTCAGAGCTGATCGGGGACCTGGTTATATCCAAAGAAACAACCGACACCGGAGAAGTAATAAAACAAAAGGTGGTAAAGGGCGGAATACTTACATCTGAAATCTGCCTGCTCGACGATATTTCAAGAGCGCCCGGTGAGTCGCTGAACGTATTGCTCAGGATACTGAACGAAAGAAAATTTTTTGATGAGAGCATACCTCTTTTAACCGCCATTGCGACAAGTAACCCGACGGCTGACGAGTACTATAATGAGCCCCTGGATCCTGCAAACCTCGACAGATTCGTGCTCCAGATTAACGCTCAGGGACTCTCATACGGAAAGAAATGGGAACAAGCTAAAGAGGTTATAAAACTCTACACAGACCATCCGGGAGAGTACAAGGTACCACCCAGGTTATCAAGAGAAGTATTCGACGAGTATTACGCAAAGCTGGGGAGTGTAATCATACCTGCCGAGGTACAGGAGGGACTCGCTAATTTTGTCGCCACTCTGATAGAGAGCTACGGCTGTAATGAATCCAACTCCCTTATTTCGGACAGAACGTTCTTTGTAAAATCACTCAAGATTATGAGAGCACACGCTCTTCTTAACGACCGCGAGCAGTGCACTATGGAAGACCTGCACGCGCTTAAATACATGACCGCATTTCGTATACCCGAGGAAATCTTTATGCAGCTCGATCAGATACTGGACGAGCTTACGGCTAAAAAAAAAAGGACCAGGACAGCGGGAGCGAACTAGAGCCTGAACCCTCCTCTGAATTCGAAGAAAACCTCGACGGGGAGGAGAAAGCGGAAATTCCCGACGACCAAGCCGAGAAGGAATCACAAGACCAGCTGTCCGAAGCCCGCAAGACCTTTTTCCAAGCGCTGAAAGAACTTAAGGAAAATATACAGAACGAAAACGAGATGGCTCCCCCCGAGGACCAGAACGCGCCCACGGACCCAAAAGGGATGGCGGCGGACGAGGGAAGCCGGAATGACGAAAAGGACGATCCCAGAACAACAAAAATTTTCGCAAGCAAATCCCCTGACCCTGGAGACGAAGATGATTACTGGATCGGCGGGAAAAGAAACACGGACTCTGCCGACAATATTAAAGCGATTATGAGAGTGCTCGAAGGCAACTTCCAGCGCAGTATCGCTCTTAAAGCTCCCCATCCGGGCGGACTTCCCAGGACATGGAAAAGGATGAGTTACTTTGATGAAATGGAAGACGTAGACCCCTTTGAGGCCTCGTTCTGGACAGAATACACCACCCCGAACCTTCCCCGCGTGCACAAGAGAGAAAAGGAAATGATGGGCGGAGAGATCGCGATATTAAGGGACGTAAGCACTTCGATGATGGGTGTATACAGCGAATGGTCTTCATCTGTAGTAAGGGGCGTAATAGAGCTAGCACGTACAAAAAGAATGAGGGTCGGATATGTGGAGTTCAACCACCGATCCTATAAATATAAAAGGAACGCCAAATTTTTTACGAGAGATTACCCCTGGATGCTCGAGCTTGCGGCTAAGACAGAGTGCTCGGGAAACACCAACTACGAAGACGCCCTGAAGGACGCGCTCGGTGAGTTCAGAGGTCGGGGGCTAAGGAATAAGCACGTGCTCTTTATTACAGACGGGATACCTACTTCCGGAGACTGTGACGTAATTACTGAGAGACTCAGAGCCAAGAAACTAGGCGTGTGCATTCATTCTATTTTCATAGGCTCGAAGAACTATCCGCGCATACTGCAGAAGATCTCGGGGGAGACAAGCGGAACTCAGTTTATAGCCACCAGGAGAAAAAACGGTGCGATTAAGATTGAAAGAAGGGACAAGAAGCTAAGCGTTCCTGTTGCAAGCGATAAGACTCAGGTAGACCCTTTCAGCAAGGTATTTACTTAGGGATTATTGTTCTTTCGGTAATCACGGACTGCCCGTCTGTGATCTTCATAGTTTGAAGAGAACGAGTGTGTGCCCGTGCCGTCGCCTTTTGATACGAAGTAGAGATAGTCAACATCGGCGGGGTTTAGGGCAGCGGAGATAGACTCTCTGCCGGGATTGGCTATGGGGCCGGGGGGAAGGCCTTTTATCAGATAAGTATTGTATTCCGTCATGCGTACCAAGTCTCTTTTTCTGAGCCTGCCACCAAAGCGCTCACCCAAACCGTATATGACGGTAGGATCGCTGTCGAGCTTCATACCGATGCGTAGGCGGTTATGAAAAACAGCCGAGATGAGCCCGCGCTCGCTCTGTGCGCCCGTCTCTTTTTCAATTATGGAAGCAAGCGTGATAATCTCATTGTCCGTGAGCTCAATATCGGCGCGCTCATTTTCAAGAGAGCTATAAACGGTATTGAACCTCTTTACCATCATATTTATTAATTCAAGCGCCGTGACGCCTTTATTGTATGAGTACGTATCGGGGAAGAGGTAGCCTTCAAAACCCCCAGACTCTTCACCAAGAAGCCCCGACTGAACCTCTTTGTCATGAGTCAGCTGCAAGAACTCGTCTTTACTAACAATATTATTTTCCTGAAGAAGCTCTCCTATTTCACTCACGGTGAGCCCCTCGGGAATGGTTAGTGTATAAACAACGACGTCGCCTTTTGATAATTTCTCCACTACCTGAAACATGGTCGAGCCGCTTTTGAATTCATACTCACCCGCTTTGAGCTTATCCTGAAGCCCTTCGTACACAACATAGAGAATGAAGAGATTTCCGTTTGCTATGACGGCGTTTCGCTCGAGTTTGCGAGATATGGCTCTTAGACCTTCGCCTTTCTTAATTCCCAAGGTACTGTCGTTTTTTACCGAAGGCACATTGTTAATGTAATAGGATAAACCGAACAGCTCCGCTCCAATGAGGAGCAATAAGATCAGAAGCGGAATTATTATGAATAATATATTCTTGGATTTCATTTCAGAGCATGATGGAATCGAGCTATGTGGATATTATTGCCAGGTCGTCACGGTGAATTACCTCATCGCTGTACTTATAACCGAGTATGCTTTCGATCTGAGATGTTTTTAAACCCGCAATCTTTTTTATATCACCCGAGCCGTAAGAGGTGAGCCCTCTAGCAATCTCAGTACCTGATTCGTCAATACAGGAAACGGGCTCTCCCACGCCGAACTCGCCCTTAACGTCCTTAATACCGGCGGGAAGAAGGCTTTTCCCTGAGGAAGTGAGGGCTTTCACAGCGCCTTTGTCTAAAACTAACTCGCCCGAGGGTTTGAGAGTAAAAGCTATCCAGTGTTTCCTGCCCTTAAAACTCTTCTCGGAAGGCAATATGAGGGTTCCCGCATCCCCGCCCTCGAATACTCTTGAAAGCTCGCCCTTACGCCTACCGTTGGCTATGACAGTCGGAACCCCGAAGGCTGCCGCTTTGGCCGCGGCTTCAATCTTTGTCTTCATACCGCCCACAGTAGTGGCTCCGAGTGTGTCGCCCGCGTTTTTAAGTATTTCCTCACTGACCCTGTCAATCGTCGATATAAGCACCGCGTCGTGGTTATGCCTGGGGTCCTTACTATAAAGACCCTCTATATCGGTAAGCATAATCAGAAGATCGGCTTCTATAAGTGTCGTTACCGAAGCTGCCAGGTTGTCGTTGTCGCCGATCATTATCTCTTCGATAGCAACCGTATCGTTTTCATTAACTATGGGAACCACGCCCATTTGGAGAAGAGTAAGCATGGTTTTTCGGGCGTTTAAAAACCTCTTTCTATCAGAGAGCCCGGCATGCGTGACAAGAATCTGGGCTACATTTATTCCGTACTCGGAGAAAGCCTGCTCGTACCGCCCTATAAGACTGTTCTGACCGCACGCGGCTATAGCCTGCTTCATAGAAATATCTTCGGGTTTATTCTTTAACTTAAGCTTTTTCATCCCAAGCGCAATAGCGCCCGAAGAAACTATGACAATCTCAATATTTTTAGAACGGAGTTTATGGACTTCTCCGGCAATCTCACTGAATATATCCAAAGAAGGGCCGCCGTCTTTTTGAGCAAGCACGCTGCTGCCTACTTTTATTACAGCTTTTTTTACCTTTGAAATAATAGATTCTCTCACGATTCCACTCACGTAATTAAACGGATTCTACATTTTACCTGAAAGTCCGGCGGGCGCGCATCCTTGACAACCAATATTGGGCTTGATATCTTTTATGCACTGTTACGCGGGAATAGCTCAGCTGGCTAGAGCGTCTCCTTGCCAAGGAGAAGGTCGCGGGTTCGAATCCCGTTTCCCGCTCCAAAACTCCAGGACAAAAACTTTTTAGATTGATTATAAAATGAGCGGATTAGCGCTCAAATCTCCATCCCTATATACCTGGGCGTCTCACTGATGCGCTCAAACCATGAAAGAACCGAGCCGTATGGCGTAAGATCGATCCCGCCTTCGGGCGATAATAAGACATAGGGATAGCAGCCAATATCGGCTATGGAATAAGTGCCCGCAAGGAATTCGTTTTGAGACAGATGGTCGTTAAGCACGGTAAGCGCTTTATTACCCTCCGCATGTAATCTCAGAAGCTCGTTTTCATCCCGTTCCTCGGGGGTTAGGAAGCGCATGCAGTATCTTGCCCGGGCCAGATTGGGGTCGATAGTGGTCTTCCCGAAAAGAAGCCACTGCGCAACTCTGCCGAAAACCCGGGGGTCATCCGGGAAGAGATCATTGGGAGCAAATTTCCTGCCCAAGTAAAACAAAATGGCGTTTGACTCCCACATGGTGAAATCCCCGTCCCGGAGCACAGGGATCTTCATATTGGGATTCATGTCCCGGTAGTCCGTCCGCTTGTGCTCCCCCTTGAATATATCGACGTATATCCTCTCGTAATCCACACCGAGCTGACTGAGCGCAAGCCTCACTTTATAGCAGTTCCCGGACAGCGGGTGGTCGTATAGTTTTATCATATTTAGTCCTCTAAGTATTTCTGGAATTTTTCAGTAAACCTCTCTTTCCCCATGACCCTGTATGTAACCCCGCGTTTGGGTATTACGTAATCCACACGGCTTGTAGTGCATACTTTCCCGGAGCTATCGATAATCTTAACGTTAACACTGATTTTACGGCCGTTTTCTTCATTTATATTACCTATGACAGTGAGCTCTGAAGATGCGCCTACGGGACGGAGGAAATCCATATCGACTTTTGTGGTAAGCGCGATCTTTTTATACTTATCGAACATAGTCCAGAACGCGACTTCATCCACAAGCGCGCACTGTATACCGCCGTGGAGTATTCCCGGGAAACCCTCTAGGTGCTTATCGGGGGTTATCTTTGTAAAGACCACGCCCATTTCATCGTCTGAAAAGAATTTTAAACGGAGCCCGAACTCGTTCCGCGGATCGCATGCGAAGCACCCGTAGCCCGGGAAGTCTAGGAAAATATTTTCTATTTCTCGAATCATATAGGTTAGAGGTTCTTTATATTAGTACCTATATACGGAGAATCTATGAGTCTACGTTAACCGATTCCCTTTCGACTACTTGAGCTACGGCAGCTACCTTTTCATCGGGCTCAAGGTCGATGAGCTTGACTCCCTGAGTGCCCCTTCCAAATATACTGATCTCCGAGGTGTTCATGCGTATCACTTTACCCCCGTGAGTGGTAATCATCATTATCTGGGTATCGTTCGTTACCTGAAAGGCCCCGACAACCCTGCCGTTTTTATCCGTTGTTTTAATTGTGATTACACCCTTACCGCCTCTGCCCGTAAGCCTGTAGTCCTTAACAACTGTCCTCTTACCATAACCCATTTCGGTAACTGTGAGCACCTGCGCTTCGGGGTTCTCGATAACCTCAAGACTCACTACCCGGTCGCCCTTATCGAGCCTGATCCCTATGACCCCTGTTGCAGCGCGGCCCATCTCACGGACGGCCTCTTCTTTAAACCTGATAGCCTGACCGAAGTGGGAAGTTAGGAGTATCTCGTCACTTCCGCTTGTGAGCCTGGCGTTGATCAGCTCGTCATCGTCTCTGATATTAAGGGCTATAATGCCTCCGACACGGGGCTTTGAATAAGCCATGAGCTTGGTCTTCTTGACGATACCGTCCCTTGTCCCCATGATTATAAATTGATCTTCCCTGAATTCACGAACTGGGAGCACTGCGGCCACCTTTTCCTCCGGGGCGAGATTGAGCAAGTTAACCAGGGCTTTACCCCTCGCTGTAGGCCCCGCTTCGGGTATCTGGTGTACCTTTAACCAGTAGACTTTGCCTAAATTAGTGAAGAAGAGCACGTAGTTGTGCTTTGAGGCGATAAATAGCGTCTCTACAAAGTCCATGTCCTTGGTCGTCATTCCGGTCCTGCCCTTCCCCCCTCTGCGCTGGCTACGGTAGATGCTCAAAGAGGTTGTCTTTATATATTCTTCATGGGTTATGGTTACTACCATGTCCTCGTCTGCTATGAGGTCTTCAAGCGATATCTCCTCTGCACTGTCGAGTATCTCGGTTCTTCTCTCATCGCCGTAACGCTCTTTTATCGCAGCAAGCTCGTCCGTGACTATTCCGAGTATCAGATGATCTTTATCTAGAATTTCCTTAAGACGCTTAACAGTGGCTATGAGCTCTTTTCTCTCATCTAAAATTTTGTCTCTTTCAAGCGCTGTAAGACGCTGGAGACGCATGTCCAATATGGCCTGAGCCTGAATATCGGAAAGCGCGAGGTTGGATATCAGGCCTGACTTAGCAGTGGCCGGGCTGTCAGAGCCGCGAATGAGCTTAATTACCTCATCTAAGTGATCGAGCGCTATCTTAAGACCTTCCAGTATGTGTAACCTCGCTTCGGCCTTGGCAAGCTCGAATTGTGTGCGCCTTGTTACAACCTCTTTTCGGTGCTCTATGAAATGGCTAATCGTCTCTTTGAGTGAGAGCACGCGGGGCTGGTTGCGGACTAGGGACAGCATGATAATACCAAACGAGGTGTCCATCGGGGTGTGCTTGTATAGCTGGTTCAGAACGACTTCCGCAATATCGCTCCGCTTGACCTCTATGACGAGCCTTATGCCGTCACGGTCGGACTCGTCCCTTATATCGGAAATACCCTTAATCTTCTCTTCCTTAACGAGGTCCGCTATGCGCTCTATGAGTCTTGTTTTGTTAACCTGGTAGGGGATCTCATTTACAATAATTATTTCCCTGTCGCCTTTTTTCTGCTTTTCTATTTTGGCTTTGGCACGCACGCGGATAATTCCCCGCCCTGTTTCATAGGCTTGACGTATCGGGGTTTTGCCCATGATAAAGCCCCCTGTAGGGAAATCGGGACCCGGTACGTGGGTCATTAACTCATCGAGCGTGATGTCGGGGTTATTGGCCTGCGCCACTACGGCATTTATAAGCTCGGTAAGGTTATGGGGGGGAATATTGGTAGACATACCCACGGCGATTCCCGATGAGCCGTTTAAAAGGAGATTAGGTATCTTGGCCGGGAGGACGAGGGGTTCATGCTCCCCCCCGTCGTAGTTCGGGACAAAATCTACCGTGTCTTTGTCCAGGTCTTCGAGCATCTCGCTTGCGAGCCTGTCGAGCCTGACCTCTGTGTAACGCATGGCTGCGGGAGGGTCGCCGTCTATCGAGCCGAAGTTGCCCTGACCGTCCACAAGCATGTAGCGCATAGAGAAATCCTGCGCCATTCTTACGAGTGTGTCGTATATTGCAGCGTCTCCGTGCGGATGGTATTTACCCATCACGTCTCCGACGATTCTGGCGGACTTTTTATACGGTCTGTTCCACTGGTTCCCCACCTCGTCCATACCGAAGAGGATACGTCTGTGAACGGGCTTAAGCCCGTCCCTGACATCGGGAAGCGCGCGTCCTATGATGACGCTCATCGAATAACTGAGATAAGACTCCTTCATCTCGTCTTCGATGTTTACGGGTAAAATCTGAGACGGTGTGCTCATTTATACTGGCCCCTCCAAGTATGCATAAATATTAGGTAATAAACTTATATAAGGGGACGCTAAAGTCAATAAATTTGCCCGTGCGGATTATTACGACAATACTTTAAATAAAACCCTGACAGCTCGGTTTACGGGATCGGGTTATTAAAAGAGCGGGTTTGAGATTATGAAGAGATTCCTGAGGAGACTATCCGGATTTATTCTAAAGCTGATACTGATTGTGCTGTTGTTCACGGTAGGCTTGGTCCTTACGTATAAATATGTAAATCCCCCCTTGACCCCTCTGATGATTTTGCGCTATTTTGAGCACGGCGCTAAAAACACCGGCATACGAAAGGAGTGGAAAAATTATGAAAATATATCGGCTAACATGAAGCTTGCGGTGGTTGCGGCAGAGGACCAGAAATTCGCTACACACCGGGGGTTCGACCTGGAATCGATACAAGACGCTATTGAGGACAGGCTGGACGGAGGGGAGCTTAGAGGGGCGAGCACTATAAGTCAGCAGACGGCGAAGAACGTGTTCCTATGGCCGGGAAGGTCTTGGATGAGAAAAGGGACCGAGGCGTACTTTACATTTCTGATAGAGGCTATCTGGGGTAAGAGGAGAATACTCGAAGTGTATTTAAACGTAATTGAGACGGGCGAGGGTGTTTACGGCGTGGAGAAAGCCTCCGAGATCTATTTCGGAAAGACGGCGAAAGACCTTAGCGCCGAGGAAGCAGCGCTAATAGCGGCTGTGCTTCCGAATCCGGTTCTGATGTCGCCAACCGAATCTTCAAGATATATAAACCGCAGGCGGGTATGGATTACGGGACAGATGAAGAACCTGGGCGGGAAAGGGTATCTGATGCAAATCGAGGAGTGATACGCCCTGAGTGGATTAGAGCCATATTGACTTTCCTGACCCCGGGATGTAAAAAGTATAGATAAAACAACTTAGTATTCAGGGGAAAGTATGGCTAAAGAAACAGCACTTATAACAGGAGCCTCATCGGGGATCGGGTTGGAATTCGCTAAGCTTTTCGCAGCGGACGGATCGGACCTCGTACTCGTAGCGCGGAGAAAAGAGCGCCTTAAGGAAATTGCCGGGGAGCTCTCATCCGCTCACGGCGTTACGGTGCACGTACTGGCGAAGGACCTCTCACAACCAAAGGCTCCTGAAGAAATATTCTCACACCTTAAGAAAGAAAAAATTCAGATCGACGTGCTCGTGAATAACGCGGGATTTGGTAAAAAGGAAGTTTTCAGCGAGACGGATAAGGAAATTCACCTGGAAATGCTGCAAGTAAACGTGGTGTCGCTTACGCACTTAACAAAACTGTTCCTGACGGGGATGATGGAAAGGGGTTACGGTGGGATATTGAACGTTGGCTCACTTGCCGGGTTTCAGCCCGGACCTAACCTGGCTGTATATTTCGCCTCTAAAGCTTATGTGCTCTCATTCACAGAAGCACTTGCCGAGGAGATCGATAATCCCGATATTAAAATATCGTGCTTTGCCCCGGGTCCGGTAAGAACAGAGTTCGGTGAGAAGTCAGAGCTTGCGGATTCGCTCCTTTTCAGGATAAGCCTAATGGATTCCGAGCCTGCCGTAAAAGCCGGATACGAGGGGTTCAGAAACGGCAAGATCATAGTGATACCCGGGCTTAAACAGCAGATCGTGCCTTTCCTTAACAGACTCACTCCCCGCTTTATGATAAGAAAGTTAGCTAAGAGGCTTAACACTTAAGTTAGCTCAAAAAGTCTTCCAGGTCTCTCAGAACATCCGAAGAGCAGGATACGGATTTTGAGCAATCCGGGAGTGATTCCAGAAAGTACTTGCCGTAGAACTTAGATATAATCCGTGTGTCCAGGACCAGCACCGCCCCTTTGTCCGTCTTCGTCCTTATTAGCCTGCCGAAACCCTGCTTGAATTTAAGAACCGCGACAGGGAGGCTGTAATCGGTGAAGGAATTCAGACCCTGGCTCTCCATGTGCTCGACCCGGGCTTCTATAATAGGCTCGGTCGGGACCCTGAAGGGAAGTCTCGTGATTATGACCAGGCTGAGCGCGCTCCCCGGAACGTCGACCCCTTCCCAGAAACTGTCTGTCGCGAAGAGTACGGAGCTGTCTACGTTCCTGAACTTATCCAGCAGCCTCGCCCTCGGTAGCATCCCCTGCTTGAGCGTCATAAACCCCTCGCTCTCTATATCACGGTGGATGTTATTGTATACCGTGTCGAGAAGCGAATAGGAAGTGAACAGTATTAGCGCGCTCCCGTTCGAGAGCCTCAACGCGTCTTTAATTAGAGGCGATATAACGTCGGGATAGGAGCTTGAAGCGGGCTCGGGCAGATCATCGGGGATTGCAAGAAGAAGCTGTTGCTTATAATTGAACGAGGAGGGGAGTATCAGCTCGCGCACCCTGGGCTCGTCCATTAGCCCAAGGCCGGTTTTCATGAAATTAAATCTCTTTCTTACAGCCATAGTGGCCGACGTCATGACTACGGTCTCAGATTTGGTATAGAGCCTTTCTTTGATTATGGGTGATATATCAAGCGGCGAAAGCCCGAGCCCAGAGAGTATGCTCCCCCTACCCGTTCTTCCCTCGACCCATCTGACGTAGCCGTCGTCCTCAAGACTGATGAAGCTCGAGATTACATCGGATGTGTAGTCGAGCTTATTGCCGACTCCCCGGAACTCGACAATTAACTTTGCGATATCGTTATCGGTTTCATAGTCAAGCAGTATATCGGTGAAGGCTTTGATCTCTTCCTGAAGCTCTTTAAGCCTGATCCTCAGGATCGAGAATTTCTTATCTATCTCCGTCCAGGCTTCCTTGCCGAACTCCTCCTCTGTGAGCCTTAGACTGACCTCATCTTTGGCACCCTCTTTTTCCCTGGCAATACCGAGCGCAAAGTCGTAAAGGGCGTCAAACGCGTCCCTGACGTAATCCTCCGCAGTATCGACTTTCGGCGACAGATTCCGCTCCACGCGCCTGAGCACGTCGTTTACAGCGCCCTTTCTGAGTTGTGTCACGAGCTTTGCTGCAAGCGAAACTGTATAGAAAATAAGCCCTTTATGCTCTCCCTTCTTGCCTTTTCTTTTAAGTCTCCTGAGCACTCTGATAATACCGAACTTGGTCGCTCGCATACCGAAATGAGACGTGGCTGCGTCTGATATATGATGGGCCTCGTCAAAAACAACCCTCTTAAACGGAGGCAGGATGCCCGCGTCGCTCTTCTCGGACGCCCCTTTTATCGAGAGGTCTGAAAACAGCAGATGATGGTTCACAACGAGTATCTGAGCTGACGCAAGCTCGCGTCTTGATTTAAAGAAGAAGCAGCGTGAATAGTAGGGACAACGGGCCCTGAGACAACTGTCGCTTTCAGCCGAGACTTTGTCCCATACGCGCTCGGGAGGGGTAAAACCCAGGTCCGACAACGATCCGTCTTCTGTCACTTTCGCCCATTCCAGGATGCTCCCTATCGGGTCGACTTCGTCGTCCTCGGCCATTTCAAAGAGTCCGTCGGTTACCGTTTCGGCCCTGAGAAGGCAGAGATAATTCGCCATACCCTTCACGAGCGCGTAGTTAAAATCATCTTTAAACGCCCTGTGGAGCAGGGGCAGATCTTTATCAATGAGCTGTTCCTGAAGATTAATGGTGTTGGTCGATATAACGACCCGCTCTTTGTTCTTGAGAGCCCAGCTGACAGCCGGAATCAGATAGGAGAGTGTCTTCCCTGTACCAGTACCGGCCTCTACAAGTGATATCAGGCCGTCGTTAAAAGCGGACGTCACGGAGCCAAGCATCTCTACCTGTTCGCCGCGCTCTTCGAATTTCTCGGCCATTACCCGCTCAATTTCCCCGCCGGGCAGAAGATACCCCTTTATCCTTTCGGGGTCCAAAGGCTCGATCTCTTTTGGGGAATAGGGCTGTACTATTACATATACGCGCGTGGCTTTATTGTTAACGATATAAAACCCTATGCCCTCGTTTCCGAATAAGGAGGCGATTTGTATGTCCTGCTCCGAAGGAGTAAGGCGGCCAGAGGGGTGGTTATGAATGACCACATCACCCGTAGTAGCAGAGTCGAAGATGGCCGGGACCGCGTTTTCGTTGCCGCGGGCTATAACGCTTACATTCTCTACAATGTTGCTTTCGTCCATAGAACCTACAAAGAAGACTTCGTTGCCGGAGGCGTTATTAATCTCGGCTGCAATCACACTCTTAGCGCTTTCAGTAAGAAATTCTTTTTCCACGGGAGATAAAGCTAACACAGACGCGAAATATTGCGAAGGTAAATCGATTACAGGATTAAAAACTTTGGGGCTGAAGTAGCTAAGGGCTAATGTTTAGAGAGTTTATACCAGTATTTCAGCTGCTTTAGGAGCTGTTGGTGATTGCCTCCATTGAAGCGCCACTCACATTCTTTTAGAAACCAGTAGAAGTTCTCCCGTTTGATACC
>Ga0114931_10006606_pt1 | contig 14249 bp, 8 predicted proteins | sample 2SBtaG_FD_89579 | JGI IMG/M metagenome (GOLD analysis project Ga0114931, IMG submission 89579) | Deep subsurface microbial communities from Kolumbo volcano to uncover new lineages of life (NeLLi) - 2SBTROV14_V59a metaG | ecosystem: Environmental > Aquatic > Marine > Volcanic | place: Kolumbo...
CAATTTTTATCAATTACTTATGTCGTGAACTAAGATAGTCAACGACAATAGTATTTATTGTTATTCGTTGGCTATGTTGAGAGGGGCATACAATTTTTATCAATTACTTATGTCGTGAACTAAAACACCGTAAAATTTTTTAACTCAAAAATAAACTAAATCCTTATGTTTGAAAAAGAAAGAGCTGCAATGGTTGAATACCAGCTCGTAAAACGTGGAATAACAAACAAATACCTACTTGAAGTAATGCGACTTTTACCAAGGCACAAATTTCTTCCAGAAACTGTAAAAGTAATGTCCTATGGAGATTTTGCAATACCTATTGGAAACAATCAAACAATAAGTCAGCCATATATTGTAGCAAAAATGATTGAACTTCTAAAACCTACAAAGCTAGATAAAATTCTGGAAGTAGGGACAGGTTCTGGCTATGCAGCAGGCATTTTAGGGCAACTTGCAGGAAAGGTAGTAACTGTTGAAAGAGTGCCAGAACTTGCTGAAAAAGCCAAAAAAACACTAAAAGAACTCAAAATAGCAAACACAGGTGTTCTAGTTGGCGATGGATCAGTTGGAGCAATTCATTATTATCCTTTTGATAAAATCCTAATAAGTGCAGCATGCCCAAAAGTGCCCGAAGAACTAATACAGCAACTAAGAATAAACGGAGTTATAGTTGCTCCAATAGGAGACAGAATGAAGCAGAGAATAACCCGCATTGTAAAATCCAGAGAAGGACTCATAGAAACCCAGTACGATGTCTGTTCCTTTGTTCCGTTAATTGGAAAAAACGGATTTAACATTTAATCTGAGTTGCGATGCACGAAACGCTATATTCTAAGATAAACTAATCCTGTATACCCCCATCGTAAATAATCATCACAGTAATAATTGTGCTTTTCTGCTTCATTTTACCACCTCATATATGATTTCAAAAGCCGAAATCAAACATAATAATTACTGAAATCAACCCAATTTTCAATTAATTTTTAAGACGATAATATGGATGTAAATATAGAAACATTTATATACGTACAAAAATGTGTTTTTTTATAAAAAAGAGAATATAAGCAACAGCATAACAATTGCTTTACTATCATTTAAAAAAGTGGTGTGGGAATGGATAAAAATACAGCGTTAGTTCTATGGTTTGACCAAGTTGGTAATGAGGATGTTGGATTAGTAGGAGGAAAGAATGCCAGTCTTGGAGAAATGTATAGATTCTTAACCCCAAAAGGAGTAAGAATTCCTAATGGCTTTGCATTAACTGCAACAGCATATAGACGTTTTCTAGAATCAAATAAACTCATGGATAAAATCAAGGACATACTAAAAGATCTCGATACTAAGGATATGGACAATCTCGCAGAAAGAGGCCATAAAGTTCGAGAGTTAATACGCTCCGCAGAATTCCCTGAAGATCTAAAAAACGAAATCATAGAAGGATATAGAAATCTTTGCGTTCAATACGGTGAAGGAGTTGATGTTGCGGTAAGAAGCAGTGCGACAGCAGAAGACCTACCAGATGCAAGTTTTGCAGGACAACAGGAAACATATCTAAACATAAAAGGAAACTCAATGCTTCTTGAAGCATGCAAAAAATGCTTTGCATCATTATTTACAAACAGGGCAATAAGCTACAGACAAGATAAAGGATTTGACCACTTCTCAATTGCGCTTAGCGTTGGTGTTCAGAAAATGGTTCGCTCAGACCTTGCAACATCAGGAGTTATGTTTTCAATAGATACTGAAACAGGATTCAAAGACGCAGTCTTAGTAACTGGCGCATATGGTCTTGGAGAAAACATTGTTCAAGGAGCAGTAAATCCTGATGAATTTTATGTATTCAAACCAAAACTCAAAGAAGGATATAAACCAATTGTGTACAGAAAACTTGGCTCAAAACAAATGAGAATGGTTTATGATAACCAGGGAAGTAAACCTGTCAAAAACATAACGGTTCCTAACGAAGAAAGAAGAAAATTCTGCATGAGTGATTCTGAAGTATTAGAACTTGCAAAATGGGCATGCATAATAGAAGACCATTATTCAGAAAAAGCAGGTCACATTAAACCAATGGATATGGAATGGGCAAAGGACGGACAATCAGGAGATTTATTCATAGTCCAGGCAAGACCGGAAACAGTTCAAAGCAGAAAAGACGCAAATAAACTAATAACATATGTAATGAAACAGAAAGGAGACACAGTTGTTAAAGGAAGAAGCGTTGGTGCAAGAATTGGTAAAGGAAAAGCAAACGTCATAAAAGATGTAAAAGACATAAGACAGTTCAAAAAAGGAGAAGTTCTAGTAACTGAAATGACAGACCCTGATTGGGAACCAATCATGAAAATAGCTTCTGCAATTGTTACAAACAGAGGCGGAAGAACTTGCCACGCAGCAATAATCTCAAGAGAGTTAGGAATACCTTGTGTTGTTGGAACAATAAGCGCGACAGAGGACATAAAACAAGGTCAGGAAATAACTGTTGATTGTTCACAGGGAGATGAAGGGCTTGTATACAATGGACTTCTAAGCTTTGATATTGAAACAACAAACCTCAAAAATATCAAGAACCCAAAGACGCATATCATGATGAATGTAGGCGATCCAAGTCAGGCATTTGAATTAAGTTTCATACCAAACGAAGGAGTTGGACTTGCAAGAGAAGAATTTATCATAAACAATAGCATAATTGTTCATCCATTAGCGCTATTGAACTATGAATCAATAAAAGACGCAGAAGTCAAAAAGAAAATAGACGAAATAACTTATGGTTATGATGACAAGGCAGAATTTTTTGTTGACAAACTTGCAGAAGGAATAGGAATGATTGCATCAGCATTCTATCCAAAACCCGTTATTGTAAGATTATCCGACTTTAAATCAAACGAATATGCAAATCTGGTCGGCGGAAAAGACTTCGAACCAAAAGAAGACAACCCAATGATTGGCTGGAGAGGAGCATCAAGATACTACGACAAAAAGTACAAAGCAGCTTTCGCACTTGAATGCAGAGCATTCAAAAAAGCAAGAGAAGAATTAGGACTTGACAATATTATTATAATGGTTCCAATTGTAAGAACTGTTGAAGAAGGGAAAAAAGTACTTCAGGTAATGAAAGAAAATAATCTTGAACAGGGAAAGAACGGACTAAAAGTTTATGCAATGTGTGAGATTCCTTCAAATGTAATCCTTGCAGATGAATTCCTAGATGTCTTTGATGGATTTTCCATAGGAAGTAATGACTTAACACAAATGACACTTGGAGTAGATAGGGATTCAGAACTTGTAAGTCATGTTTATGACGAACGAAACGGAGCTGTAAAAAAACTCATAAGCGAAGTAATCGAGGTTGCAAACAGAAAAGGCAAATATATAGGTATTTGCGGACAAGCACCTTCAGACTATCCTGAATTTGCAGAGTTCCTTGTTGAGAAAGGAATACAGAGCATCAGCTTAAACCCAGATACTGTAATTAAAACAAGAATTGCAATCAAGAACAAGGAAGAACAGCTAGGAAAATAAGCTCTAAATTTTTTTTATCAGCAAAAAAAGAGGTGTAGGTAATGGTTAGAGTAGCAATAAATGGATTTGGACGTATTGGAAGGATGTTTTACAGAGCAGCGTTTAACAACCCTGAAATTGACATAATTGCAGTAAATGACCTTACAGACAACAAGATGCTTGCTGACCTTCTAAAATACGATTCTGTTCACGGCAAATTTGAATGGACAGTTGATTATACTAATAAAGCACTCATTGTGAATGGACAAGAACTTTTGGTATTTGAACAAAAAGATCCAAAACAACTTCCTTGGAAAGAACTAAATATTGACGTAGTTATAGAAAGTACTGGTTTTTTTAGAACTGCAGAAGCGGCCTCTGCACATTTAGAAGCGGGTGCAAAAAAAGTAATAATAAGTGCTCCTGGAAAAGGAGATATGTTTACAATTGTAAAAGGAGTCAATGAACATCATTACAACGGAGAAACAATTATTAGCAATGCATCCTGTACAACAAACTGTCTTGCACCAATGGTTAAAGTTCTAGATGATAATTTTGGAATAGAAAAAGGATTTATGACAACGGTTCACGCTTTTACAGCTGACCAGAGAATAGTTGATGGACCTGACCACGATTTAAGAAGAGCGAGAACGGCCTCAGTAAATATAACACCTACAACAACAGGTGCAGCAATTGCAGTTACACAAGTACTTCCGCATCTTAAAGGAAAACTCGATGGTCTTGCACTAAGAGTTCCTGTATCAGACGGATCCATAACAGACTTCACATGCATACTAAAAAAAGACGTTACAAAAGAACAAATAAATGAACTATTCAAAAATGTTTCAAAAAATGAACTAAAAGGCGTAATAGAATACTCAGAAGACCCGATTGTAAGTACAGACATAATAGGAAACCCACACAGCTGCATCTTCGATTCAGCGTTAACAAACGTAATAGAAGGAAAACTAGTAAAAGTAGCAGGCTGGTACGATAACGAATGGGGATACAGTAATAGACTCGTTGATGCAGTTCTTATTGTGTCAAAGAAATAATCATTTACTTCTTTTTTTTCTGTGTTCTATTATTCGTTTCTTAAGTTCTTCGTTTAGCTCAACTTGTTCAAGCATATCTTTTTTTGCATCAAATTTCTTAGGTTTAGATTCAACTGGTTTTTGAGGAGAAATTATTTCTGTTTTATCAGATGCTTTTAAAGAGTCAGAATGTTCTTTATGTATGTGTTCAGAGTTTCTCTCACCTTTTTTTGATTTATTATCAAAATGTTTTTTTCTCTTTTTTCTCTTTTCTTTTCTGACTTTTTTTTGTTTAGGAATCTTTTCTTTTTTCGGTAGTTTCTTATGAAGTTTTACTGCTGTGATTATGAATAATGTGATTGCTGTTAGAACAACAACTAAAATGAGGACGCTCTTTGTAGTTATATTTTTGTTAAGAGGCATGCTTTTAGTAATTGTTTTATTTTCAGTTGTGTTAATTCTTGCAGCTTTTGGAGCGGTTATATTGCTTGTGTTTTGTGCAAATACATCAGGTAATTTCTTAGTTGTATTTACGAGGGGAGTTTCCTTTTGTGCACCAATTAAGAATGTGCTAAGACCTGGTGACGTTGCTTCAAATTCATAATATTGTAAGGAGCTTTTAACATAACGCGTCTTTAAAGCGGTCCATTTATTATCTGAATATCTGTACAAGGTAATATTATTTAGATTTACTCCGTTATTATTTATCCAGGTCTTATTTATTTTGAAATCTATTTTTACAGAGCTCATATTTGAATTATTAAGATTCTCGTGTGTTATCTCTAAAGCTGCATATTTTAATGGTGCTAATGGGAAGTCTTTTACATAAGAGGGTTCAGTTTCCGATGTGAGTTGTTCAACTCTTATTCTAAGTTGTGAAATTATATCTTTTAATTTTATCTTTATGGAATTAATTGCAACTGCAGAAGTATCTTTTGAAACAGTTATTGTTCCATTAGCATTTTCTATAAGTTCTGAATAAAAATTAATCTCTCCTTCTGATGCGCCTATGCCTCCTAAGCTGCTGCTTGAACCTCCGCCACCACCAGATCCCCCTCCGCTCGGGACAGGAGCGGGTGTAGAAACGATAAGTGTAAAATTATTGCTCGAAGCATTTGAATCTGAATCATTCGCTAGAATTGAAACATTTTCAGTTCCTGTATACCCCGTTTGTACAATGAATGATGCGATGCTATTATTTATGCTCATAGTTATATTCGTAGCATTGATGAGAGAATAAGTTATTGTGTTATTATCTGGGTCAATAAAGTATTCGCTCAAATTTATAGCGTTGCTGTTATTATTGTTCTATAACCATGATAGATTTGAAATTGATTTAGAGGAATTAAATTCAATCGGTGTGTTGTTAGAAATTAAAATATTCCACTCAACTGAAGAATTAGAAACGTTGTTTGATACTATGAGTGTTAAATTGTAGTTTTTAGGGATATAATCCGAATAATTTATCATGAAGTTTTCTGTTGTAGTATTAAGTGTCCCGTTAAGATACCAATAATAATTAAGAGAGTTATTTAGCGGGTCTATTGAACTTTGATTGAATGTGAAAACTGAATTGTTTCTCAGGATTAAGTAGTTGCTTGATGGAGAATAATTAATTATTGGGTAGGGTTCATTTACTTCAAGGTTCCAGGATAGACTTTCATTTGTCTGGTTGTTTGTTACAACAAACGTGATTGAATAATTGTCATTTGAATATTTTGAAGAATTGAACGTGAAATTTTCCGTTGTTGAATTGAGTGTTCCATTGACATACCAATAATAGTAAATTGTGTTGTTTTCCGTGTCGTTAGATGTTTGATTAAAAATCAGTGTTTGTGTTTTATAAATAGATACGTTTGATGTATTTGGCTGATAAGATAATATAGAAATTTCAGATGTGACGCTAAGTGTTAAGTCTATCTGTTTTTGTAAATAATGCTCGCTTTCATTAAACACAAGAGAAATATTATACGTTCCTGTGTTGTTAAATTGTTTCACCAACTCAATTCTTAAGATATTTGTTGAAATAAAAGTTCCGTTAATGTATATAGTTATGTTGCTTTCATTTTCATCAGATGTTCCAGTTATATTTACAAAGTTATAATTCTTTATTGACATATTGGATTCTGTTCCATTGAGATAAAGATTTAATTGAGGAGTTGCTTTTGTGATAGATATGTTTTCTTCTGTTGTATTGCTGTTATTATTTGAGTCAATTGCGTAAATGGAGAAAGTATAATTTCCAATATTTGAAAGATTCTCAGTAGTAAGAATCAGTAAGCCTGAAGTAGTCGTTGAGTTGAAAAGAATAGTTCCATTTGGATATGTCAAATTTATTTCTGTTGAATTAACAGCAACATTGTCAGTAACTGACCAGTTTATAGTTATGTTTGTAAAATTCCATTCAACTGATTGATTGATTATTGATAAATTAATCAAAGGAGGAGTTTCGTCTAAATTATTTAATGCGTTGTAAACATTTATTCTTTCATAAGTTGCATTAGTTGAAGAATCATTTATTGTTTTTCCAGTTGAATTAAATGCTGTAAATATGTTTGAAGGCATAAGTCCTGTTTTATTCTGAAGTTTCCAGAACTGGTAAAGCAAAACAGAAGCACCTGCGACCATCGGTGTTGCCATTGATGTTCCTGATTCAATTGCATATCCACCATTAAAATATGTAGAATTAATATTTACCCCGGGAGCCATAAGGATGTTCATTGCAGGATTCCTGTTTGCAAAACTTGCAATCACGTCATTTTTGTCAACTGCTGAAACCCTTGTTGCATTTTGTATGCATGCAGGAAGAGATACGTTATTTGTTTGAAAAGAGTTTCCAGTTGCAATAAAGACGCTAATATTATTATACACAGCATTATTTATGCTGTTTGCATATAGCCAATATGTAGAATCACAATATGAACTATAAACATCTGGTGGTTCAGTTCCAATGCTTATACTTATTGCGGAAATATTATATTTCTGAGAGTTGTTAACACACCAATCAATTCCTTCAACGATATCAGATCCATAACCTTTTCCTGCACTATCAAGAACTTTTACCATAACAAGATGCGCATCGGGTGCAATTCCTTGAATTGTTTTATTTGCAGCAATAATTCCTGAAACGTGAGTTCCGTGTCCAGCATCATCGTAAGGGTCAGGGTCTCCATTTATTATATCCCAACCACCAATTACTTTAGAACAGCTACTCCAGTCATAAGTTGTGTTAGTTGTTCCATTAATATCTTTATCAACATATATTCCGTAGTTGGTAATTGATTCGTCTGATTTTAGAACTATTTTTATTGTGTCTCCAAAAACTGCAGGACTCCACAAATCTGCATGTGAACCTGAGTATTCCGCTACAACCGTGTCATTTCCGTCTAGAATCTGAACATAGTCATAATTTGCTTCTGTGCTTATATTCACAAAATGAACTGAAATACTAGAAAAGCCAGGCTCAGTAATGTTCCAAGTATAATTTGTGTTTACTGAATAATTATGCGGTGATTCAATTGGCGTTGAAAGATTTTGTATGTCTCCGTTGAGTGTTGTAGAATTTATTGTACATCCACCTAAAGCTTCATGCGTATAATTTACGCCTGTGTCTAAAACACACACAGTAACCCCTTTTCCAGTAATGTTTTGCTTGTAATAGTTTAGTTTCCATGTATTTGTTGCATTAATTATTCCGACAGAATCCTGAAGTAATGCATGAACAGGAAGGTCCGGTTCAATATTTACAACATTTGGATCAGTTTGAAGACTTTGCACTTGTTCATCACTTAACTTTGAAACTACTGTTTTTGTTGAGCTTGATTGTGAAAGAATATTGCTTTTTGCAAGTTTTTTAAGTGCTTGAGATGCAATGTCGGGAGTGCCTATTCTTGCAGAACTTTGAATTGCAGAAGTTTTAAGAAATCTGTTATGGGGTGAGTTTTTTAGAGTTACAATATATCTGTTTCCATTTGCATCCTTTGCAGCTAGACTTAAAGCTGGTAGGATTAGAAATACCGCTATACTTATTACTGCTAATATTAAGAATATTTTCCTCTCCATAGACCTATTCTCCCCTCATTCTTTGTTCTCTAAGAACTCGTTTATATGTTTTATTAATATTTAGCCAACGACAAATGTAATTTATGGTTATACGTTGGCTATGTTGAGAGTGGCATACATTTTTTTATTTCTTATTTATGTTGTGAACTAATGGGTGGTTTTTGAATAATTTATGTGCTACGAATTAGTATTTTCATCTGTGATGAAAAGAATTAACTGATGAACACAGAACCTCATTAACTTCGTTAATCTGTTCATCTCAATTTGCTTCAAGGTAGCACTATTTTTTGGATATAATATCTTGTTTTAGAATTATACTTTTAAAGTTGTGACTTTACTTTGCCCATGTTCGTTCATAGAAATGCCGTATAGATTTGATGCTTCGCCTATGACTCCATCGTTATGACTTATCATTATGTATTGGGCTCTTACACTGTATTCTTTTACTAGTTTTGCAAGTCTTTCAGAATTTTTCTTGTCGAGTGCTGCGTCTACTTCATCAAGTATGTAGAATGCTGCGGGTTCGTGTTCCTGAACTGCGAATATGAATGCTAATGCAGTCATAGTTTTCTCTCCACCTGATAATGAGCGTATGTCCATATATTTTTTCCCTGTAAGTTTTACTTTTATTCTGAGGCCACCATTGAATGGATCTTTTTTATCTTCGAGATCTATTGTAGCAGTTCCTTTTGTCGATAGCGTGTTGAAAATTTCTTTGAAGTTGTGATTTACTACATCAAATGTTTTCATGAATAATTCTTTTTTCTTGCTGTCAACTTCATTTATCATTAATAAGACATCTTCTTTTTCTTTTGTAAGCTTTTCTTTTTTCTCCATGAGTCTTACATACTCTTTTTCTACGCTGTCATAGATTTCAAGAGCTCTCATATTTACTGCGCCTATATTTGCCATCATTTTTTCAAATTCAGCAATTTCTTTTCTGATATTTTCTAATGGTTTATTTGTAAATATAGGAATTCCTTTGTATGATTTGTATTCTTCTTCAAGACCTGCAAGTTCTGCTTTTTGTTTTGCGTTTTCCATTCCCAACACATTTGCTTTTTGCTCCTTGCTTCGTGTATTATCATTATATCTTATAATATCATTTTCCATCTTGTTGACTTCATCTGAGAATTTATTTCGCTTGTTGAATAATTCTTTAAACTGAGCGTAGAATTTCTTTTCAGATTCTTCTTTTTCCTTAAGGTCCTTGTTCTGTTTTTTTATAAGGTCAAGGAGGTCTTTTTGTTCGTCCTTGAAATCTTTTTCTTCCTTGTCTAACTGCTTAAAGATTTTCTTTAAGTTTTCCTGTTCAGGACCTAATATATTATCTCTCTGAGCATCTGTATTCTTGGATTCAAGCTTAAGATTTGAAATTGATTCTTTAAGTTCTGATTTTTGTTGTTCATAACTTGTAAGTTCTGCAAGAAGCCTTGGGTTCCTGAGCTGATTTATTTCATCCCTTAATTTTTGTTTTCTTATTTTAAGTTCTGCAAGTTCTCTATTTTTCTTGGTTATATCTGATGAAACTTCATTTACAAATTTGTCATGTTCTGCAATTTGTTTTCTAAGTTCTGATTTTTGGTTATTATCTGCGTTCATATCTGCAGAATCAAGTCTTAGTGATTTTTCAAGCTTTATTATTTCTCCCTCAAGACCTGCTTTGAATTCTCTTAGTCTCGTTATTAATTCTTCATTGTCTTTTCTCTTCTGGTCAAGATTTGTCAGGATTGATTCTAATTCAGATATTTCCTTTTCAAGTTTCTGCAGGGAATCTTTCGCTTCTTTTTCCATGAATCCAAAGTCTCTCTTTCTTTCTCTGTGTCCGCCCTGCATTGCTCCGCTGGTTTCTACAACATCACCTGTGAGTGTTACCATTCTTACTTTTCCGATACCGATTCTTCTTGCAGTTTCAATATCTTTTACGACAAGTGTGTTAGCAAAGACGTATTCGAATGCTTTTTGGAATAATTTATCAAAAGAAATCAAGTCAATTGCAAGACCTATAATTCCTGAGCCTTTTATGTTTCTTAGTGAGGGGTCTGTTGCCTTAGATCTTATTTTATTTAATGGGATGAATGTTGCGATACCTGATTTGTTCTTTTTTAAGTGATTGATACATTTTGCAGCAGTCGCATCTGTGTCAGTTACAATGCTTCTGATTCTTCCACCTGCCGCAACTTCTAAAGCTAATGAGTATTCTGCTTTTACATTTCCAAGTTCTGAGACAAGTCCATGTACTCCTTTCATATTGAGTGAGAGAACTTCCCTTATTGCCTGTCCGCCTGCAAAATGTTCTCTGATTGAAGCTGACCTCGCTCTAAGTTTTGATTGTTCTTCTTTTCTTGAAAGAAGTTTTTGATGAGCAGTACTTTGTTGTGCTGCAAGTGATGAATCTTCTGTGAGTGCTTTGTTTAAATCAGAAGCTGCTTTTTTGAATTCAACTTTTTGTTGTTTTAATTTATCAACCGCTTCTTTATTTTCTTTTTCTACTTCGAGAAGTTTTTCTATTTTTTCATCGATTCCCTGCAGTCTTGTTTCAAACTTGTCTTTTTCTCTTAAGTGCTCTTGTTGAGAATCTCTTAATTTGTTGATTTCTTCCTGAGCTGTTTCTATATTTTTATCTATATCTTCTATTTCTTTGTCTATTTCTGTTGCGTTTTCAAGTTTGTTCTTTTTCTTGAATTCTTCAATCTTCTTTTCTATTCGTTCTATTTCCTTTTCTTTATTCTTGATTTTGTTTTCTATTTCTTTTTTTGTAGTTTCTAAGATTTTGATTTTTGATTCTACATCTTTTGAACTGGCTCCAAGTTCTTTTCTTCTGTTTGCAATTTTTTCAAGTTCCTGATTTATTGTTTCAGTTCTCTGTTTGTTTAGTGCTAAGTCAACTTTTAATTGTTCAACCTGCTTGTGAATTTCAACCTGTTCTTTTTCGCCTTTTGATTCAACTTCCTTGTTTATTTCATCAATTTTCTTTTTTGATTCAGTAATCTTTTCTCTTTTTTTCTGAATGGACTCTTCAATTTTTGCAATATCCTCTCTATATTCTTTGATTTCTTTTTCAAGTTTTTCAACAGCTGCAGATTTTTCTTTTATTTGCTTATTAAACATTGTTGCCTTGTTTCTTTTAATCTTGTCGTCAAGGTCCTTGAAGCGCATGGCTTTATCTCTGTCTGCTTTAAGCTCTTTGAGATATGCTTTTCTTTCAGCAAGAATAATTTCAGCTTCATTGGTTTTGTCTTCAACTCTTTGGAGTTCTCTTAAAGCTTTTTGTTTCTTTTCTTCATATACGCTGATTCCTGCAATCTCTTCAATGATTTGTCTTCTTTCAATTCCAGACATTTCTACAAGACGTATAATGTCACCCTGAAGAATTATATTATATCCGTCCGGATTAATTTTTACTTTGCTTAACATATCAAGAATTTGCTGTCTTGTTCTTTTCTTCTCGTTTATTTTGTATACTGACTGCCCTGATTGCTTTATGATTCTTGTAATCTTTATTTCTTTGTCTTCTTTGTTGAAGATTTTTTTTGAATTGTCAAAGTATATTGAGACTTCGCCGTCTTTTGCTGGTTGCTTTGTCTTTCCACCATTATATATTAGATTAGCTGTTTTTTCAGCTCTTAAACCTTTAGCTCCTGCCTTTCCAAGAACGAAGCATAATGCATCTATAATATTTGACTTGCCAGCGCCATTTGGTCCAAGAACACAGTTGAAATCATCTCCAAAAGGTATCTCTGTTTTATTTGCAAAGGATTTGAATCCTTTCATCTCCAGTTTGAGTATCCTTGTCATCTCTACCCTTATCCCCTTTTCTAGATTTTGTCTTGATTGATAGTATTTAAATTTAACTGCTTGATGTAGTTGATTAAGCCATTTAATATCCATATGGAAGAAAATTATTGCTTTTTTATTTATCGTCAATAAACAGTATTTGATTATTGCACACTAGCGTATGGGGTTTAATACCCTACTTTTAAGTCGATAGCACGCAATTTGAAAATTGCGTTAAAACGACTGAGTCGTAATACTTTGTTCTTCAGAGTGGAGATAAGACTTGGAATAGCAATTTTTTTTATTTTTTAATAGCTTTTTTCCAGAACTTAAGCTTTTCAGCATATTTTAACGTGTAAGCAGGACTTGTTGATGGTAGAACAAATGTTTTGTATTCTTTGAAAACCGATTCATAGCTTCCAGCTTTCTTGCCATTAAAGCACACAATTTTCAGATTCGGTGCCAGTTTTTTTATTTTATTTAAGTTATTTGGTTGCTCATTTTTTATATCTGAATCTAAACTACTTTTCCTGTCGCATCCATCAATAACGTCCCAGATGCCTATGTTGTGCTTCAGAACAATGTCTTTTTTTGTCTTGTAATCAGCAGAATATAATTCTTCATTCAGAATTTTTCCCAATATTTTCCAGAACTGATTATGTGGATGTCCATAATATTCTTGCTTGACTAATGAAGCCTTGCTTGGAAAACTGCCCAGAATTAAGATGCTGATATTCTTATTAATAATTGGCGGAAATCCTTTCATAGAATAATTATTTTTCACGAATTTATATTTTTTTATGGAACTTAATACCAATTCTTATATAAATAAAGAAATATTATTTTTTATTGAGGGGATAAAATGATAAGTGGTGCAGAATACAAAATGAAAATTGGTGATTCGGCTCCGGATTTTAGTCTTAAGGGGACTGATGGAAAAATTCATTCTCTTAGTGAATTCAAGAAGAAATTATTAGTTGTTTTCTTTACATGTAATCATTGCCCATATGCAAAAGCTTATGAGGGCAGAATTAAGGAACTTGTTAAAAAATTCTCATCAGATGCAGACTTTGTTGGTATAAACAGCAATGATTCTGAAGGATATCCTGAGGATAGCTTTGATGCAATGATTGAACGAGCTCGTAATAAAGGATTTAATTTCTATTATCTTCGCGATGAGACTCAGGATGTTGCAAAAAATTATGGCGGGGAATGCACGCCTCATTTCTTTGTGTTTGATAATGATAGGAATCTTCAGTATCAGGGCCGTCTTGATGACAACTGGAAAGAACCTGAAAACGTAGAAAATAAAGAACTGGAAAATGCACTGATTTCATTGTCATCAGGAAAGAAAGCAAATCCTATAACAACTAATGCAATTGGTTGCAGTATAAAATGGAAGCACAATTGAATCGTTAAATATTTAAGCTTCTATTCAAAATTTAAATTATGAGCGTTATTGAAAGTCATTCACTAAAACTCAAACCAAGCATAATAAATGCGCTTTTGCCAGCAGTTATTGAAAGCATAACATTTTCTATAGTGATAACTGCAACAATGTACATAGTAATTTTTATTCTAAGCCTGATTGGACTCATATCATTTTCATTTCCTATAAAATTTTTAACTCTGTTTTTGCCGTTTCTAGTTTTTGTTTTAATTCCATTCTCAATCCACGTATTTTATCTTTGGTATACAACATATTATTTTTATACTGATAGAGTTGTGAAAGAATTCAGATTCATTGCGTTAAATAAACAGTCAGTATTTTACGACCACATAATTAACATTACTGTTGAGATTTCTATATGGGACAGACTGACAAGTGCAGGAGACATAATTTTACATACTGCGGATGATAAGGAACCTGAA
>Ga0114931_10006607_pt1 | contig 14249 bp, 10 predicted proteins | sample 2SBtaG_FD_89579 | JGI IMG/M metagenome (GOLD analysis project Ga0114931, IMG submission 89579) | Deep subsurface microbial communities from Kolumbo volcano to uncover new lineages of life (NeLLi) - 2SBTROV14_V59a metaG | ecosystem: Environmental > Aquatic > Marine > Volcanic | place: Kolumbo...
CTGTGGGTGCAATCGGAAGGAGATTTCTCTCGTGATTACTTCGAGACCATGTTCGGTAAGGATGCACAACGGCTCAGCGATTCGGGCTGCGTACAAATCGAGGTGCTGAGTTTCGTCGACCATATTCTGACGGGTCGCCACGCCCAGCAGCGCTTCCTCGATACCGTCGAGCAGTGGTTGGTATGCAGGGCCAGCGCCGCAAATCCGCACCCGCAAGGCAACGCGCGCCGGGTGGTTTCGCCGTGAACCCGTCCGATCTCTGGCTCGTGCGCCACCGCACCACCCAGCCGCCGCGTCTGCGCCTGTTCTGCCTACCCTACGCAGGCGGCAATTCGCAGATCTTTCGCGCTTATCCGCAGTTGCTGCCGGGTGCTGTGGAGGTGTGCGCCGTCAAGCTTCCCGGCCGGGAGAAGCGCTTTAGTGAGCCGGCGCTCGAAAGTGTGGACGCAATCGTCGACGGCCTCGCGACGGTCCTGGAAGGTGAGCTCGACCTGCCCTTCGCCATCTTTGGTCACAGTCTCGGGGCACTCGCCGGCTTCGAACTGGCGCGCCGGCTGGCAGCAACTTCAGGGCGCACACCAGAGCACCTGTGGGTCTCCGGGCACCGTGCCCCCCACCTGCCGGATCCCAACCCGCAAGTCCATGCGAGCCCGGATTCCGAACTACTCGACGAACTCCGGCGGCTCAATGGCACGCCCCGGGAGGTCTTCGACTCTCCCGAACTGCTCGAACTCCTGCTGCCGCTGCTGCGCGCGGACTTCACTGCCGCCGAAACCTACGTGTACCGGGAAACGGCACCCCTCGAGTGTCCCATCACGGCGCTCGGCGGGGCCCGCGACGAGCTTGTCAGCCCCGAGGAGCTCGAGCCGTGGTGCGAGTACTCCAACGCTCAATTCCGGCTCGAGGTGTTTCCCGGGGACCACTTCTTCATCCACCAGGATCATGAGCTGGTGGTTGGGTTGTTGACTGCAGATCTGGAATATATCCTCGCCGGCTTACCCGGGCAGGGCGCGGTTCGGTGAACGCCACCCTGGCCAGCACACGCTGTGACGCCGTTGTCGAGCTCAACCTGCACGAGGTCCACCTGTGGTGGGTTGATGTTCGAGTCGGGGCGCAGATGCAGCAACATCTCAGCGGTTTGCTTCAGCAGGATGAGCGCGATCGCGCGGCGCGCTTTCACTTTGCACCGGACAGGCGTCGTTTCATTGTTGCCAGGGCCGCGCTTCGCTCAGTTCTGGCGGGTTATATGAGAATACAAGCCGACCGGATCAACTTTCAGCACGGTCCCTGCGGCAAACCGTGGATCGCATCCAACGCTTTGCGCTTCAACACCAGTCATTCCGGCGACTGGGCGCTGGTAGCAGTCAGTAGCGACCACGAATTAGGTGTCGATGTCGAGCGCGTGGACAGCACGCGCGCCGATCGCGATCTCGCCAGGCGTTTCTTCGCACCTGCTGAGGTTGCTGAACTGGAAAGCCTGCCGGCCAGTGAGCGGGTGATGGGTTTTTTCAACTGTTGGACACGCAAGGAGGCGTTTATCAAGGCGACGGGAGAGGGTTTGCAACGGCCGCTGGACAGCTTCCAGGTCGCACTGGGGCCCACGCGCACCGCGAGTCTTGTGCAGGTGGACGGCAAGCACAATACGCGTTGGCGCATGTGGTCGATCGAGGCGCCAGTTGGTTATGCTTCAGCGCTCGTCGCGGACGGCAACCAGGGCTCCCCGCGCGCCTTTCAGTGGCGGCCGGACGTCGCTGTGCGCGTCTCGAGGTACGCCTCGTGAGCCCGCGTACCGAAGCACCGAAGGCTATCGTGATCGCGGGCGGAGCCGGGACAGCGCACTGTCCGCTGGCGAATGTCTATCCCAGCATGCTCTTCCCCATTGCCGACGGCCGGCCTCTGGTCGAACATCTGCTCGAGTTTTTACAGGCGCACGGCATCAACTCGGTCGGTTTCTCCCTGAGTGTGGACAGCTTCCAGCGTCAGGCCTGGGAGCGCGCGCTTGACCATGCCTTGCACCCGGGTCTTGAAATCGTCATGCACTTTGATCGGGGGAATCGCGGCCCTGCCGGGGCCCTCAGGGATTTCAGGGCGTTTGCCGGGCGGGCGCCGCTCATTGTGCTGCCGTCGCACCTGTGGTTGGAAGGCCTGGATCTCGATGCCTGCTGGAACGTACATCAGGCCAGCGGGGCCGTGGCAACAGTGCTGCTTGAAGCCGGTGATGCTGACCGCGGCGAACTGGAAAGCATCTCAGTGGGCCGCGATGGGGCAATTGAAGCTTTTTCCACCCTGCACGAATCCCGGGACCACCGCCAACGGCTGCGAACCCTGGGAGTCTACCTGTTCGAACCCGGGGTACTCGACCTCGTGGACTCGGATGGCTATTTCGACTTACGCGAACAGTTGCTGGTCAAGATGCAGGAGCGCCGGATGCGGGTCCAGGCTCATATCCTCAAGCGACCGCCGCTGCGCATGGACAATATTTCCCACTATCTCGCGCTCAATCGAAGCTTATTGCTGGAGGATTTCTTCGAGGCCTGTGCCGCCGGTGACGTGGCGCCGGATGGGCGCAACTCGGCGATCGGAGTGCACATCTCACCCACGGCGCGGATCCACGACACGGCGCTGATCATCGGGCCCGTGACCATCGGCAACGAATGTGAAATCGGCGCCAATGTCCGCATCATCGGTCCGGTTGTATTGTGCGCAGGCAGCAGAGTTGAGGCGGGAGCGCTGCTGAGGGACAGCACGGTGTGGCCACGCAGCACAATCGGGCGGTGCGCCCGCGTGGAGTTTGCCCTGGTTACTCACGACTGTACGGTAGCGCCGCACATGTGTGTCGTTAACGCGGTGGTTGACCAGGGGCGAATCGCCAATGATCGTCTTAACCAGACCGCGTATCCAGAACTGCCCGTCCTCGATCCGGGGGCCCGGGGACATCCAGGAACCGGCGACCTGCGCCGCGCACGCCGTGCCGCCTACCGGGTGGCCAAACGGGCCATGGACGTGCTCATTCCACTGGCGGCCCTGCCTGTGCTGTTGCCGCTCGCGGGTTTGATAGCCCTGGCTATCAAGTTCGATTCGCCTGGACCGGTTTTCTTCTGGCAGCGCCGCTGCGGGAAAGGCGGGAGTGAGTTTGATATCTGCAAGTTCCGGACCATGGTAAGTGACGCCGCTCGGATCCATGCGCAGTTGGAGGCGCACAACGGAACCGACGGCCCCATGTTCAAGATGCACAACGATCCGAGTATTACCCGCATCGGGCGGTTGCTGCGACGTACCAGTCTCGATGAGTTACCACAGTTGTGGTGTGTACTCATTGGTGAGATGTCATTGGTCGGCCCGCGGCCACTGGCGATGAAAGAGATGAAGTGGGCGCCGCGCTGGCGGGACATCCGCCTGCGGGTAAAGCCGGGTCTTACCGGGCTTTGGCAGATCAATGGTCGCAGCTCGACCGGCTTTGACGGGTGGGTCGAGTACGATATCCGTTATGTTCGTACTCAATCACTGCTACTGGATCTTTATATCCTGTTGCGAACCTTCGGTGCGGTCGTACGTGGATCGGGGGCGGTATGATGCCTGCTCCCGCCGACTGCATGGCAAATCCGGATGTGCCGGACTCGGGCCTCTCGACCGGGCGTTACACATCACCTGCCGTGGCCGTTGAGGCACACAACCTGAGCAAGCGATATCCAGGGCCGTTTTCGTTTCACAAGGAGCGCAAACCGGGGGTTCTGGCAGTAGACCAGGTTACGTTGACCTTGGAAGAAGGTGAGATCGTCGGCATGGTCGGCCCGAATGGTGCCGGCAAGACGACATTCATCCGCATGCTCTCGACCATGGTACTGCCAAGCTCTGGCACAGCGAAGGTGGGAGGTTTCGACGTTTGCAATCAGGATCGGGAAGTGCGACGGCTGGTGGGCGTGGTTTCGAGTAACGAGCGCAGCTTTTACTGGCGCCTCAACGGGCGTGAGAACCTGAATTTTTTCGCAGACCTTCACCAAATCGATACTCGCGAAGCGGCCCGGTGGATTGAGGATTTGATTGAACTACTGAATCTTGGCGATGTCGTTCAGCGCCGTTTCGACGGGTATTCGACCGGTGAAAAGCAACGTATGTCCATCGCACGCGGCCTCCTGACGCGGCCGAAGATCCTGCTCATGGACGAACCAACCAAAGGGGTAGATCCGATTGGTACCGCGGAGATCATTGATCTCATCAAGACGATGATATTGCCGTTGTGGCGTCCGACGATCCTGGTGACGTCCCATAATCTTACGGAGGTTGAGCGGCTGTGTTCGCGTGTCGCGCTGATGCGCAAAGGTCGGATGCTGGCGTTGGACACGGTGGCGGCACTCAAGAGGCGCGTGCGCACGGTGGAGCACTATCTGATCACTATCCGTGGCCTCAGTGCACAGCGGATTGAGAAACTCGCAGTTGAGGCGGATGGGCACAGCCTCGGCTGTGAGGTCGCCGATGCCGGTATGCTGAACCTGGAAGTGAATTTCTCACCGGGTGGAAGCGGATTTGCAAATCTGGCACGGGGAATAATTGAGGCGGGAGGTGACCTGGTTTCTGTCAATAGTTCTGAGCAGAGCTTCGAACAGGCGTTTCACGAAATTCTTGCGACTGGCGGGAAGCGGCAGGTGGTGGAAGGGTAATGGCGCATCTATCCGTGGCGGGGGCCTTTTTACGACGCGATTTCAAGATCGCGACGAGTTACCATGCGGCCTTCGTGCTTCAGTTGGGTAGCATATTCCTGGCCGTGCCGGTGCTCTATTTCATGGGGAGTCTGGTCGATGGAAACAGCGCTGTGGCACTGAAACGCTATGGTGGGAATTACTTCGGGTTCTTGCTGATTGGCATTGCTTTGCTCGATTATCTCGCGGTAAGCCTGAGCAGTTTCTCGCAGAGCCTGCGAGACGGGCAGCTCACGGGTACCCTTGAGATCGTTCTGTTGTCGCCTACACCGCTCATCGAGGTGCTGATCTATTCTTCAATCTGGTCCTTCCTGTTCACGACCTTGCGGTTTGTGATGTACCTGCTTGTCGGGGCACTGTTTAATCTGGAACTGGGAGATGTGAATCTGCTCAGCGCGTTCACAGTGCTGTTCGTGGGAGTATTGAGTTTTATTCCCTTTGGCATAGTCACCGCAAGCCTGGTGATGCTCATCAAACGAGGAGAAGCGCTGAACTCGTTGTTCGCCGGGGCATCCATGTTCTTCGGTGGGGCCCTGTTCCCCGTAGCTTCCATGCCTGAGTGGCTGCAGTGGATCTCGAAGCTGCTGCCTTTCACCTACGCGCTGGAAGGATTGCGGCAGGCTATACAGCAGGGTGCAGAGGTGACCAAGCTGATACCGGAGCTGGGCATGTTGGCACTGTTTGCCGCGATCCTGATGCCGTTGTCCTGCGCCATGTTTTCAATGGCGGTTCGACACACCCGCACAACCGGCTCTCTCGGGCATTACTAAGCCGGTGTTTCGGACGCTGCGTCATATTTGGTTTCCCGGTAACGCCTGCGCCGGAGTCCTGGACCGCCCAAGGGTTCATCAATTTGCCGCAGGACTCGTGATCCTGCAACCTCTACGCTTGGCGCTGCTCGCACGCGCGTTGCTGGCTGTGCTGATCACGTTCGCCGCAGGTGAAACGAGCGCAGCAAACTGGATTGAGCGCTGGCCATGGGCCTCTATCGAGCTCGGTGCCCAGACCTGGCGTGCCGTTCCCGAGCGCGAGATCGATGCTCTGGGTGAGTCGCTGGTGGCCGCGCAGGGGGAACTGGCCGGGAAGCTGCGCCGGGGGCTCGCAACGCCGGCTGGTCGGCTCGAACTCGATGCCAGGCTGGCGATCGCGACCCGCGACGCGAGATACCAGGGTGCGGTAAGTGCAATGTCGGCCTATCTGAAGGCGACGCTTCCAGTTGTTCCCCCGCACGGCGGGGACGGTACTATCGCTGCGTATCGGCTACTCGCCGAGCACCCGGAGTACGTAATGGCCCCGCTCCAGGTTCTCAGTAGCTTGCTCGATCGAATTCGCGCCGGTCTACCCGCTGACCGGCCGCTCGCGGCACGCCTTACCCGGTTGCTCGCACGACCCCAGGCGGCCGCTGCGGTGCTGGTAGCCTATATGTTTCCGGCTGCGTATCCGAATCCACTTTACAGCAAGACAGGGGGGTGGTTCCGGCGCCGGACTGACGCCAGCCTGGTACTCCTGGCGTCGCGACGTACCGCCGTAGCCGGGTATGGCGCGAGCCTGCAACCACTACGTGCCGCGGTGGATCGTGTCACGGTCGAGTTTGGACAGATCGGTGCCCGGCTGGCGGGCACCGATGCGCTGTCGCGCAGGCTGGCCAGCTTACTCCGCGACCCGATCTATGCGGCGGTCAACCTGCTGCTGGCCGCGTCCAGAGCACCCAAGACCCCCGCCGACAGACTGGCTGAGCAGCTGATCGAACAGGCAAACACTTACCTCGAAGGGACAGGTGGTCGCTTGCGCCTTAAAGACGGAGTGGACCGCAAGCGCCTGGACACCGTAACGCAGACGCTGGAGCGCTTGGTGTTTGCCGCACGAATCAGCCGTGCCCGGCTCACCCCCTTCATCCAGGCCATCGACGATTCCGGTGCGCCGGAGCAGCGGATGAAGGAGCTGTTGAGCTCGAATCTGGCAGCGGTATCGTTCGCCTTTGAGGCAGCCAGAACAAAGACCGAGGACCGCTTTCTGCGCCACACCGTGCTTGGCAGTGCGCTGCTCGCCAAGGGCAAAACCGGCTGGCGGGTGAACCCCAAACGCACCACCCAGTTGCGGCTGCAACTCGAGTTCCTGGAGAGTTTGCTCGATAACTACCGGTTAATTCTCGATCGGGTGCGCGGTCCTGAAGCGGCGACACCGGCCTACGTGCACGTCGGTCGGCTTGCGGTGCTCGCGGCCGAAGCGGCGCGGGCACGCACGGTCAGGGCTGCCAACTGGCAGCGCTGGCTCGAGTCCCGCTTCTGGTCCAGCGGCCGCCTGTGGGAACCGCGCAGGGAGGCAGAGCCAGAATTGCGAACGCTCGCTGGAGCCATGGAGGCTACCGCTGCAGACGTCGATGCCCACGAGCCAGCCATCGGCGTGAACTTCAGCGCCGCCGCCTTCGACAAGAGCCGCCTGCGGCTCCTGCGCTCGTCGGCGTTTTTCAATCCGCGTACGCCCTTTGGCCAGCAGGCTTACCTGTCCGGGTTTAAGGATCACTATGCCGCACGCTTTTTCGGTGTGTTCGATTTTCCCGCCGGGAACGCGAGGGATCGTGCCGACTTCACTCGCCTGCTCAATCGGCACAGCCGCTGGATCCTTGGTGCCGGTCCTTTCCATGATCGAATCATGGTGTATATCTCCGCCATGCCCCGCTGGCTGAGCATGCAGCGTGACGAACGTAAACGCCACGATGTTCCAGCCTATACCTTGTACAGCACGAAAGACTGGAATGGCTGGGCCGATGTTGTCCGCGAGACGGTGCGACTGGTCAGACAAATTCGCGGTCCGCAACGCTACTACGAAGTTTGGAACGAGCCCGAAAGCTACTGGGCGGCGGGGACCGATGCGTACCTAAAGCTCTACGAGGAAACCGCGAGGATAATTCGTGCTGAAGATCCTGAAGCCAAGATTGGCGGTGCCGCGGTCAACGCCTGGAAGGGCCGCGCCGGTGGCTCGAGAGGTGGCGATGCCCTCAATCTGGAGTTGATTCGTTATGCCAAACGCAATGGTGTGCCACTTGATTTCGTCTCCTGGCACCACTTCAGTGCCCCGTTGAAGGATCTGCAGAAAGCCAAGAGTGTCTACCTGGCCGAAGTCGATCGACTGAGGCTGTCGCCGGTGCCGGAAATGATTGTCTCCGAATGGAATCCGCCGGGAGAGAACACCGGGTTCGAGGCTGTATCCTTCGCCGAGACCATGCGTGCACTGTACCGATCGGACGTCGCTTTCCATACCGTGGCGGCATGGGAGGAGTTCGGTGCGATTCCGAACCCCAAAGCCTTCGGCCCCTGGGGAATGATCACCCAGCAGCATTTCGTGAAGCCCATGGCCCATGTGCACGCACTGTTCGACCGCATCGCACGCGATTCGCTCGGAGTCGCCGAGCTCACGCCCCCTGAGAGCACCACGCGAGTCATTGCCTCGCGCAAGCCCGGTGGCGTCTACGAACTGTTAATCTGGGAAGTCGGCTACGAACCCGCTCTGGAGGCCGCCCTGAAAGCCCTCGGCAAGTCGGGGCTCGGGCGTAAGGAAGCCGCTGCCTACGGCTCCTTGACGGACCTTGAGGACGCGATTCGCACCGGTGTGCCCCGCAATGCGGCTCATCGAAAGGCGTTCGAACAAGCCCGCCGCGCCTATGACGAGCACCGCCAGCAACGCAATTTCGTCCACTTGAAAGTGGCGGGAGTCAACCACATGGAGGTGCTCGCGAGCAGCGCCGTCGCCTCGATTCCGGTTGCAAGGCCGGTACGCACCGTGGGGGCTCAGCTGCTCGCCGATGTACGCCGCAATGAGGTGCTGTGGCTTCGCCTGCGGGTTGGAGGTGGTGGCGGGTGAGTGCGGGCTCGGCTACCCGCGAGGACCTGAACGTGTCATACGCGACATCGGCTGGAGGCGCCCGCAGCATCTTGAAAATCACTTGCCTCGACTACGACCGGCACCCGATGGACCACGAACGGGTACCTTACCTCACGCCCTCCGATGGGTGTCTGACGCTAATCTACAAGCGGCACAATGACGCGCCGGGGCTTGGCGCGATGTTGCGGGATGCCTTGACGATGCGGATCAGGCGGCGCCGGGAGGGCGGTGTGGACCTGATCTGCGTGGATCCGCCGCTCAACTTTCGCGGTGGCATCCGCTTCAATGCTGAGTCCGGGATAGCGCGGCGGGATATGGCCTCGCGTGTGCGGCTGGCTCTGATTCGACTGCTGTCACCATTGGCGGCGATACGGGATCTGTTCACTGTGCCCGCCATGCTCTACGCAGCGTTGTTGAGTGGTAGCGGGCGCTGGGATGCCTGTATTGGTGTCGGCCCCTGGGGTGCACTGACCGGGCTCGCATTGCGCCGCCTTGGCCGGGTCCGGGTGCTCGCCTACCGGGACCAGGATTTCGAACCGGGTCTGCTGCCGGAGGGCTTTCGGCGCGGCTATACAGCCTGGGCCGAACGTTTCACCCTGCGCCGCGCTGATCTGGTGATTTCGACCGCCGCGTTACTGGTGGAGCGACGCCGTAGTGAAACCCAATGCCCCATCCATCTGGTGCCCAACGGCGTGGACTGGGGCAAGTTCGCCGGCGCCCGCGCGCGACCGGCACCCGATCCCACGCTGGTCTACGTCGGCATACTCGTACCCTGGAGCGGGGTGGAGAACGCCATTGAGGCGATGGTCACTATCCGGCGCTCGCTGCCCCGGGCGCGACTGCTGATAGCCGGCGGCGGCCTGCCTGCTTACGAACAGAGGTTACGGCAGCGCATAGAGACGCTCGATCTCGAAGATGCTGTGGAGCTACTCGGCCCGCTTCCCGCCGAGGATGTCCCGGCGCTACTCGCCCGGGCCCGGGTGTCCCTCGCGAACTCCGAGCCGGTGCCATTTCGGGTTTACGCCTGCCCGCTCAAGGTAATGGAATCGATGGCAGCCGGGCTGCCGATCATCGTCACCACTGGTACCGAGGCGCAGCGGATCGTCGAGCGCCACGAGTGCGGATTGGCAGTTCCCTATGCAGTGCAGCCTCTAGCCGAGGCGCTGCTCGCACTGCTCGGCAACAAGACCCTCCATGCGAGGATGCGATTCAACGGCATCCGGGCGAGCGAAGATCTCGACTGGGGCCGCCAGGTGGCCAGGGAAATGGCCCTTATTTCCAGGAGGCTCGAGCAGTGTTCAGGTCCCATCGCGAACTGATATGCCGTGCCTTGCATGCGGCCAGCCGGCCATTCCGTATTGTGCGCCGCTGGTTCAAGCCGGGGGGCGCGATTCTCACCTACCACCGGATCGCACCCGCCGACAGCGGGCCCTATGGTATTACCACCACGCCGGAGCACTTTGCCGCCCATATGGAGCACCTGCGGCGCACCTGCCGGCCCATGAGCCTGACGGAACTCGCCGCATGCACAAGCAGCGGAACCGTCCCGCCCCGGGCCGTCGCCGTCACTTTCGACGACGGCTACGTCGACAACCTCCTCCATGCCAAGCCAGTACTCGACGCATGGGATATTCCGGCAACGGTATTCGTGGCGACCGGCTACATCGGCGGTGAGCGTGAATTCTGGTGGGACGAACTCGAACAGTTGTTGCTTGGCGTCCGGGAACTTCCGCGCCGACTGGAGCTGGAGGTGAGTGGTCACCTCTACGGCTTTGCCGTTGCGGACCCCGCCCATCGCGAGGCTTTGCTTTGGGAGCTGAACACCCTGCTCAGAGGGTTGCCCGCCGAAGCCCGAAATGCTGCTCTCACGGCTATCCGTTCCTGGTCCCAGGCGGTGGATCGGACCCGCGAGGATCGCCGGCCCATGACCGCCGAGGAACTACTCAGGCTTTCGAGCGATGGCCGGGTGACTCTTGGCGCCCACTCGGTGAGCCATCCGGACCTGTCTTGCCTGCCGGTGGCCGTACAGCGAGCCGAGATCAGGGAATCGCGGCGCAGCCTGGAAGCGCTCACCGGCCAGCTCGTCGCCGCCCACGCCCACCCATTTGGATTTTGCAACGCGGAAACTGTGGCCATCGTCAAAGAAGAGGGGTTCGAACTTGCCTGTGCCGCCGCAGAAAGCAGTATCGAAGCCGGCGACGACGTGTTTTCCTTGCCGCGTTACATCGTGCGGGACTGGACCTCGCCGACCTTTCGCCGGGTGCTCGAGCACCACCTTGTGGACCGGCACCCGGCCCGCACGCTATGAGGATCCTGATGCTCGAGCACTCTTATCCCCCGGACGTGGGCGGCTGTGCGGTGGCCTGCCAGTCCATGGCCGAGGGTCTCGCCAACCGCGGTCACTCGGTGGCCGTGGTCACGTCCTGTATCGAGGGTGCCGAGGACAGTCCGGGAGCGGTCCGGGTGCTGCGCGAGCTCGCCGCAACCCCCGCGCGGCCGGTGAGCCGCCGTCTGTTCGGCTGGGCCTACCGCCGCTGGCACAACGGGCAGACCTTGAGACGGTGGATCCGCGAACTCCGCCCAGACCTGCTGATGGTGTGGAACCTGTGGCGATACTCCGACCAGATCCTGATTCACGCCCAAAATGCCGGCGTGCCGTTGGTCTACTATATTCATGACGGCTGGTTGATTCCGAATCGCCTGGCACGCTGGCGCGCGTTCTGGACACGGCGGCCCGAGCGAGCCGATCTGCGGCTCGTAAAATCCATGCTGATCCACCTCGGTATCCACACCTGCGTTGAGCTATTGCTGTCGCGTTGGCTGCGTGGCGGGCCCACCCGCCCCACCGCCGGCGAGGCCGTGTTCGTCAGCGAGAGCTGCCGCCAGGAATACATTGATGCGGGTTTCCGGGTCGCCGGCGCCCCGGTGGTGCCCAATGGTATCGACCTCACCGTGTTTCACCCCGCCGAGGGCGACCGGAAGCCGGAATCAGAACTGCGTCTGCTTTACATGGGCCGCATCGAGCCGCTGAAGGGTGTGGAAATACTGGTAAGGGCCCTTGCGAGCCTCGGTGCAGAGGTGCGGCCCTGGCGCCTGGATTTGGTGGGGCCCGTGGAGTGGCCCTCCTATCGTGAAAGAATCCTGGCCGATGCGTATCGCGCGGGTGTTGCCTCGCGAGTGCGCTTCCTGGGACCAATGAACCCGAAGCGCACGCCCGACTGCTATCGGTCCCACAATGTACTGGTCTTTCCCTCCGTCGGAACTGAGCGCATGCCCCTGGTGATCCTGGAGGCCATGGCGAGCGGGGTTCCGGTCGTCACGACCCTTACGGGTGGCCATGCTAGTTTCCTGGAGGATGGCCGCAACTGCCTGGTTGCCAGAGCCGGTGATCCGGCACATCTCGGCGCCCAGCTTCGCCGACTGATGAGCGACACGACCCTGCGTGAGAGCCTGGCCACAGCGGCTCTGGACACGGTGCGCCAGAGATTTTCCGCCGGGCGGGTTCAACCGCATATGGAGGTCTTGCTTGAGCGCCATCTGGAGGCTCGATGCTGGTCGTGACCCATGAAGATCGCCCGCAAGCCTGGATCGGGGTGCAGTTGCTGGTGTTGAGCCTGCGACGTTGGTGTCCGGACCTGCGCGTTCGCGCCAGCCTGCCGGGCGCGGGCGCGGGGTTGCGGAGCTGGATGCAGGCGCGGGCCGTCGACCTGGTGGACGACCCAGCGCTCGCCCACGCTGGCTGGAACGTCAAGCCACGGGCCTTGCTCGGTGCCCTGGCGGCCGGCGCAAGCGAAGCCATCTGGATAGATTCTGACGTCATACTCGCCGGCGATTTCCGACACCTGCTTGAAGCAGTCGGGGGCGATACCCTGGTGGTGTCCGACGAACATCGCTGGGGTGTGCATCACGGTGGCCATTTGCGTACCGAGCTTTGGGGCCTTGAGCCTGGGCGTACCCTCGAAGGAACAGCCAGCAGTGGTATTTTGCGCATCACCGCGGCCCACCGGCCGTTGCTGCAAGCCTGGAAAACTCTGCTTGAGTGTGAAGTCTACGCGGATGCGCAGCGGCGAGAATGGCACACTCGCCCGGTTCACATGGTCGGCGATCAGGATGTGCTGACGGCACTGTTGGGATCGCGGCGCTTCGCCCAGGTGCCGGTGCGCTATTTCAAGTCGGGCCGGGATTTGATTTTGAATGTCGGGCCAGCCGGCTATACCGTCAGCGAGAGGCTCGCCAACGCCGGCCGGCCACTGCCGCCGCTCATTCATTGCACCGGGCCCAAACCCTGGGAAACCGGCGGCTGCGGCCTGGGGGCCTACTACCGCCGGGCATTCATGGAAGTCAGTGAATACCTGCGGGTCGCGCGCGAGTACCAAGGGGAGCTTCGCGGCGCCTCCCTGCCATGGCACAAGCGCACCGCCCTGGCGCGTGTGTTGACCCTGCTATCGGGTGGTCGTGAGGATTATGCGGCACTGGCATTCGCGCTGTTCCATGGGCTCGCCCGCCGTGCCAAGCGGTCGGTGGTCGGTACCTGGTGGTCGGATCCAGGCCGTAACCTGCGCTCCGGCGATGTGCCGAACGGCGAAGCGCTGTTGGCGGCGGCTGAGTGCAACGAGGTGGGCGCCAATCGCATGGCTGCCCAAACGAGTGGCGCACGCTGATGCGGCCGCTGGTGAAGATCCTGCTACGCACGGCACAATGGCCTGCACAGGTTTTCTCGGCGCCCCGGATATTGACTGACAGCAGTACACCACCCCAGCGAATTCTGGTGTGGACCATGGACCGAATCGGTGACGTGTTGCGAATGACGCCTGCGCTTCGAGCGTTGCGCGAAGCTTTTCCGGATGCCCACCTGGCGATGGTTGTCGCGGGCCGCGCAGCACCAGTGCTTGGCAACAATCCGCGGCTCGACGCGGTGCATATTGTCAATCGGGCGCACGCAATGGGCGATCATGTGGGGGCGGCGCGCGCGATCAGACAGGAGCAATTCGATCTCGGAATGTTGCTCGAAGTGGATCCTGGGTGGGCCAGTCTCGGAAATTTGTGGATGCGATATCTCGGTGTCGAGCGAGTTGCAGGGTTTTGTTTTGATGGCGGCGGTCCTGCAGGTGTGCGGGCGATTGCGCTGCAAGCGGGCGAGTCCTGGAACAGCCAGTTTATCCGCCTTGCACGAGCGGTCGGTGCGAGTACACCGAATGCCGCTACCGAGGTCTTCTTGAGCGATAGGGAGCGCGCTGAGGCACCACGGGTCATCGCCGGGCTTGGGGCCGATCCTGGTCAACCGTTTGCGGTGATTCATCCTGGCGGGAATTTTCTCACGGTGTCGCGCCAATGGGGATCGTCACGCTATGCCGCAGTGGCCGACACCCTTCAGGAGCGCTGGGGCCTTGCTGTGATTGTGACGGGAATAGCACAGGAGCGGACTACAATTGACGCGCTGCAGGCGGCTGCACGGTTGCCTGTCGTCAATGCCTGCGACAAGCTTTCGCTTCGACAGTTGATGGCGGTCTTGGACCGTGCGGCAATCTGTGTGATGAACGACACTGGCCCGCTGCACCTCGCCCAGGCGCTGGGCCGCCCATCGGTGGCCGTGCTCGGTCCTACCGCACCGGAGGTAGTCGGAATTGCGCCACACACTGTGGTCGCACGCAAGGAACTTCAATGCAGCCC
>Ga0114931_10006608_pt1 | contig 14249 bp, 12 predicted proteins | sample 2SBtaG_FD_89579 | JGI IMG/M metagenome (GOLD analysis project Ga0114931, IMG submission 89579) | Deep subsurface microbial communities from Kolumbo volcano to uncover new lineages of life (NeLLi) - 2SBTROV14_V59a metaG | ecosystem: Environmental > Aquatic > Marine > Volcanic | place: Kolumbo...
CCGCAAACGTGCAATTCGCCCCGTAGCGTGATTCACCGGGCGGGTAGCTGCATCGATCGACATTAAACGCATTCATATCAGCCGGTTACTGTCAGAATGTAGCGGTCAACTGAGGATTCTAGGATTATCCTAGACTCCTCGGTTGGACGGGGCGAAGCGTGCAATTTACCCCGTAGCGTGATTCACCCGGCCGGTGAACGCCTCCATTGAACTCCATCGCTTTCATATCAAACGGTTGCCATCAGTCTGAAGCGGTCAACCGAGGAATCGAGGATTATTTCCCCTCGTTGGCACCATCGGTTCGGTCATTCGATCCTCGTTGTTCCCGCGCGAAGGGTCAATGTCGTGTCATGATCCACCCGCCGTGTCGCCGCCTGCGTGCGCCGCGGCACGGCGCAGCGACGGGCGCACGTGATGCGCGGCACGCGATGCGGGCTATTGGTCTGGAATTGAAGATTCAGGAGTAGGCGGATGAGCTTTAGAAAGATTGCCGTTCTCGGTCTCGGTAAAGTGGGTGCACTCGCGGCCGTGTTGTTGCATGACGCTGGCTTCGATGTGGTCGGCTTCGATAGCCGTGAACCTCGCAACGAGTGGCCTTTCGCGAGGAAATGTGTGGATGTTTCCTCGACCGGCACGCTCGGCGAGGCGCTACAACCGTTCGCGGCGGTGCTCTCGTGCCTGCCCTACCACTTGAACGTCGGCGTCGCCACCGCGGCCCACCGTTTGGGGATCCACTATTTCGATCTGACCGAGGATGTCCCGACCACCCGGGCAATTCTGGAGCTGAGCAAGAGTTCGAAGGGCCTCATGGCGCCTCAGAGCGGCCTCGCCCCGGGTTTCATCGGCATCGTGGGCGCGCATTTGGCGGCCCGGTTCGACCGGGTGCGATCCATCAAGTTGCGGGTCGGCGCGCTGCCCCGGAACCCGACCGGGCTGCTGGGCTATGCATTCAACTGGTCGCCCGAGGGGGTGGTGAACGAATATCTGAACGATTGCGAGGTCATCGAGGAGGGGCAACGCAAATGGATCTCGCCGATGGAGTGGATCGAGACGGTTTACGTCGACGGCGTGAAGCTGGAGGCATTCACGACCTCGGGCGGACTCGGCACGATGTGCGAGACCTATCTCGGGCGGATCGAGAATCTCGACTACAAGACGATGCGTTATCCGGGGCACGTGGCGCTGATGAACTTCTTCTTCCATGAACTCCTGATGCGCGAGCAGCGCGAAGCGGCGGGCAAGATACTGACCAACGCAAAACCGCCGGTTGACGATGATGTGGTCTATCTGCACGCCTCGGCCGAGGGCGAGGTGGACGGTCGTCTCAGACGCCGGGAATTCGTCCGCGCCTACTACCCGATTGAGGTGTCCGGCGCGACCCGGACCGCGATCGCCTGGACCACGTCCGCGTCGGCCTGCGCGGTTATCGAAATGGTGCGTGACGGCGCCTTACCCGCGCAAGGCTTTCTGAAACAGGAAGAGATCCCGCTGGAGCCGTTTCTGGAAACCCGCACCGGTTCCCTGTACAAGGCCGCGGGAGGAGGCGGCGAAAGGTAACGGCGGGAAGAGGCACGGTGGTCGGAGGGTATGACGGGCGGGGGTGAATCGAAGCGGTGGAGACTTCTCGCGTTGGCTCGATGACGGTGATCCACCGCGCCTGTCATTTTGACCAACGGGGGAAATCTTGAAGAAGGACCGCGAAGCGTCTCGGGCGGCGGATTTGCATACCCTCAAGAACTGGATAAAATAACAGCCATTGAGATCCCGATCCCTTCCCCGGTATGAGGAGCGATGATTATGCTTACGTTGACCCGGCGCCAGCAGGAAATTCTGAAATTCATCCAGCAATTCATGGACTTGGAAGGAATGCCGCCGACCCGCGCGGAGATCACCAAGGCCTTCGGATTCAGGTCGCCGAACGCCGCCGAGGATCATCTGCACGCGCTCGAAAACAAGGGCGCGATCGAAGTATTGGCGGGAACCTCGCGCGGCATCCGGATCCTGGGTGGGCCGAGTGACGGGCTGCCTCTGGTCGGTCGGGTGGCGGCGGGGGCGCCGATCCTCGCCGAGGAGCACGTGGAGGGTCGCTACCGCATCGATCCCGGGTTGTTCAGTCCGCGCGCGGACTACCTGTTGCGAGTACATGGATCGAGTATGCGCGACGCGGGGATCCGGGACGGAGATCTGCTGGCGGTGCATCGCACGCCCGAGGTGCGCAGCGGCGAGATCGTAATTGCGCGGATTGACGGCGAGGTGACGGTCAAGCGCTTTCGGCGGCGCGGCAAGGTGGTCACGCTGATGCCGGAAAATGCCGACTTCGATCCGATCGTGGTGGATCTCAAACGCGAGCCGCTCGCTATCGAAGGGACCGCGGTCGGGGTGATCCGCAACCGTAAGGTGTAGCCGCGCCGAGGCGTGCGGGTTCGCGATGCCCGCGGTAGCGTATGGCACCGGAGCCGGCGGCCTCGATGCGCTGTTGCGCAATCCGGCCGTGTGGCGGGCGGGCGTCGGTTCACGGATTGTCGCGCAAACCGTGCCGAGCGGTTTCCAGGCACTGGATCGGCGGCTGCCCGGCGGTGGTTGGCCGTTGGGTGCGCTGACCGAGTTGCTCACGCAGGGGGGAGGCAGCGGCGAGGTCGCGATCTTGATCCCGGCACTCGCGGCACTCGGCGCACAGCGGCGCTGGACGGTGTGGATCGACCCTCCCTATATACCCTATGCACCGGCGTTGGTCGCGCGCGGTATTGATCTCGTGCGATTGTTGGTGGTGCGGAGCCGGGCATCCGGTCAAGACGTCTGGAGCGCCGAGCAGGCGTTGCGCTCGGGGCTGTGCGGGGCCGTGCTGCTGTGGGCGGGTGATGAGCGGCGGTTTCGTCCGCGCGCGCTGCGTCGCCTGCAGCTTGCCGCGGAGTGTGGTCGCGCATGGGGCGTGATTTATCGGCGCCCGAGCGCCGAGCACACGGCCTCACCGGCGGCATTGCGGATGCGCCTGGACGCGGTGGCGGAGGGGTTGGCGGTGCGGGTGCTCAAGTGTCGTGGACGCACGCCGGCGCGGCCGGTGCATCTGTCGCGTGAGGAACTCGAGCGTGGCTAACCCGGCGGCGGATCGGCGTGGCTCGCGAATCGAATCGAGCACCGCCGCCGAATCCGCGCGCGGCGTCCCCCAGGAGACGCTTGTTCGGCACGGCTTGTGGCTGGCCCTGGAGTTTCCGCGCCTGGCGCTGGATGCGGTGGCGCGCGGTGGCGACGTATCGATGGCGCTGGCCGTGGTGGATGGAACCGGGCCTCGCGGTGTGTTGGTGGCGGTCGATGCGGAGGCCGAGGCGCAAGGGATCGCCCGCGGTATGACGGCCGCTGCCGCCGGCGCGGTGGATTCTCGGTTGCGTCTCATCGAGCGTGACCGGGAAGCCGAATGGGCGGCATTGGAAGGGTTGGCGGGGTGGATGGGCCAGTTCAGTTCGTGCGTGAGCCTGGCCCCGCCGCGTGGCCTGTTGATCGAGATTGGCGGAAGTTTGCGCTTATTCGGCGGCTTGTCCGCGTTGCGTGCCAAGCTGCGCGAGGGGGTCGCGGCGCTCGGCTTTGATGCCTGTGAGGGTATCGCCCCGACGCCGCTCGCCGCCCGTTTATTGGCGCGTGCCGATGTCGATGAACCGGTGACGGTGGTGGCGGCGCTGCGCATGCGCTTGGCGACGGTGCCGCTGGCCTGCACGGATTTGCCGGGTGCGACGGTTGCGGCGCTTGCGCGCATGGGCGTCAGACGGGTGGCGGATTGTCTGCGTCTGCCTCGCGACGGTCTCGCGCGCCGCTTCGGGCCGGAATTGCCGGCCTACTTCGACCGTTTGCTCGGTGTGTGCCGTGATCCGCGTAAACCTTATCAGGCGCCGCCGGTGTTCGAGCGGTTGTTGCCGTTGCCGGTGCCGGTGGATGAGCGCGAGGCGTTGCATTTTGCCGCGCACCGCTTGCTGCTGGAACTCGGTGGCTGGCTGCGCGCGCGGGCCGAGGGCGTGCGTGCGGTCGAGATCCACCTGATCCACGCGGGCGGGACATCGACGCGGCTCGCGATCGAATTGGTGGTTCCGACCCGCGACCCGCGGCATCTGCTGATGTTGCTCGACGAGCGCCTGGATCGCCTGGAATTACCCGCCGCGGTGGAGTCATTCGGTGTGCGTGCCGTCGACCTGGCGCCGCTCGCGCCGCGTAGCGGTGATCTTTGCATGGAGGCGGGCGCATAGGCTGCCGAGGATCCGAGCACGCTGGTGGATCGGTTGCGAGCGCGACTCGGGCGCGACGCGGTGCGGGGTATCGCGGTACACGACGATCATCGCCCCGAGCATGCCTGGCGTACGGTGGAGCCGGGGCAGGGTGGGGCCGTGGCGGCGGTCTCGGAGACCGGCGGCGAGCCGGGGCGGCGTCCATTGTGGTTGCTGGCGCCAGCCCGCGCGCTCGGGGTGAGGGATGGTGCGCCATGGATCGATGGGGGGCTACGGCTGGTGCGCGGGCCGGAGCGTATCGAGAGTGGTTGGTGGGATGTGCGTGCTGGCGGTGTGACGGGCGATGTGGCGCGCGATTATTTCGTGGCCGAATCGCCGAGCGGCGGGCGCTACTGGATCTATCGTGAACGTACCGGTGAACGTACCGGCGAACGCACCGGCGCACGCCGCTGGTGGCTGCATGGAATCTTCGCCTGAACGGAGGAGAAATAGCTCGCGCCAAGGCACCGGTTTGTCTGGAACGGTATGAGAAAGAGAAGAATAACTCGCGCCAAGGCGCAAAGACGCCAAGAAGACAAGAAGAAATGAGAAAATTATTACGATTCAACGAAATACGGTGAGATACTGGTGCGGAAAGGGATTTTTTGAATCATAAATCCCCTTGAAAAATGATCTTTGCGCCTTTGCGCCTTGGCGCGATCAATTCTTTTTCTTGCCATCCATCGCGGGTCCGCCGGTGCCCGGTGCATAGGGCTCGGTTCAAAATTAGCTCACCCACTCGGGCGCCGATCCATCCCGCGCGGCGGCGTTGCTGGTCGGTTGAATAATCGTCCGATCTATTCGCCTTCCTCGCGGCTTGCCAGTCCATGCCGGCAACGCTGAGCTTATGCCGGCCTACTCGGCTTTTGTTAATCTCCTGGCTGAGGCTTACGCCAATAACGTAGGCCGATAAGCGCGCAGCGCGTTCCCGGCGCCGGGCGGCGGCGGCGTTTCGGCGCGAGATTTCTTCGGCTTCGAGGAGCAAGCGAGCATTGGCGGGCAGTAACGAAGATTCCGGGGCATCGCGGTGAGTGCAGGATTGGGTGTTGTCGCGGCGGGACACCCGCATACCGCTCGTGCGGCCGAAGAGGTGCTGCGCGCGGGCGGGAACGCCTACGACGCGGCGATCGCGGCGCTCACCACCGCGTGCGTAGCCGAACCGGTGCTCGCCTCGCTCGGCGGCGGGGGTTTTCTGCTCGCCGCGCCGACGGCCGGGGCGCCGCGGGTGTACGATTTCTTCGTCAACACGCCGCGCCGTCGGCGGGAGCCGGATGACATCGATTTCTACCCCCTGGCGGCGAACTTCGGGTCGGTGACTCAGGAATTTCACATCGGGCGCGGGACTTTTGCGGTACCCGGGCTGGTGCGCGGGTTGTTCGATTTGCATCGTGATTTGGGCTCCGTGCCGATGCCCGAACTGGTTGCGCAAGCGGCGCTTCTGGCGCGAGAAGGCGTTGAAATAACGCCTTTTCAAGCCTATCTGTTCGAAGTGGTGAAGCCGATGTTCACGGCTACCGCGGGGGTGCGCACGATCTATGGTGGCGCGCGTGCCGAGGGCGCCCTCGTCGGTACCGGGGAGACGCTGCGCAATCCGGATCTCGCCGACGCCCTGGAGGTGCTGGCGCTGGAAGGCGATGATCTCTTTTACCGAGGCGAGATTGCACGGGCGATACTCGCCGAGGTGGCGGAAGGTGGCCAGGTCGATGAGCGCGATCTGGCTGAGTATCGGGTGGTTCGGCGGGTTCCGCTGAGCTTGGACTATCACGGTGTGCGGGTACTCACGAACCCGCCGCCCTCGTCGGGTGGCTTGCTGGTCGCTTTCGGTTTGCGCCTGCTCGATGAACTGCTCCCGGCGGCCGGGGATTTCGGCAGCTTCGGGCACCTGGCGGTGCTGGCGGCGGCCATGGATCTGACCGGCAAGGCGCGTGTCGATGCCCTGGCGGCGGGGGACGCGGCTCACGTCGACTCGGTGGCGATGCTCGATCCGGAGTTCCTGGCGCGCTATCGCGGCGAGGTTAGAAATCGGGCCGAGGCGCTGCGTGGCACGACGCAGATTAGCATCATCGACGGGGCGGGCAACCTCGCGGCGCTCACCGTATCCAACGGCGAAGGCTGCGGGCATGTGGCGCCGGGCACCGGCATCGTGCTCAACAACATGCTCGGCGAGGAGGATCTCAATCCGGGCGGGTTCCAGCGCTGGCCGGCGGGGCAGCGGATGACATCGATGATGGCGCCAACCGGGCTCGCGTGGCGCGACGGCCGGATCGCTGCGACCGGATCGGGCGGCTCGAACCGGATCCGTACCGCCGTGCTACAAGTGGTGCTCAATCTGGTCGACTACGGGATGGGGGTGACGGAGGCGGTCGAGGCGCCGCGGATCCATTTCGAACGCGGGCTGCTGAGCGTCGAAGAGGGGTTTCCGCGAGTGAGCCTGGACGCGTTGCAGACGCACTTTCCTCAGCATCAGGCGTGGGCTGAGCGGAACATGTTCTTCGGCGGTGCGCATACGGTGATGCGTGTCGGCGGGGCGTTCGAGGGGGCGGGCGATCCGCGCCGGGGCGGTGTGTGCAGGCGGACCGATCGCTAAGGTGGTCCGGGCCGCCGCATGGGCACGCTGCTAGGCTGGAGGCGCTTCGTCGGAGCTTGGCATGCACTCGCCTTCGGTGCGGTATTTGGCCAGCTTGACCTGATACCACGCCGTGTAGGTGCCGTCCGAGACCTTCTTGACTTGCTCGCGCGAGGCGACCTGGACCGGCTCGCCGATTACGCAGTCACAGCCTTCTCCGGCGTCATGAGAATCACTTTCCAGCTCTTCGCGTACCAACGCCAGGAGTTGTTGCTCGAGGTCGGCCGGCGAGTCGCCGCGCGGCCGTGGTTCGATGTGGATGAAGCGCGCCGATTCGATCTTGAACTGGACGCGTATGCAGGTCCCGCGACAGGCCATCTCCTAATCCCCCTTCTTCGCCGTACGTTTTTCACGCACGATCGTCACGCTACAGTGTGCCAGAAAGCTGACTTTCTGCTACACGCTGCCCAGCAGTGCCGCTTCAACCTCACCGACGCCGCGTGACCCGAGGACGATCAGATCGATATGGTTGTGCTGTGCGTATTCGACGATGGTGCGCGCCGGTTTGCCTTCCCGAACCACCGAAACGAGCTTGGTGAGGCCGGCCTGTTCGGCGAGCTCCTTGGCCTCGGAGACGATGCCGTCGGTCATTTCGTCCATCACGTATTTGGGTTCGCCGAGCAGGTTCTCGGCTTGCAGGTACCGGCGCAGTTCGGGCGAGACCTTGTACGGGCGCGTGACGGTGAGCAGGTGCAGTTCGGAGCCCATGCACTTCGCGAGCGTGATCGCGTGCTGCGCCGCCTTCAGTCCGTGCGTGGAGCCGTCGAGAGCGGCCAATATCTTCTGGTACATCCGGTTGATCTCCGCCATGCTTCAAGCTGGATCCGCGGCTCCGGTCTCGACCACGTGCAAGCGCTCGGACTCTTGCGGCACCTGGATCACGGGCCCCACGGCGCGCAACTCGTCGAGCGCGATGTGACAGGCGATGTAATGATCGTCGGCCGCGAGCTGTACCGGGGGGCGCTCATCGTCGCAGATCTTGCCGATCTTCCGGTGGCAACGGGTGCTGAACGGACAACCCCTGGGTGGATTGAGTACGCTCGGAAGATTGCCTTCCAGGACGATCTCGCGCTTGGTGACTTCCGGATCGGCGATCGGTACCGCCGAGAGCAGCGCCTCGGTGTAGGGGTGATAGGGAGGTGCGAAAACCTGTTCGGTGGTCCCGCGTTCCATGATTTGGCCGAGGTACATTACCACCACCCGATCCGCTAGATAGCGCACCACGCTGAGATCATGGCTGATGAACAACAACGTGGTGCGATGCTCGCGCTGGATCTCCATGAGCAGTTCGGTGACCGCCGCCGCCACCGACACGTCGAGGGCCGAGACCGGCTCGTCGGCGATGACGATTGACGGATTGCCGGCGAATGCGCGCGCGATGCCGATGCGCTGCTTCTGGCCGCCGGAAAGCTGGCGCGGGCGGCGTATATAGAAGTCGCGCGGCAGTTTGACGATATCGAGCAGGTCGAGCACCCGCTGGCGGATTTTCGCCTTGTTGCCCTCAACCCCGAATTTCTTGATCACCCGGGCGATCTGGGCACCGACCGTGTGGCTCGGGTTGAGGGTGTCGAAGGGGTTCTGGAACACCATCTGCAACGAGCCAATCTGCTGCGGGGTGCGCTTATTCACCGGTACGTCGGCGATTTCTTTGCCCTTCTGGCGTACATGCCCTTGAGTGGCGGTCTCGAGACCCATCAGCACCTTGGCGAAAGTCGACTTGCCGCAGCCCGACTCGCCGACGATCGCGACCGTTTCGCCTTCGTGGGCGCGGAAAGTCAGTGACTCGTTAGCCTTGACGTATTTGACGCTTTCGCCCCTGATGATCGCGGCAATCGAGCGATCGTGGATCTCGTAGTATTTCTGCATGTCCTCGACTTCGAGTACCGTGTCGCCGATCGGCAGAGGCTCTTTGGCCTCGCTGTGCAGTACATCGGGCTCGGTGTTGATCTCCTGCCAGCGCAGGCAGCGCACCCGGTGGTCGGTGGTCCGGGTCGCGCTGACATAATCCATGCCGATCACGCCGCGGTCGCAGCGTCCTTCCTTGAAATGATCACAGCGCGGCCCGTAGTTGCAGCCGTTCGGGCGTTCGTGGGGCAGCGGAAGTTGGCCCCGGATGGGGCGCAGCGGCGCGGCGTTCTTGTCCGCGGTGGGCAGCGGAATGCAGCCGAACAGGCCGTGGGTATAGGGGTGTTTGGGCCAGGTGAACAGCGAGTTGATGGTACCTTCCTCGACCACCTCGCCCGAATACATCACGAATACCCGGTCGCAAACTTCCAGGATCAGGCCGAGGTTGTGCGAGATGTAAACCTGCGAGCAGCCATACTTTTTGCTGATTTCGCCGATCAGTTTGGTGATCCCGGCCTCGACCGTGACGTCGAGTGCGGTCGTGGGCTCATCGAGCAACAGCAGGGAAGGCCTGGAAAGCAGCGCCATCGCGATCACCACGCGCTGCTGTTGGCCGCCGGAGAGCTGGTGTGGGTAGGCGGCCATGACCCGCTCCGGATCGGGCAGGCACACGTCGCCGAGCAACTGCGCTGCGCGCTCGGTGGCGTCTTCCCGGCTGATCCCCTCATGAGTCATCGGCACCTCGGTGAGTTGATTGCCGATGGTGAGGCTGGGGTTGAGCGCCGCGAACGGCTCTTGATAGATCATCGAGATCGCCGAGCCGCGTAGCGCGCGCAACTCGACCGGGTTGAGAGTCGTGAGTTCCACCCCCTTGAACTTGATGCTGCCGCTCTTGATCGCGCCGTTGCCGCCCATGTAATTCATGATCGCCATCGCCACGGTGGACTTTCCACAGCCCGATTCGCCGACCAGTCCGATGCTTTCGCCGCAGGTCACCGTGAGCGAGAAGTCGATCACCGCCGGGATCTCGCCGGCGCGGGTGTAATAGGAAAGATTCAGGTCCTTGATTTCCAGGACCGGGGCGTTGTCGTCGAACTGCATGTCCCACCCTCCGGGGTGCGCCGTGGCTACGGCAATAGCGCCTCAGGTCTCGGCCGTGACGCGCCGTTATCAAATCAATCGCGCAGCGAGATCTCGCGCAGGCCGTCAGCGAGCAGGTTGAAGCCGAGGATCAGCGAGGAGATCGCCAACACCGGCGACAACACCATGTACGGGAACACCATCGCAAGCTGGCGGCTCTCGTTGATCATGCCACCCCAATCGGGGTCGGGTGGCGGCAGTCCCAACCCCAGGAAGCCGAGCACCCCGATGGTGATGATTACGTAACCGAGGCGCAGGCAGCCATCGACGATCAGCGGTCCGCGCGCATTGGGCAGGATCTCGATGATCATGATCCGCCACGCCGATTCCCCGCGGGTTTCCGCCGCGGCCACGTAGTCGCGGTTGCGCAGATCCAGGGTCAGGCCACGCACGATGCGCATGATGCCGGGGCCGCTGGCGAAGGTGATGGCAATCACGATGTTGGTGCCCGAGGCACCGATAGTGGCGATGATGATGACGTAGAGCACCAGCACCGGGAACGACAGGATGATATCGGCGAGTCGCGACAGCACATCGTCAACCCAGCCGCGGTAGTAGCCGGCCGCGAGGCCCATGATGATGCCGACGAAATAGGCCGTGAAGGTCGCGAGCGGTGCGTAGAACAGCACCGTGCGCGAGCCCCAGATGATCCTCGATAGGATGTCGCGGCCGGTCTTGTCTGTGCCGAGCCAAAAAGTGCCGCCCTGGGCATACTCGGCGCCCGGGTGGGCAAAGGGTTTCAGGTGAGCGTTGGGATCGAAGGGCGAGATCAATGGCGCGAAGAGCGCGATTAGCACCCAGAAGATGATGATCGCAGCGCCGATCATGCCCACCCAGCTCTCACGCAGCAACGCGAATGACTTGAGCATCCGCATCAGGCTAGCTGCCATCGATTGCGAGGGCAGGTCGGCGGTGGCGGTCACAGCGTCAGCCATGATTCGTGTCCTCAGCTAAAGCGAATGCGCGGGTTAAGGTAGGTGTAGCCGATGTCGGCGAGCAACTGGGTGCCGACCGCGACGAACACCGCGACCATCGCGCAGGCCTCGAGCAGCGCGATATCGTTGTTCAGTGAGGCTTCGAGCAGCAGCGCGCCGAAGCCCTTGTAGGCGAAGAAGAACTCGACCACGATTACCCCCGACAGCAGCCAGTTGACCTGCAACATGATGACGGTGAACGGCGCGATCAGCGCGTTGCGCAAGGCGTGCTTGAGGATCACCTTGTTGTAGGGTAGCCCCTTGAGCACCGCGGTGCGGATGTAGGGCGTCATCATCACCTCGGCCATCGAGGCTCGGGTCATGCGCGCCACATAGCCGAAGTCATAGACCACCAGCACCAGGACCGGCAGTACCAACTGTTTGAACTCGAAGCCCTCGGCCATCCCGCTGGTGCCCGGCAGCAACTTGAAAAAGAAAACCAGCATAAACCACCACAGCACGCAACTCGCGAAATCCGGTACCGAGGTCGTGACGATACTCACAACCGAGATGGTGCGGTCGAGTTTCGATCCCTCCTTCATCCCCGAAAGGATCCCGAATACCAGGGAGATCGGGATCATCACCGCGAACACCCAGAAGCCCAGGATCGTGGTGTTCCACAACCGCGGCCAGATGATGTCGTTGACCGGTGATTTGAAGCGCGTCGAGTCACCCAGATTGCCGGTCGCGAAGTTGCCCAACCAACCGATATAACGAATGTAGGTGGGGCGATTGTAGCCGTGCTGCTCGCGCCACATATCCTTCTGCTCGTCGCTGACGTAGGCGCCGAGCACCCGGGTCGCGACGTCGCCGGTGTTGAACAGATTGGTCTCGAGCAGCACGAAGATCAGCATCGACACCACGATCATGGTGAGGATCATGAAGCCGATCCGCTTGAGAATGAAAATCAGCATGGCGCAGTCTCCTCCCTCGCGCGCTCTTTCGGGGTAGCAGCCCCTATCGGGAAGGGTCTTGTTATAGCGTGGCTAAAGCCGGTCACGGGGACGTCGTCCCCGTGACCGGCCACGACTCAGCTTTCGATCCAGACCTTGTGGAACTGGTGATAGACGGTCGGATGCATGTAGTAGCCGTGCACCTTATTGTTGGCCGCCGAGAAGCGCCCGCGGAAGAAGGGTTGCACCATGATCGCGTCGTCCTGCAGCGTCTGCTCCACCGCTTCCATCGCCACGCGGCGCTTTTCGACGTCGAGTAGCGACTCGGCCTTGTTGAGTTCGGCGTCGAACTTCGGATTGGCGTAGCCGGTCTCGTTCCACGGCACGCCAGTGCGGTAGGCGAGGCTCAGCACCATGGTGCCGAGCGGCCGATGCACCCACTCGGTGAGGCTGAACGGCGCCTTGTCCCACACATCCCAGTACTGCGCGGCCGGCATCACATTGATGTTGATCTTGATCCCGGCCTTGGCCGCGTCCTCCTTGAGCACCGCCACCGAATCCTGCTGCCAGGTGCCGGAGGTATTGCCGACATTGCAGGAGATTTCCAGGCCGTTCCCATGGCCCGCCTCGGCGAGCAGTCGCTTGGCCTCGGCGATGTCCTGTTTGTAGGCCGCGAGTTTGAAGTACTCGGGGTGGATCTTGCAGACGTGGTGATGCTCACCCACCGTGCCCAGGGCGCGCTGCGCGATCTCGAAATTGCGCTGCGCATCGCAGCACTTCTGTACCGCACGCCGGACCTTCGGATTGTCGAAGGGTTTCTTGGTGACGTTCATGCGGATCACGACGGTGGTCGCGGTGTTGGCCTTGTAAATCTTGACGTTGGGGATCTGTTTGGCGGCGTCCAGCACGTCCAGGGACAACTCGTAGACCCCGTCGACCTGATTCGAGGCCAGCGCCGCGAGGGTCGCGGCCGCGTCGGAACCGACATCGATATAGCGGATCCGGTCGAGATAGACCTCGCCACCCCAATACGGCTCCTTGCGCCGCTCGAGCACCGCGATCTCGCCCACCTTGTACTTGGTCAGGGTGTAGGGGCCGGTGCCGACCGGATGCTTGCTGAGATTGCCACCACGCTTCTCGAAATCGCGGTCGACAATCGCGGTCGGATAGTTGTAGAGATTCTCCGGGATCGACAGGACCGGGGAATTGAGCCGGATCCAAATCGTATGCTTGTCGATCACCTTGACCGCACCCTCGGTCATGCGCTTGATCGGTTTGCCCTTCTTGTCCTTCTTGCCGGTGTCGCTGAGCATCGATGCGAACAGCCCCTGGTTGGATGAGCCGGTCTTGGGATCCAGCCAGCGGGTGAAGTTGAAGGCCACATCCTCGGCGTTGAAGTCCATGCCGTTGGACCACTTGATGCCCTTGTGCAGGTGGAAGGTCCACTCGGTGAGGTCGTCGTTGGCGACCCACTTGTCGGCTAGATAGGGGCGAGTGATGTTGTCGGGCCCGGTGATCGACAGGTGCTCGACCATGTGGCGGGCGATGTTGGACTTCTCCACCCAGTCGAAGGTTGCCGGGTCCACCATTTCCTGAACCACCATGCCGAAGCGAAGCTCGCCGCCCTTGCGCGGGGTCGCGGCGGCCGCTGACGGCATCAGGCCTTGACCGGTGATCTGGCCGGCGATGGTATAGGCCGCGGTGGCCGAGAGCCCCAGCAGCGTCGAGGTGCGCAGAAATTCGCGCCGATCAATGCGCTTCTTCTCGAGTTGGTCAATCAGTTCCGGGATGTAACGGTGCGGGTAGTCGTTGGTCTTGCGGTTCATTGCGAGCCTTCCTCCTGAGATTGATGGGCGTTGGCAACCAATCGATGCTGCCTTATTTATGTGGATCGTTGATCCATTGGCTTGCAACTTAGCCGAATCGGTGAACCGGTGCAAACACCCTGGAGCGAGCGGATGACGCACCTGGGAAAGTTTGCGGCGCCCCGGGATATCTCTCGGATGATCTTGACACGGCGAGCGGCGCGGCGGCGGCGTTGCGTCCTGAGCCTGCGTTGCAACGGAGGTCGGATGAATGGATCGCAGCACACCGGCTACAGGGCCGATTTAGCCACGGATTTGATGGTAGACGGGGCCGCGCGGTACGCATGCCCGTTGCGAGCCGATTTCACGCACCGGGCGCGATTCACCGATTCGGGTGCAACCCTCACTGGCATTTCGACCGCAGGGAGAAATCGAGCCATTTTACCGAGGCCCCAATCAGCTCGTAGGCCGGTATCAGCGTAGCGTTGCCGGCGGCAGCAGCAGAACCCGCGACGCGTTGCCGGGAACGCGCTACGCGCTTATCCTGGCCTACGTTATTGGTATGGGTGCCGAACCGCAAACGCTTCAACGAGAGAGCCTCTTGCAATACTCTGAGCGGATGAGTGGCAATCCCGGTTCGAGTCCGTTTTCGAGCTGGGATGAGCTGCATGGTTGTTCCATGGAGCGAATTCCAGCTCGGAAAGGGGCCGAAACGG
>Ga0114931_10006609_pt1 | contig 14248 bp, 18 predicted proteins | sample 2SBtaG_FD_89579 | JGI IMG/M metagenome (GOLD analysis project Ga0114931, IMG submission 89579) | Deep subsurface microbial communities from Kolumbo volcano to uncover new lineages of life (NeLLi) - 2SBTROV14_V59a metaG | ecosystem: Environmental > Aquatic > Marine > Volcanic | place: Kolumbo...
GCATCACCGGATTCCGCATCACCGGATTCCGCATCACCGGATTCCGCATCACCGGATTCCGCATCACCGGATTCCGCATCACCGGATTCCGCATCACCGGATTCCGCATCACCGGATTCCGCACAACAGCCTTCGGCACCACCACCGCCGCCGCCAGCGATGCTCCGCATCGCGCCCGCCTGGGACCCGTCGATTACCGTCTCCATCGACGGCCAGGCGCCACAGCCTCTCGCGCGCAGCCTGCGTCGACGCCTTCGGCCAGGTTCCCATCGCCTGCTTTTCCGCATCGATGCCGCGGGCTACCGCCAACAGTCCGAGATCGAGGTCGAGGTCCGGGCGGGACAGACGCTCGAGGTCGACGTTCCCCTGGCACCCGCCGGCTCGCTGGTGGTCTACGCCCGTCCCGATGGCCTCGAAGGCACGGTCGAACTCGACGGTGAGATCAGCGGCAACGGCCGCCGTGTGGCCTTCGATTTTCTCGCGCCCGGCGCACACCAGCTCAAGCTCACCCCGCTGCGCGCGGTGCCCGGCGCGCATGTCGTCACCCTGAGCGTGACCGTGCGCTCCGGTGAACAGACCATGGTCACCTATGACCTGGCATCCGCCGAGGCGCCGTCGGTACGCCAGCGCGGCAGCGGTGCCAAGCCGCCGACCGAAGGGCGCTAGGCCATCGACGAGCGCTAGGCCATCGGCGACTGCGCTACACTTGCCCGGGTGAGTGCTCACACATCTTCGCAGACAAGCTCGTCACTCCAGCGCGAGTGCGTAAAGAGACGATCCGGACAGCGACGCTCCGGAGCAAGACCTTGCGCGGCGATGCTTGTTGCAGCCACCTTGGCGCTGGTGTCGCCAGCCGCCCCGGGCCGGGCCCAATCCGACCCTGCGGCGCTCGAAGCCGCCGCGATCCGAGCCTTCGAGGAAGGCAACACCGAGGACGCCATCGCCTACTACCGGCGAGCGAGCGCGGCGTTGTAGGAGCCCTCCGAGGTGATCCGTGTGGCTTTGCTCGTGGCCTTGCTCGAGCATGACCGCGGCCGTGACAACGCCGCCATCAACACCCTCGCCGAGGCTCTGGCCCTCGATGTCCGGTACCGTCTGCCGCCCGAACGATACGACCAGGACTTCGAACGGCTGTTTCGTACCGCCCGCGACCGCGCTGTGATCAGTCGCCAAAACCGTGCGCTCAAGCTGGTAGAAAGCGCGAGCGAAGACATTCGCGCGGGCCGCTTTGACCTCGCACGAAACGCCCTCGATCGCGCACTGGTACTGGCGCCCGACACCCCTTCAGCGCTTTACAACCTCGCCTACCTGGACTTGCGCGCGGGTCACGAAGACGCGGCCCTGGCCGGCTTCGAGCGCCTGATCGCCCGCAGCGCGAGCCCGGATGGCGACCCCATCTCCGATCCCCTGCGCGCCCAGGCGCTGACCAATCTCGGCTATCTCTACGCCCGGCGCCAGCAGCATGCGGAAGCCGCGGATGCGCTCGAGGAAGCGGTCAGCCTGGCCCCGCAGATGGCGAGCGCCTGGCTCAATCTCGGGCTCGAACGCCAGGCGCTGGGGGCTGCGGCGTCAGCGCGCCAGGCCTTCGAACGCGCCCATGCCCTAGACCCCGAGGACCCGGCAGCCATCCGCTACCTGGCCGAAGCTCGCATCAAGGACGGTGACCACCAGGGCGCGGCCGCCTTGCTGGAAGACGCGCTGGCCCATGCGCCGTAGGGCGCGGACTTGTGGTATACCCTGGCTCGCGCCCAAGCCGGCCTCGGACACGATCCCGGTCCAGCCTATGCTTCAGCGCTCCAGGCCGACCCCGACGATCACCGCGGCTTCGGAGCCTTGGCAGCCTTCCAGCTCGCCCGCCGCGCCTGCGATGCTGCGGATGCTACGAGCTGTGACGCCTACGCCACGCGCGCGCTGGCCTTGCGTCCAGGGTGGGTGGAGGCGTTGATGATCCGTGCACGCGCCCGCCGCACACTCGGCGATCTGGCCGGAGCCCAAGATGCGCTAGAGCTGGCAACGCGCACCGACCCCACTCGGGCCGACGCCTTCAACAACCTCGGAAATATCTACTGCCTGTCACACGAGCGGGAACGCGCTGAAAAGGCCTTCCAGCGCGCGGTCCAGATCGACCCTTCCCTGGCCGTGGCGCGCGACAACCTGGCGATGGTACGTGCTGGTGGCTGCCCGCCCGGCCGAGTCCAAAGCCATCCCGAACAGTGACTGCGCACGTAGAAGTGACTGCGCACGTAGAAGAGGCGGCATGGAACATTTCACCGATCTCAGCGGCTGGTTTTCAGCCTTCCTCCCCCAGCTTCTTGCCGCCTTCGTCGCTGGCACCCTGCTCGGGCTCGAACGCCAGCGACGCCACAGCCCGATCGGCGTGCGCACCTGCACACTGGTCTGCGCCGGCTCCACTGCATACATGGCAACTGGGCATTTGATATTGACGACTTCATCCATGCCCGGTGATCCCACGCGCATCGCGGGCCAGATCATCACCGGCATCGGCTTTCTGGGCGCCGGCGCGATCATCCGCGAGCGCGGCGGCGTGCATGGGCTGACCTCGGCCGCCACCATCTGGTTCTTGGGCGCGATCGGTGTGCTGATCGGCTGCCGCTATGCGCTGGCGGGACTCGGGCTGTCGATCGCCATCGTCGTCCTGCTCTTCCTGGTCAGTTGGCTGGAGCAGTGGATCGGGCCGCGAGACCCGCACTCCGGTGAGGCCACAGAATGCTCACCGTCCGACGGATGATCGGCGGACGCCGATCTCGAGCGCCCGCTCATAGACCTGGCGGTAGCGGCTGGCGACAGCATCCCAGCTCAGCGCCTGGCGGGCCTTGGCACGGCCGGCGCGGCCCAAGAGTCGCGCCTGCTCCGGGGCCTCGACCAGCGCCACGAGGGCTTCGATCAATGCGTCGGTGTCGCCCTCAGCGACCAGTCGGCCATGGGTCGCGTCGGTGATCGCAAGCGGGATGCCCGAGATCGCGGTGCTGACCACCGGCAAGCCGCTGGCCATGGCCTCGAGGATCACGTTGGGCAGGCCGTCGACATTGCCCTTGGGGTCGTGGACCGCCGGCAACACAAAGATGTCTGCTGCCCGGTACATATCGGGCAGCGTGTCGCGCAGCACGGCCCCTGGCAGGTGAACCCGCCCGCCCCATGGCGCGCTCTGGGCGCGGAAGACTTCCAGGCGGTCGCCGGCGCCGGCCAGCACCAAATGCAGCTCCGGGCAACGCGCGAACAAGCTGTCGAGACCAGCGAACAACACCTGATAGCCCTTCTTGGTCGCCATCCGACCCACCGAGACGACCACTGGCGCAGCTTCGGGGATTCCCAGGCGTTGTCGCCAGATCCCCCGTCGTTGGCGATCAGGCGAGAACACAGCGCTATCGACCCCGTACGGGATCACATCCGCCCGCTGCGGATCGAAGCCGAGTGCACAGACCCGCTCGACCAACTCGGGCGAGCAGCCAGTAAGCCGGGAGGCGCGCGCCAGGGCCCAGCGCACGAGCGGCCGTACCGGTGGTTTTTCTGCCAGGAAGACATCACTGCCATGCAAGCCGACCACCAGCGGTAGCCCGCTGCGCACACTGGCAGCGATCAGTGCGTTGGGCACCACCCAATGCGCGTGCACCAGGTCATGGGGCTCAGCCCTCAGCCAGCGACGGAGCGCCCGACGCGCACCCAGCGCATAAAGCGGAGCGCTGAGCGCGGCACTGCCCTTGATCCGTTCATCCGCGTCCAGGCTGCGACTGTAGCCGACGCGTTCGAGCGTCACCGGTGCGTAGCGGAAGCTTCGCACGAGCACCCCATCGTCGCACCAACGAGCGGGCACGCACCGAGCGTGCGGCGTCAGCACACTGACCTGATCGCCGCCGCGCACCAAGGCGCGCGCCAGATCACGGATGAACGGGCCGGCGGTATCGCCGGCGAACCGCGGATAGGTCTGGGTCAAGAACAAAAAGCGCTTCGGCGAGGTACGCAGGGGGCTACTCCAGGCGCTCTTCGATCGAGTAGCTGTCTTCCGGGCGAAAGGTCTTGAGGGTGATCATCTCCCCGATCAGTCCCGTGGTCAAAACTTGGAAGCCGAGCAGGGTCAGCAGGATGCCGAGAAAAAGCAGCGGCCGGTTGCCCAGCGGTTGGCCCAGGAACCAGAGCACTGCCAGGTAGAGGTTGATCCCGATCCCGCCGGTGATGAAGACCAGGCCGGCGAGCCCGAAAAGGTGCAGCGGCCGGCGCGTGTACTTGGTGATGAAGAGCACAGTGATCAGATCGAGCAGCCCCTTGTACAACCGATCCCAGCCATACTTGCTCGAACCATGCTGGCGCCGGTGGTGACTGACCGCCAGCTCGCCGATGCGAAACCCCCGGCGACTGGCGAGCACCGGGATGTAGCGGTGAAGCTCGCCGTAAATGGCGATCTCCGTCAGCACACAGCGCCGGTAGACCTTGAAACCACAGTTGAAATCATGAAGTTCGACCTGGGCCAGGCGCCGGGTCACCCAGTTGAAGAGCTTTGAGGGAAAGCGTTTGGAGACCGGGTCTTGGCGGTTCCTCTTCCATCCCGACACCAGATCGAGCTGCTGGTCCTCGAGCTGCTCGAGAAAACGCGGAATCTCCTCGGGAACGTCTTGCAGGTCGCCGTCCATGGTCACCACGATCGGACCGTGGCTGTGCTCGACGCCCGCGGTCAACGCTGCGGCCTTGCCGAAATTGCGGCGCAAGCGCACCAGCTTGACGCGCGGGTCCTTGGCGCGCGCCTCCCGCACCCGCGCCACCGTGGCATCGCGCGATCCGTCGTCGACGAAGACCAGCTCGAAGCTGCGGCCGATCTCATCGAGGGTGCTGGCAACGCGCTCGCACAGCGCACCTACCGAAGCCTCCTCGTCGCGCACCGGAACCAGGACGCTGATCTCGGGCGCCGTCGGCGTGCCGGCCGGCGAATCGATCGCCGCGGCACAAGGTCGGGACAGGAGCGAAGGGCCGTTCATGGCGCGCGCATTCTACCCCGCTCTGGCGCCGACAACCGGCGCCACCAGATCGAGGTAGCGCGCGCGTGTTTCTTCCGCCGGCTCGATATCGAGGTCGCGCAGGCAGTCCTCGAGGCGCATGAACTGTCGGCGCACGAGGTCCGGTCGCCGCTCGCGGGCGTAGATCTCCATCAAGGCCAGATGCGCACTCTCGACATAGGGATCCTCGACCAACAGCGTCCGGTAGGCGTCGAGCGCCTGACCCAGCGCGCCGACCTCCATCGCTGCCCGCGCAGTCTCGACCAGCAGCCGGTGGTATCGGCGCTCGAGCGCCGCGCGCGCAGCGTCCGCCCACGCCTGGGGATTGCCGGGCAGCAGCGGTCCCCGGTAGCGGCGCCATGCGCGCACACCGATCGCCAAAGCGGCGGCCGGCTGATCCGCCCGCAGCAGCGCCAGAGCTTCGGCTTCGCGCTGGAAGCGCTCAGCATCGATCTGCCACGCCACGGCCTCGCTCAGCCCGTAGCCGTCGCGCTCGAGCACCACGGTGTCGAGACGCCGGCCGGCCGCGCGGGCGAGCGCACGCCGCGTATCGCTGATCGTCGGATGAAAGTTCCGTCTGAGTGTCGCTTCCTCGGTCTCCGGCCACAGCGCCAGCGCCAGGGCATCGCGCGATGCCCAATGCCCAGGCGCGAGGGCCAGGAAGGCGAGCAGGTCGAGCGACCGATGCAAGCGCCAGGAAACCACCCGCGCCGGAGCGCCCGGGGGCAGAAAGCGAACCTGCGGCCGGCCGAAAAATGCCAGCTCGAAGATCGGACGAGCGGCGCTTTGGGTGCCGCTTGACGCCTGGGCGGCATACGCCGCAGCGATCCGCGCGACCACTGCCGCGCGGACACCATCCGAGCCGAGGCTGGGCAGCTCAGGCATGATCTCCGGCGTGCAGGCGATCACGCACCTGCTTCATATCCTCCCAGGTCGGACGCTTGTATGACGGCTGGTACAGCAAAGCAGCCGGATGGTAGGTGACGCGTGCCGGTACACCCTGCAGCGCGTACCAGCGTCCGCGCAGGCTGGCGAGCGGTGCCTCGGTATCGAGCAATGCATGGGCTGCCACGCGGCCGAGAATCACGATCACCCGCGGCCGTATCCGATCGATCTGACGGGTCAGGAAATCAGCGCAGGCCGCCACCTCATCGGGTTGCGGATCGCGGTTGTTCGGCGGCCGGCAGCCGACCACATTCGCGATGTAGACCTGGTCGCGGGAGAGGCCGATGGCCGCGATGATCTTGGTCAAGAGCGCTCCCGCCGGGCCGACGAAAGGCACGCCTTGGCGATCTTCCTCCGCGCCTGGAGCCTCGCCGATAAACATCAGATCGGCACTCGGATCACCCGAACCCATCACCACCTGCCGGCGATGCTCGGCCAATCGACAGCGCTGGCAGCCCGCGGCCTCGGCGCGCAAGACCTCGAGCCCCTTTGTGCGAGGATCCGGGGCGCTGGCGACGTTCGAGGCCACCGGCTCGGGCTCGTTCGTAGCGGCCGGCACCGGCTGGTCCACCGCGGCTTGGAGCGACGGGAGGTACAGGTCCTGCCAGCCGAGATCACGCAGGTAGTCGAGAACGTCGATCAGAGACCTGTCGATGCGTGCCATGCACTCCAGGGTATACGGTTCACTGGGAATCTCGCACCAGGAGCCCGGTCGCGAACCGCTCGCAGCACGGTGCCGACCGGACCCATACCGATCACACCTCGAACATCTGCGCCCGCCAGGCCAAGTAGGCGATGACCAACGCAAGTCCGATCACCATCAAGACCTCCCGGTTGCGCGAGATTCGCTTCAGCGACCAGCGTCCGGCCGATGGGTGCGGGTAGGGCCGCCAGGTCGGAAACAGCGCTGGCACAGCCTGGAAATAGCGGTCGAAGGCCTCGCCATGACGGGCACGCAAGCGGGCTGGCTCGACCCGCTCCTTGCGGGGCATGTAGATACCGAAAAACAGCATCCAGCCGAGTATCATCACCACTATGCTCAAGTTGTAAGGCAGATTGACCATCACGCTCAGTCCCGTAAAGATCAAGATGCGGCCCAGGTAGAGCGGGTTGCGGGTCAAGCGGTAGGGGCCGCAGGTCACCAGCTCCTCGGTCTTGAGCAAATGCCCGGCGGACCAGAAGCGGATGGCTTCCCCGAGCGCGACGATCGGTGCCCCGACCATCACGCTCAGCGCCGAGGGATGGGCAAAGTACAAAAGGCAGGCGACGAGCGCGTAGAGCTCGGCAAGGCGCATGGCACGCCTGAGATTGCTGCTTTCACCACTGTTGCTCACCACGGATCTCCATTTGCCATTGAGTATTGCGGCTAGAGGCATTGCTCGCCGCTGCGGCCACGGCTCAGCGGACCACGCGCCGCTCGTTGCGCTGCTTGCCGCGAAGACGATCGAAGAGGCGCTTGACCCAGCGACCACGCGCATGCCAGCGCGCGGCGCGCGGCGCGCCAGCCGTCACGGTCTCGAGGCCGGTAAAGCGAGCGCGCATGCGCGCGAGCGCTGCGTGATCCTGCTCGCGCAGGAACCGAAAAACGCGCTTGCGCCAGCCCCTACTGCTGGGGTCTGCGACCCAGGCCATGGCCAGATCCACCAGGTACACCGCCCCATCCTCGCTCAGCAACACGTCGCGGTGATGCAGATCCACGACCGCCACGCCCCGCGCGTGCAACGACTCGAGGGTGCGCGCCGCAGCATCGAAGACAGCGTCGTCGAGCCGCTGGCTGCGAAAGCTGCGCAAAGGCTCCGCAGGCACCGCTTCGGTGGCCAAGGCGTAGGGACCCAGCCGGCCGTAAAACGTCGGCAGCCCCTCGACGTCCGCTGCCGCCCGGTAGGCCCGGGCTTCGCGCCGGATCAGAAAACGGCCGACCGTGTGCCGGATCCACGCCGGACGCGGCGCATAGGTCTTGACCGCCAGGCTGCGGTCGCCCAAACGGTAAAAGCGCACGTCTGCTTTGGTTCGATTGCGTCCGAACAAGACGCGTTCCGGTTCAAGCTCCACCAGCGCACCGAGATCAATGGCGGGCGCTGGGCGCGATGGCACAGAAGCTTGCTTCACGTTGATGCGCAGCCAGGACGCGTACCGGAACAGGTGCCGAGACAATGGGCTTTCCCGCGAGTGCGGAACTGTGCGAGCATACCACGCCGGAACGTCACGGGTCACCTCCGGTGCTCCAACCAACCGATGCGATCAACCGCTGGATCTGCGTCCAGCCCAAGGCCAGACCAATGGACGCAGCATCACGCCCCTGCCACACCCTGAATGAGGATTCAGATGACGAGAGAAACGACGAGTAAGAATAATAAACCATCGTACGTTGCAGGACCGGTTGAAGTGTATGGTCGCCGGCTAAAGATGGAGTACGTCGGGATGGCCTCGGTATTCGCGGTAATCGCCTTCCTGCTGCTGCGCGATCTCGCCACCTGGCAGCAGATCCTGGCTGCGACCTTCGGAACCTACTTTCTGTTCATGGGTCTGAAGAAAAAGACCCGCGACCACCTCTCCGCTTCCTTCCTGCTGTTCTCAGCAGCCGCTGTTGCCGCTGGACCCCTGGCGCAAACGCATTGGGCCGTGCCTTTCTTGCTGTTCGGCGCGGTTGTTTGCAGCATGGAAGGCTATGTCGAGAAGCTTCAGATCTATATCTACGCGCTTCCTGCCATTTTCGGGCTGTGGGCTTGGGTGGACCGCTCCTGGCTCCTGGGCTGGATCTTCGCGCTCGCCTATCTCGCCCATCCTTGGCGGGAACGACCCGGATTGCGACGCCGCCTGGGCATCATGATGGCACTCTCGACCCTCGCTGCCGCCTTGGTGAGTGTGATGCGCTTGGGTCTCGGGGCTGCCGTCCGCTGGTCCTGGCCAGCGGAGCGCCTGAGCCTCGATCCCCATTCGCAGGTCTTGCTGCTGGTGCTCGGCGTGCCGGCCAGCCTCTGCCTGCTGGTCTACTGGCGACGACTGGCGCCAGCGCATCGCATCACCGGCAGCCTTTTCACGCTGCTGGCGCCGTTGGATCTGCGTGCGCTGGCGGCCTAAGCCATGGTCGTCACCGTCATCCTATCTGCCACAGCGCTGCGGTTGAGTGTGGACTCCGATCGGCTGCGTCCCTACTTCAAGCACGCCGAGTGGCATTTCTTCTGGTACGTGCTGGCGCTGGCGATCTGGGCGGGGTTTTTCCAGTGAACCCGCCCGAGCCTCTCCAGCCCTGCTCGCCCACGGCCTCCTAGGCTTCGACGATCGGCTCGGCTTCGGCCAACGGTTCGAACTCGTCCTCGAAGCCATCGCTGTCGCTGTAGACAGGCGGACCATAGTCCCAGGCGACAGCCTCCTCGCTGATCTCCTGCAAGGCCACAGTGGTGGCCTTGGTCTCATGGCTCTCGACCTGCGGCCGGGCACCGCGCATCATCTGCTCCGCACGCTGTGCGGCGAGAAGAACATAGCGAAACTTGCTATCGATTCGTTCGGGGATGTCCATTATGAAGTGTCGTCCTGCGACTGCTGCCGGTTTCCCACGTCCGCGGGGAGACTGGCGAGCAGACGGTCGATCCAAGGTTGAAGGCGTTGGCGGCGTTGCGGCGTGCCTGAATCACGGCGTCGAGGACACCCACAGCGTCCTCGACGCGCTCGTTGATCATAACATAGTCGTAGGCAGCCACCGCCTGCAGCTCGTGCCGGGCGTTGGCCAGGCGGCGAGCCATCTGCGCTTCGCTGTCTTGGTCGCGCGCGCGGAGCCGACGCCGTAGTTCTTCGAAGCTCGGCGGCATGATGAAGATCGAGACCGCGTCCGGGTAGCGTGCACGCACTTGGGCCGCACCCTTAACATCGATATCGATCAAAACATCAGTACCACGAGCGAGGCGATCGAGGATCGGGGCCTTGGAGGTTCCCTTGCGCTGCCCGTGGACGTCGGCCCACTCCAAGAAGGCATCTTCGTCGATCATGCGCTCAAAGCACGCGACGTCGACGAAATGGTAGTCACGGCCATCGACCTCGCCCGGGCGCTGGCAGCGGGTGGTGTGGCTGACCGAGTAGTACAGCGAGTCGCCAAAGTCTGCGCTCTCGAGCAGCCGTCGGATGATGGTGGTCTTGCCGGCACCGCTCGGGGCCGAGACGACAAAGAGATCACCGCGTGGGGGGGGCGCTGACGCCATGCCCGCTCTTTCCCGACTACTCGACATTTTGCACCTGCTCGCGGACCTGTTCGCAACGTGCTTTTCCATCGAGCACCAAGCGGGTGATGACCCCGTCGCGGCACTTCGAACCCACCGTGTTGAGCTCGCGAAAAATCTCCTGGGCGAGAAAGTCGAGCCGCTTCCCGATCGCACCCTGGCTGCCCATGAGATCGCGGAAATGCTCGAGATGGGCGGCCAGCCGGTCGAGCTCTTCGCGGACATCGCTCTTGTCCGCAAGCAGGGCGACCTCCTGGGCCAGACGGTCGGGATCGGGTCCGGCATTGTCTGCGAGCAAGGTCTCGAGGCGTGCGGCGAGCTGCTTGGCCGCCATCTGCGGCCAGGCCTGGGCCCGGTCGCGCATGGCGCCCGTGATCCGCTCGAGATCGGCGATGTGTGCTTCGAGCACCGCGGCCAGCTTGGCGCCTTCGAGGCGGCGCGCCGCGACCAGTTCGTCGAGCGCTGAATCGAGGACGGCAAAAAGCGTGGCCTTTTCGTCCTCGTCCCACGCGACCGTGCGCGGGCGCAGGCGAACGACCTCGCTCAGCCGCATCAGGTCGCCGAAGCTCGGCCCGCGGTCGAGCACCCCGCGCGCCACCAAGGCATCAGCGGCCTGCTTGACCGCCACGGCCAGCGCTTGATCGACTTCGATCTCGGCCGAGGCCGCGCCCAGGCGCGAGATCTCGATCGAGATCTCGACCCGACCGCGCGTCAAGCGTGCCGCGAAGTGTGCGCGCAGCTCGGGCTCGAGCGCCCGCAGGTCCTCGCGCAAGCGCAGCGCCAGGTCGAGGTAGCGGTGGTTGACACTGCGCAAGGTTGCGCTCACGCGCAGGCCAGCCGCCTCGGCACTCGCCTGGCCGAATCCGGTCATGCTCTGGATGGTCACAAGGTCCTCGTTCCCGAATCGGTGGAGGTCGCGGGGCGAGCGCTCATCGAGCCAGCTCGGCGCGCAGCTCCAGATCATAAAGGTGACGGTAGGGCCCGCTCGAAGCCAACAATGCGGCCTGCGTCCCCTGTTCCACGATCCTCCCACCATCCATCACCACGATGCGATCGGCACGTTGCACCGTCGAGAGCCGGTGCGCGATCACCAGCGCGGTGCGCCCTTCGATCAAGCGCGACAATGCCTTTTGCACCAATTGCTCGGACTCGCTGTCGAGATAGGAGGTGGCCTCATCGAGAATCAGAATCGGCGGGTCCTTGAGCAGCGCGCGCGCGATCGCCAACCGCTGCCGCTGGCCGCCGGAAAGCTTGAGTCCGGCCTCGCCGATCGGGGTGTCGTAGCCCTTGGGCAAGGCGACGATGAACTCGTGGGCGTAGGCGGCACGCGCCGCGGCCTCGACTTGGACCGCCGGCAAGTCGCCGCGCCCATAGGCGATGTTGTTGCGCACCGTATCGTCGAACAGGATGGTCTCCTGGGTGACGATGCCGATCAGCGCCCGCAGGTCGGCCAAGCGCAGATCGCGCAGGTCGACACCATCGAGCAAAACACTTCCCTGCTCCGGATCATAAAAGCGCGGCAACAGGTTCACCAACGTCGACTTGCCGGCGCCCGAGCGACCGACCAAGGCGATCATCTCCCCGCGCCGAACCGTCAGATCCAGGTTGCGCAGCACGGCCTCGGTTTCATAGGCGAACGACACATCGGCGAAGGTCACAGCGTCGGTGAAAGCGGTCACGCAACGCGCATCCGAACACTCGACCACGGCATCGGGCTCGGCCATCAGCTCCCGCACTCGTTGGACGCAGGCCAAGGCCTCCTGAATCGTGAGATTGACCTTGTTAAGTTTACGAATAGGATCGTACAACATAATTGCAAGTACAATAAAGGTGACAACTTCGGCTGCGTTCAGCGTACCGGCTCGAATCTGGCGACCCGCATAGATGAAGAAAGCCGCCGCCCCCAGCGAGCCGACGGTTTCGACCACAGGGGTCGAGGCATAGGTGAGCATCTGGGCTTTGAGTCGGATCCCAAGATGACGCTCGCTGGCACGCCGGAAGCGCTCGCGCTCGAAGCCCTCCATGCCGAAGGCCTTGACCACGCGATGACCACGCGCCGCCTCGCCGACCAGGGTGAAAAGATCGGCCATTCGTTCCTGGGTTCGCCGGCTGGCACGACGCATTCCCTTGCCGAAGCTGGCGATCGCCAGTGCCACGACCGGTGCCACCAGCATGCTGAAGGCGGCGAGTCGGAACTGGGTGAAAAACATCCAGCCGAGGACTGCGAGCAGTGTCGTCGACTGCTGGAAGAGGTCGAGCAGACGAATGGAGACCGCGCTCTGGATCACTGCGATGTCACTGCCGACACGGCTGGCCAGCTCCCCCGACGGATGGCGGGTGAAGAAGCGGCTGGAACGATCGAGAATGCGGCGAAACAGATCGTTGCGCAAGTCGTTGGTGGCGCCCAAGCCCATGACCTGGAACCAGTAGCCGTTGGCGAACCCGGCCAGGCTGCGGCCGATGATGGCCAACGCGAAGAGAATCGGCAGCAGCAAGACCTCGTCTGCCTGGTTCAGGTGCCAGGCGCTGCGCAACCGCTCGAAGGTCGCGTTCACCCACCGTCGCGGGTCCAGATCGTGTGCCGGCGCAGGGAGATCCGCCCCCACCACCGAGCCGACGCTCGAGGTACCCGCCGCTGGCGGCGACATCAGCATCACATCGCTGAAGATCGGCTCGAGCAGCGCCACCACCACCAGCGTCGCCAGCGTATAGAGCGCGGTGGCCAGCACGGTCAGCACCGCGGTGGCAAGGTAGGGCCGGAAGTACCGGGCCAGGAAACGGACGGAGGAGCCAGCGATCACCCGCAGCCTCCACGCAGCAGATCAGCCACCTGCTCGGCCGCTCGGACGCTGGCGCCGGAAGCGCCGAGACGCCTGCGCACGCCCTCGAGGTCCGTGCGCATGGTGTCGATGCGCGCGCGCTCCCCGAGCAGCACCGCAGCCTCCGCGGCCAGTGCCTGGGGTTCCGTCGCCGCTTGCAGGCGCTCGGGCACAGCGCTTTGCTCGAGGACCAGGTTGACCAGGCTGAAGCTCGGCAGTCGCACCAGCAGGCGGGCCAGAAGATAGCTCCACCGCGCCAGGCGGTAGACCACGATCATCGGCGTGCGAAGCAGGGCGACCTCGAGGGTCGCCGTGCCCGACGCGCAGAGCGCGAGATGGGAACCGGCGATGGCCTCGAATCGGTTCTGGCTGCCGACCACCTCGACCGCCAGCCGGCACTTCGCCAGCGCCGGTGCGAAACTGTCTTGCGTGAGCGTCGGCGCCCGGATCAAGCGCACCTCGAGCGACCGCAGGGCAGACAGCCTCTCGACCGTCTCGAGCAGCGTCGGCAACAAGGCCGAGACCTCGCTGGCGCGTGAGCCGGGCAGCAGGCTGATGATCGCTGGCGACGGTACGGCATCGGCAGGCATCGCGTCCCAGACACTGGCGCGTTCCGGTACCTCGTCGACCAACGGATGGCCGACATGCACGGCATCGACATCGTAGCGCCGGTAAAAGTCGACCTCGAATCCGAACAGCACCAACATGCGATCGACCGTGCGGCGAATGGCGTGGGCCCGTCGTTTGCGCCATGCCCACACCTGTGGGCTGATGTAGTAGATCACCGTCACACCTCGACGCCGCAGCGCCTTGGCCAGCCGTAGGTTGAAGTCCGGCGCGTCGACCAGCAGGGCGAAACGGGTCTGCCGCCGGTCCACTTCCGCGAGCAATGTGTGAAAGATCGTCCGGGCGCGCGGCAAGACCCGCAGCGCTTCGGTGATGCCAACCACCGCGATGTCCTCGCTCGACGCCAGGCATTCGAGACCAGCGGCCGCGAGCTCTGCGCCCCCCATCCCGAAAGCAGAGATCTCCGGCATTCGCTGATAAAGCGCGGCCAGCAACCGCCCCGCATGGAGATCGCCGGACGTCTCCCCCGCGACCACCAGCAGGCTCGGCCCGTTGTTCATGGAAAGGGTGCCGGCGGTCCCGCGGGGAAAAAGTACATGATCCACGCGAGCGCCAGCCCGAATCCCATCAAGGAGAAGAACATCTGTGCGAAGAGCCGGATCTGTGCCGCACGCTCGCGGCGCCAGAGCAGGGAGAA
>Ga0114931_10006610_pt1 | contig 14248 bp, 9 predicted proteins | sample 2SBtaG_FD_89579 | JGI IMG/M metagenome (GOLD analysis project Ga0114931, IMG submission 89579) | Deep subsurface microbial communities from Kolumbo volcano to uncover new lineages of life (NeLLi) - 2SBTROV14_V59a metaG | ecosystem: Environmental > Aquatic > Marine > Volcanic | place: Kolumbo...
TGGTCGGAACTTGTTCAAATCAGGCGCACGCCGCAACGCCGGCGGGCGGGCAGAGCTGCGCCAAGCCCTCTACATGGCCGCCCAGACCGGCTATCGCTTCAACCCCGTCCAGGCCGACTTCTGCCGCAGGTAGCGCGATGCCGGCAAATCCCACAAGTGCGCGATCATTGCCTGCATCAATAAAATGCTGGCCATCCTCAACGCCATGATCCAAACCCGCAACCCCTTTGACCCGCATTTCGCCCCTTCGTAAAGCACGGTTGCTGCGCGGGCAACGACACGGGAGGTGTTGGCATTGTCGCTTTCATTTGCGATCGCCCTGCCTGCCGGGAGGGGACGGCGTCAGGATTTCGGGCAGGGAGCGGTCAACCTGGCGCGGAGGGCTTCGGCCTTTTGCGGGCCGATCTGTTCCAGCACGCCCATCAGGCAGGTCGCGATGCCGGGGCGCGGGCCCGCGAGGTGGCGCAGCGCGGCGCTGTAATATTGTTCGGCGGCCAGATCGTATTTGCCCGACGTGTAGTAGATATTGCCGAGTTCGCCGGCCAGGCCGGCAACGTCGGGATAGTCGGCGAGCAAAGCCTTATAGGCCGCAACGGCGCCGGGATCGCCAAAATTATAGGCCTGGCGGGCGGCCTCCCAGGCCTCGCGAAGAGGTGGCCGGGGTGGTGCGGGCGGGCTGGCGGAAGCGGCCCCGGTGGCCGGCGCCGGTGTTTCAGGCGGTTTGCCGGCCGCGCTCTTCCTCGTCTCCATCTCCGGCCCGGCACCCGAGCCTAGATCGGCCTTGGCGGGCTTGCGGACTTCTGGCTGTTGCTCTGGCGTCGACCCGACTGTTGGCGATACGGACCCGGCTTCATCGATCTCGCCGGTCGCATCGTCGGCGGGCGCCGCAGTGGCTCCACCATCCGTCGTCGGGGCCGAATTCGCGGCATCCGTTTTCAACGCGTCGGTTTTCGCCACGCTCGCAGTCTGATTCTCGGTGGGCGCAGTCGGCGCCAGCGAGGTGGACTTGACGACGACCGTGGAACCGGCTGCATCGGAGCCCTTCGGCGCGGCAACGCCGGCTCCACCGGCCCCGCCGGTCGCCATCGACGTCAACGGGTGGGATTTGCTCATGTATCGCCCGAGGACCTCCTGCGAGCAGACCGTATCGCCGACTTTGCGGAGGATTTCGCCCTGGTAGAGGTAGCCGAGCACACCGGCAACGACGACAGCGGCAAAAAACGCGTGGCTGAACACCGAGCGCACGAAGCGCCAGAAACCGCCCCGCGGCCGACGGCCGGGAAGACGCGCGTCCGGATGAGTTTTTGGCGTTCCGGACGTGGGCTTGGCTCCGTGCGTATCTGGTGTGGCGCCCGCGCTCGCGCCCTTCGGGCCGGCTGCCGTTCCGCCCTCGCCGGCTGCGCTCATTGCGATCCGCCCCCGGTGCGTGGACGCATCATCGCGCCTGGCTGCGGCCGCATCATCCAACCCTGCATGTTGGCAGGCGGCTGACCGTGGGTCCCGAATGAGCCCCGCGCCATGCCGCGCTGTCCGGCCATGCTTCCTGGTGCCATGGTCTGCGGCATCTGGCCCCGCTGCCCGCCCCGGCCATAGGGCTGCGGCATCGACCCGCGGGGTGCCGGATAGGCCATCCCCCCCTGGCCCGGTTGAAACCGATAGGGCATGCCGCCCTGGTAGGTCGGTTGGCCCTGCCACCGGCCGGCACCACTGCCCGCTGGCTGTCCGGGCTGGGCGGGATAAGGCATTCGGCCCTGCATCCCGGACATTGCCGGGTCCTGATAGGGCATCCCGCCCCGCCCCGCCTGGGACACACCCGGAGCCGCCGGCCGGCCGGCGTTAAAGTCCATCCGGGGCCGGGGCCGCATACTGGCAGGTACCTGGTTTTGCATGCCTTGCGGCGGCTGCATCATCCGGCCACCCTGCCGGAGTCGACCGCTTCGGCCGCCATTTGCGCCGGCCTGATTGGACGGGCTCGAAACCGGCTGCGGCTTGATCAGCGAATATCCTTTGGGAACCTCGAACAAGGCCTTTGCCGGCGCACCGATCTTGATGTTGCGCAACTCGCGCATCTTGCCGTCGGGTTGGCGCTCGACCACGGCGACGCCAAGTTCTCTCGAAAAAAGCGCCATGCCGCGCTGGTAGCGACCATCGGGATTGAGATAGGTGATCTCCCAATTCTCCACCGGCCGGCCTTCATATTGTTCGGGCCCGCGCATCACGGCCTGCATGACCCGGCCGTCGGGTATTTCCTGGCGCAGCGGCATTTTGCGGGACTTATCCCACCAGATCCGGATCCTGCCGGACGCGCCCTTCGGCTTGACGGTCCAGATCTCGACATCGATCCCGCTGAGTTTACCTCCGCCCTCGCGCTTGCATTCGAGTTCGGGGCCGGGCTGGCAGGGAACATCGGGAAGACTGATCGGCCCACTCGCGGCCGGGTCGCCCTTGAATTCGAGATAGGTCCGCTCGAGCGGGAACAGCAGGCGCACAATGCCCTTGGCCGGCAGCACCATTTGAACCACGGGCTGCCCATGTTGCTGAAACTCGAAACGCGTGCCGAGAGCGCCGACAAAAAGCTTGCCGGATCTCAGGTCCTGTCCGGGTTCGCTCTGCACGGCATCGGCAGTGAATTGGGGGCTCGCAGCCATTGCCGCGCCCGATGAGACGAGGCACGCCAGAGCCGCGGCAACGATGCGTAAACGCATGAGGTACTCCATGGTCATTTGCAATCGGGAGCGGGACGCCGAAGCGATCCCGCTCCCTCGAAGATAGTTTCCCCTCGCCGGCGGCAAGTGCCTGCCAATGCGGCTGGCACGCGCCACCGAGAGTGAAAACGGGCCCACCATCCAAACACGCGGCTCCGCGAGCCGAGACAGGATGGTGCCTCAGGCAAGACCTAGTGGTACGAAATCTATCGCTTCGAACCACTAGGTTTTTTGCCTTTGGATCAAATTATCCTAACATTTGAGGCTGTTACTTGTACCGTCGTAGCCCTGCGGTGGGGCTCAAATGTTAGGTTTGATCCACTAGTTGGTCTTCGGTGCGGGTTGTTGCGGCGCCGGGGCACCGTAGCCATAGGGCGCGGGCGCTCCGTAGGCTCCCGGATAGCCGTAGGGCGCACCGCCCCAACCGACGCCCGGATAGCCGTAGCCGCCGGGGTATCCGCCCCAGCCGCCCGGGTAGCCGTAGCCGTAACCCGGATAGCCGCCATATGGGCCACCCCAACGCTGGTAGCCGTAGCCGTAGCCACGACCGCGACCGCTGAAGTTCATGGAAAAGTTTCCATTGCCCCAACCGTTGCCGTTCCACGGTCCGCCACCACCCCATGGGCCGCCGCTCCAGGGTCCGCCACCCCAGGGTCCGCCGCCCCAGAAGGCATTGGCGCTGCCGCTCGGCAATGCCGCTATGCCGAATCCCAGCATGGCGACGACTGCTGCCGTCTTCAGAACGCTTTTCATCTGTAGTACTCCTTGATATTAACCCCTCGCCAGACATTGAGCGGCGGGAGGAGGGAAACGACCCCGCCGGTCATTGGGCCAACCGGCCCGTCCACGGCGCTAGCACGCTGTGGACACTTGGCTTAGAGGTGTGGGATTGGCTCGGTCCGCCCCTTTTTACCGGACCAATGTCACTCTCACACCTCGCGCCGCGATTCCTTGTCCCGCCGAGCAAGAGACCTCCGTTTCTTTACCCGGCGGTATCGATAACGTCCTTTTCACGGGCTACCAGAGCCCGAAGCCCCCGGGGGCGAACGGATAACCTCCGAACGGACTGCCATAGCCGCCAAGGCCGGCCCCCCCATAAGGGTTCCCGAAGGTGGTGGGGCCGGTAAAACCTGTCGCCGGGCCGGGATAACCCCAAGGTCCCGTCGCCGGATAAGGCTGGCGCCAGAGCCTTCGGTCGGTGCGGCCGGACGCGGGCGGTAAACGCCAATCCCCGGATCGCATGCTGGTTCGATTCTGTCCGGCCGGCCCGGCACCGGGGCCCGCCGGCACATAGCCCGAACGCGGGAACTGCCCGGCCCCGCCGGCCGCGGAATTTCTCCCCTGTGGATTAGTCTCCAGTGGTGCAAATTCGCCGTATCCTCTGCCATAGACCGTCACTCCGCGACGCCCCCCGAAGCCCGGCTCCACCGTGCCGGAATAGGGCACCAACTCGCCCCTCAAGGCCCCTGACCCCGATGGCCGCCGACCCTGGCCGGCAAAGCCGGCGTATCCATTGACCTGGCCGCCGACCGGCGCAGGGTAGATCCCCGACGGCCTCGCGGCATGGCCCTGGCCGGCCGCAACCCCGGCCCCCATCCCCTGGCCCGGTCTCGGCCAACCCGGCTGCGTTCCAGGTCGGTTGGCCTGCAACCGCCATTCCGATCCAGCCGGCGCGCCGTAACCGTTCGCACCGTAGGTCGGCGGAGCGCTTGGCGCCGGTCGCCAGCCATAGGCGGTGTTGGGCGGCACCACCTGCCAGGGATTGTCACCGCTGACTGCGGGCCCGGCCGGAGCCAGGATCGCCAGGCCGAGGCACGCGAGCCATAGCAATGTCCGGCGAATCCCCATCGCTGCCTCACTGCTGGCCCTGGACGCGCTGTCCACCTTGGCGGTTGGCCTGCCCGGCCGGCGCCGGCGCGGCTCCATAGCCCGGCACGACGCCACCCCACGTCGCCGAATTCGGTGCCGCGTACCTGCCATAGGGCTGGCGGGTCTGGCCGGCTCCCTGAGCCGGTTGTGGCTGGACCCAGCCTTGCGGCGGATAGGCCGGCCACTGCGGCTGATAGGCTCCCGGCTGGCGGTTCACCGGCCCGGTTGCGGCGTCCCCCTGAGGCTGGCGAGCCTTGCTCGACCCGGCGCTGGTTCCGGGGGCTTGCCGGGGTTGCCGGTTTTGCAGCGGTTGCCGGGGTTGGGTCGGCCACGCTGGTGCCGCGCCGTAGGCTTGATTTGAGACCCCACCTCGGGGCGCCGGGGAAACCGGCCAGCCCTGCGGACTCGGTTGTGCCATCGCCCGCCAATCGCGACCCGTGTCACCCTGGCCCTGTGCCGGTGCCCCATTCGTGGCACCATAGCGCCGGGGGGCGGAGTAGGCTTGGCCGGCTCCCGCTGGAGCGGTTGGTGCCCAGCCACCCTGGCGTTGGCGTTGCGGCTGCGCGGTTCCGGCGTTCGGCCAGACGGGCGCCCCGTTCGGCGCCGGCCGGCCCCATTGCGGCGGCGTTTGTGTCGAGCCCTGGAGGGCGGGATAATTCGGCGTCGCGAATTGCCCTGCGGTGTTCTGCGGGGCCCATTGCCTGGCTCCGTAATTCGGTTGCTGGCGGATTTGGCGAGCCGGCTCGCGGCGGGCCTGCGGCTGCACGGCGGCGGGCGGCGTCGCGGGGGCCGATCGCTGCTGTTGTTGGCGGGGCGCCGGCGGCCAGTTCCCGGGTGCGTAGGGATAGGGATAGGGCGGCCACATAGGAACGGCGGCGGGCTGGCGATAGGCCGGCGGGCGCCGATAACCGTAGCCCGGCCAGGCCGGCGGCCACGGAGCCGCGCGATAATTGGGTTGCGCCATCCGGCGTGGCTGCCCGGCTGGCCGCTGTACAGGTTGACGAGCGGGTGCGGGCGTCGGGTTGGCGGCCGGTCGCGGTGCTCCGGGTTGCACCGTCGGAGCCGGCGAGGCTGGCGATCTTGCTGCTGTGGACGGCTGGCGCGGCATGTTCGAAGGGGCCGATCCCTGTGGCCGGTACGGTGATCCCCCCATGGTTGGAGAGGGGCCGAAATATTGTGGCGGAACCGGGCCACCGGCAAATCCACCGTAGGGCTGATAGCCGCCATATGCGCCCCAGGTCACCGGGTTTCTCGGCGCCGGGCGCAGTGGCGCGCCGGCGCCGCCCGCCACACCGGCACCGGCGTTGTTTTGTCCGGCTTGCGCCGGCCTATTCGTAGAGCCGCCTGCCGCTGCGCCCTGGCGTGGGGCAAATCCCTGGCGGGGAGCATAATAGGGGCCCTGCGGGGCATTGCCTGCGGCGCCGGCCCGAGGGGCATAGCCGGACGCCATGGCACCCGTTGTGGGTGCGGGCGCGCGCTGTGTCTGGGCGCCAGCCGCTGCCGTGCCGCTGCCGCCACCGGCCGGTGCTTTGTTGCCTGCTGCTCCGGCCGTGCCGGCGGCGCTCACCGTCGGATCATAGCCGGCCGGTGCAAAATCCCCGGCGGTCGTCCCGGCGACATTTGATGCGGCAACACGCACTGGCAACCGAACCGGCGTCGCGGAAGACGGCGAGAGCGGGATGACGTCGGCCTTTGCGGACGGGGCGAGCAAGAGCGGATATTTTGCCTCCCCCCGTGCCACGGCCGAACTGGTGGCGAAACCGCAAAGCCCCCCGACCCCGGCCGACGTCGCGACGATCAATACAATGGTCAACCAACGAGGTTGCATGTTTTTCTCCCATCCGCGCCATGAATGAGCTGCGGTCGGCACTCGCGGAGATCGCGCCCACCGGGTCAATTCTTCGCCCTCTGACTTGCCGTTGTTCGCCTGCCGGACGTGCCGGCCAGGGCCTTTGCCTGCGCGACCCAATCGTCGCGCCCGATCCGGCCCCTGAAGTTCAATGCGACATCCATGGCCTCGATGTCTGCGTCGCGCCAGGCCGCTATCTGTTCGAAGCGGACGATGCCGGCTTCCTTGAGTTTCTGCGCGATCCCGGGCCCGATGCCCTTGATTTCCCTCAAATCATCCTGTTCCACGTTCGAAGTGGCGTGGGCTTTCTCGGGCTTTGCCGCGGCTTTCGATTTTTTCCCCCTCGTCGCCGTTTCGCCGGCAGCCGGTTTCGCCAACCTGCCCGCCTGCGCGACCCACTTCTCCCTGTCGATCCGATTGCCGAGCCGCAGTGCTGCGCCAACCCGCTCGATGTCGTCCGGAGTCCAATCCGCGATCTCGTGCAGCGTCGAGATGCCGAGTTCCTTCAGCGCGATCTCGACCTTCGGGCCGATTCCGTTGATGCGCTGGAGATCGTCGCCTGCCGGGGCCGCCGTCTTGGGGGCACCGGTCGCGGTTGATCGCACTTTATTCGCCGTCTTTTTCGAGGTTGATTTCGCGGCCGACTTCCTGGTTGTCGCGGTGGCCTGCTTGAGAGCCGGGGCCGGAGTGGGTTTTGCCTGCTTCGTCTTTGCGGCCGCCGTGCGGTTCGGTTTCGCAGTGGCCGCAGTGGCCGTCGTTTGCGGGTTTTGCCCGACCCCGCTCCGTGTCGCCGGCGCCGGGTTCGAGCCGGCAGGTCCCGAAGCCGGAGTGGCGCCGGCCAAGGCGGGCTCACCGCGACCGCCAAACAGCCCCCGCAGCCCTTCGCGGATAAACATCCAGATGAAATAGAAGACTGTGCGAATGGCATAAAAAATCATCATCACCGAGCCCGGCATCACCTCGGCCATTCGGCCGCCGAGCCTGGCAATCCCCATCCAGGCGACGATCAACGGCATCCGGACCAGATAATAGGCCATCGTCAAGACTCCACCGATCCGACTCCAGAGACCGGGTCCGGACGTCTTCGGCTTGCTCGAAGATCCGGCCGCGGCCGTGCCGGATCCGCTCGGGCCGGTCGCCACCGCCGGCATCGCAGCGGCGCCGGCCTGAGCGAGCTCGGCACCCGCCGGGCCATAGGCGCCGCGCGCCCGGACACAGGCGAGCGGGATGACAAAGAGGGTCAGGCCGGTGGCGACAATGGCCCCGAACAGCAGCGAAATCGCCATGCCCTGGAAGATCGGGTCGGTGATGATGCTGCTCGAGCCGGCGATCATGGTGAGCTGGGTAATGAGGATCGGCCGGGTCCGGGTCCGGACCGCCTGGATCACCGCCTCGCGGGTGTCCATGCCGGCCTGGATTGCATTTTTCGAAAAGTCCACCAGCAGGATGGAATTCCTGACGATGATGCCGGCGAGTGCAATCCAGCCGATCATCGAGGTCGCGGTAAACTCTGCCCCGAGCAGCCAATGGCCGGGAATGATCCCGATCAGGGTGAGCGGTATAGGAGCCATGATGATGCCGGGCAGACGGAAGTTGCCGAATTCGAGCACCACCAGCATGTAGATCAGGATGAGCGCGGCCATGAACGCGAGACCCATGTCGCGGAAGGTCTCGTAGGTGACGGTCCACTCGCCGGTCCACTCGAAGCCCGACTTGAAACTATCGCCCGGCGGGCCGAGCAGAGTTCCCCAGGTGCCGTCCTTCTTGGTGGTACCGTCGGGAGCTTTATAATCGTCCAGGAGCTTGGCGATCTCGATCATGCCATAAACCGGTGCCGCGAGCCGGCCGGCGACTTCGCCGGTGACGTATTCGACCGAACGAAGGTCCTTGTGAAAGGCGATCGGCTCCTGTGGCTGGGCGACGAACTTGCCCAGTTCGGAAAGGGGTACGAGCTGGCCGTCGTGGGTCCTGATCGGCAGTTCGGCGAGACGGGCCACTTGGCCGCGCACGCCGAGCGGCGCCTGCAGGATGATGAACCGAGGCTCCAGTTCATGGCCGAGCTTGACGTCGCCGAGTTTGTGCCCGCCCATGACCATGGCCAGTTGCTTGTTGATGTCACCGATCGCGACGTTGCGGTGCTGGGCCTTTTGCTGGTCGACGACGAACATCCAGGTGTTGTGCGGATCCTGAAGGTAGTTATCGACATCGACGACGGTCTCGGCTTTTTCGAATATTGCCGTCAAATCGCGGGCGAACTGACGCCGGGTCTTGTCGTCGGGGCCATAGACCTCGGCCACCATCGTCTGCAACACGGGCGGGCCCGGCGGCATTTCGACGGCGGCGATCCGGGCGCCAACCTTCTTGGCCAGCGGCGTCAGGCGGTGACGAACTTCGACCGCGATCTCGTGGCTCGAGCGCTTGCGGTCTCTCTTGTCGAGCAGTTGGACCTGGATATCGCCCTGCCAGGGGCTCGTGCGCAGGTAGTAGTGGCGGATAAGTCCATTGAAATTAAAGGGCGAAGCCGTTCCCGCATAAGTCTGAACCGCCGTGATCTCGGGAATATCGAGGAGTTTCTCGGTCATCTGCTGGATAACGTTCGCCGTCGCCGGCAGCGCCGTGCCATCGGGCATGTTCACCACGACATTGAATTCGGGCTTGTTATCGAGCGGCAACATTTTCACGGTCACGTTGGTCGTATAAAAGAGCAGGCAGCAACCCATGAACAAGACCCAGATGCCGATCCGGAAGAGCCGCGCTTTGAAGGGACTATCGAGCAACGGACCAAGCAGTCTGCGGAAAAAACCGTCGAGCCGGGCGGCGGTGTTGCGCTCCTTTTCCTCCATCAGACGCAGCTTTTCGAGGCCGGGCCGGATCCGGATCGCCAGCCACGGCGTGAAGACAAACGCTGCCAAAAGGGAAAACAGCATCGCCACGGACCCCAGCACCGGGATCGGCTGCATGTAGGGTCCCATCATGCCGGAGACGAAACCCATCGGCAGCAGGGCGGCGACGATGGTGAAGGTCGCGAGGATCGTCGGATTGCCGACCTCGCGCACGGCATCGATCGTGGTCGCGGTATCGACGGTGCCTTGTAGAAGCCAGCGCCGGTAAATGTTCTCGACCACGACCGTCGCATCATCGACCAGGATGCCGATCGAGAAGATCAGGGCGAACAGCGACACCCGGTCGATGGTATAGCCGAGCACCCAGGCGGAAAAAATCGTGATCAGGATGATGACGGGAATGACCGTGGCGACGACGATGGTCGGGCGCATGCCGAGAAACAAGAAGATCAGCAACGTCACCGCGCCGGTGGCCGCAACCATCTTGGCGATCAGTTCATTGACCTTGTCGTTGGCGGTCTTGCCGTAGTCGCGTGTCACCGCGATGTTGATGTTTTCCGGGATGACCCGGCCCTTCAGACCTTCGACCTTGGCCAGAATGGCGTTGGCGACGCTGACGCCGTTGGTCCCCGATTTCTTGGCGATGGCGATGGTCACGGCGGGGGCGCCGCTGGTTTCGGGGGCGTCTTTCGACTTTGCCGGACCGGAAAAATACTGGACGATGCTCTTGGCGTTACCCGGCCCCTCCGAGACCCGGGCAACATCGCGAACATAAACCGGGCTGCCATTCCTGACCCCGACAATCAGCCGCTCGATGTCCCCGGCGTGGCGCAGGAAACGGCCGGTGTAGACCTTCATGGCCTTGTTGCCGGTCTCGACGCTGCCGACGCTACGCCGGTCATTCGCTGATCGTATGGTCTTGGCGAGTTGGTCGAGGCTGATCCCGAAACCCTTCAGACGCTCGGGTAGAACCTCGACCCGCATCTCCTCGGGCCGGCCGCCGACAATGAAGCTCTGGCTCGTGTTCGGCACTTCCTTGAGGCGTTGCAGAACCTCGAGCGCGACCAGCCTGAGCCCGGCGTCATCGACACTTTCCGACCATAGCGTCAGCGTCACCACGGGAACATCGTCGACCGCCTTCGGCTTGACCAGCGGCTGTGATACGCCCGGCGGGATCTTGTCCATGTTGGAGGCGAGCTTGTCGTAGAGCTTGACCAGCGAGGTCTCCATGCCCTGACCGACGTCGAACTCGACGGTCACCATCCCGGCGCCACGCTGGGAGGCCGAATAGACATGTTTGACGCCCGGCATTTCGCTCATCATCCGCTCGAGCGGATCGGTCGCGAGACTCGCGACCTGTTCGGACGAGGCGCCGGGAAATTGGAAGAATATATCGACCATCGGGACCGAAATCTGCGGGTCCTCCTGGCGCGGTGTGAAAGTCAACCCGAGAATGCCGAGCGCCACCAGTGCGATCAGCAACATCGGGGTCAAGGGAGAATGAATGAACGACTTGGCGATTCCTCCGGCGAGCCCCAGGGCCTTTTGCTCACCTTCACGCGGCGAATGATTTTCGGTACTCGACACAGTATTGGACCCCAAATTACACGTTCTTGCGGTTCATCGCCGCAATCGTAGTGCGGAGATTGGCTCGCTGCCGCCCAGCTCAGCCTCCCGCGCCGGGCTTTTGAATGATCACCTGCTCGCCACCCGTCAGCCCCGATAGCACCGCGACCTTGCCGGCGCCTACCGGGCCACCGATACGGACAAGCCTGAGCGACGGTTTGCCGTTCACCAGCACCAACACCGCCGGCAGGCTGCCGCGCCGGAAGACCGCCGCCGCCGGAATACTCGGGACCTGGCGGGCCTGCGCGGCCATGTCGGGGATCTTGACCTCGGCGTACATGCCGGGCCCACCCGGGACACCACGTGGCAGATCGAACTTGACCGTTACCGTGTGGCGCGACTTGTCAGCCATCGGGAAAATCTGCGCCACCCGGGCCTGCAACTCGACCCCGGCCCCGACATCGAGGCGGGCCGGAACCAGCATGCCCTTGTTCAGCGCCGCGACCAGGCGGACCGGAACCTCGGCCTGAATCCGCAGATAGGTGACGTGGGCGAACTTCATGAGCGGCTGGCCCGGCTGCACGGTATCGCCCTGCTCGACCATCTTCTGGGTGATGACCCCGTCGAACGGCGCCACCTGCCTCGCGTCACGCAACTTGGCATTGAGCGCCTCGATCCGGGCCCGGGCCTGAAGCAGCCGACTGCGGGCATCGTCTAGTCCGCGGGCCTGACCATAGAGATCGGCGTAGCGGTTGACCCAGGGATTGTATGGCCCTGCCTGCTGGCCCATGAACGGCTTCATCATGCTGTCGAACATCGATGGCACGCCCATGCCCGACGGCTTGCCGGTCCGTGGTGACCAGAGTTCGCGGGAATATTGCACGTGGGCGTTTCTGAGGGCCGCTTCTGCGGCAATCGCGCTCGCGACCTCGGCCCGGCGGCGGGCCTGGATCTCGTCGTCGTTGATCGAAACCAGGGGGTCGCCGGCTTTGAACTTGTCACCCTCGCGGCCGGCGACGAAATTAATCTCGCCCGGGATCTGTGCCGCGAGCGTGACCTCTTTGTAGGGCACGACCGTACCGCTGACCGTGGTCATGTTGCCGAATTTTTCGACCGTAACAGGTACGGTCGTGTATTCCGCCGCCGATGTAGGTCTGGAAAGACCGGCCAAACAAGCCGAAGCGAATAGGACAGCCAGGACTCCGGACAGTTTCTTCATGCTACTCGTGCCATTACCGTAAAACTTTTCATGAAAGGACCGGCCATTCGCGGGTCCTTGATCATCGCCGCGTAATCTCCGGTCAGAAACTTTAGCTTTCCGGACGTATAAGCAGCGCCAAGCCCCATCATTCCGGGCGGTTTGGCGATCCATTTCTTCCAGGTCGCTTCGGATGCCCGGAGATCCCAGTTCATTTCCTGTCCCGTATATTCGCAGGCCTCGATCACATGGCCGTTTTCAACGACCAATACGCCGCGCGGCTGATCCTCGCCCTGAATTCCATAACCAATGACGGAATTGAACCCGATCTTGGCGAGCTCTCCGGCCAGGTCCGGTTCGCTGTTCCAGGCCTCCTGAAACTCCTTCATCCAAGCATCCGAGAAGAGTGTAGTCATATTTGATCTCCCAGGCGGCGATAACAAAACTGAGGGTTAATCGGCCCCGCCACACCGATAACAAGCAAGTTGCATGCCATTAATTAACTTGTTGAAATATATAAAGTTTTCGACTTCGACCTCTTTGGGCCGGTCGAATGCCATCACCTGGACCCAATATTAAATCATTGATTTTGAACAAAAATATTTAGCCGTCTCGGCAATCCACTGTTGCGCAACGTTGCAATTGCTGGAATCGTAATTGCAACACCAAAAACTGCTCCAGGCATCGCTAACGGGAAGGGTAGCGACGATGCAAGATTTGGACAACCTGCTTCCGCTGCTGGAGGCGATCGTGTCCTACATCAACGAGGGTGTGTTGATCGGCAACATGTCCGATGAGGTCTTCTATATGAACCCATCGGCATACGAACTCCTCGACATTCCGGCCAATCAGGCGATCCGCACGATCGACGACGTGGCCGGCGTCGATCTCCGCGAGATCGTCAGCCAGAGCCCGGGCACGGCGACCGGCCCGGCGATGAACGGCAGCGCCCGGGCCACGGTCGGGGCGCAGAAATTCGAACGCCGGATCGAGATCGGGAACGGCGAGGGGGGCTACCGGGATTTGGAATTCGACTGCTGCTGCGAACCGGGTGGCGGGCTCCGGCTCATGATCATGCGCGACATCACCCAGCGCAAGAAACTGCAAGCCTACCTTGGCCGGGCGAGCGGGGATCTGGTGACCAACGATCCCCAGATGATCGACATGCTCGAGCGTCTGGAGCAGATCGCGCCGCGCCATGCCTCGGTACTCCTGCAGGGCGAATCGGGAACCGGCAAGACCCACATCGCCCGCCTCATACACCGGCTCTCGAACCGCGCGAACCGCCCGCTGGTCGAGGTCAACTGCGCCGCTATCCCGGAGACACTGCTCGAATCGGAGCTTTTCGGCCATATCAAGGGCGCCTTCACCGGGGCCACCCAGGACCGCAAGGGGCGGTTCCTCGCCGCCGATGGCGGCACGCTGTTTCTCGACGAGGTTGGTGAAATTCCCCTGCATCTGCAGGCCAAGTTACTGCGCGCGATCCAGGACCAGGTTTTCGAACCGGTCGGATCGGACCGCTCGATCGGGGTCGATGTCCGGATTATCAGCTCATCGAACCGCAACCTGCGGGAGATGGTCGATGATGCCAAGTTCCGGGCGGACCTCTACTACCGCCTCGCCGTTATCCCGCTCTATATACCGCCGGTCCGCGAGCGTCCGGGTGACATCCCGCTGCTGCTCAAGCACTTTTGCTACAATCTCGAATCGCGGGGCTATCCGAGTGACGTCGAGTGTAGCCCGGAATCGATGCGCATGCTGATGGACTATACCTGGCCCGGCAATGTCCGCGAGTTGGAGAACGCCGTCGAGCACGCCATCATCTGCTCGGTCGACAAGGTCGTGCTGCCCGAGAGCCTGCCGATCGATATCCGCAGTTTTTCCGCTGCCGCCGGTGTTGCGCCGGCCGCCGAGGCGAATCCCGAGCACCAACCGGAGCGCCGCGAAATCGAAGAGGCCCTGAGGCGGGCAAAGGGCAACAAGACCCTGGCGGCGAAATTTCTCGGTGTCGACCGGACGACGCTGTGGCGCCGCCTGCGCCGGCTGGAGCGTTAACAGCCCGTTGAAGACGTCAGGTGATGAAGGCCGGAGGGCAATTTGTGAACCAAAAGGAATGAAATGCAGTGCGATATGGTTATATCGGACAAATTTCATGACACAATGGTTCGCGAAAGTGTCCCCGGAATTCGCGCAACGGCTCGCGTGAGGATCAGTTCAA
>Ga0114931_10006611_pt1 | contig 14244 bp, 11 predicted proteins | sample 2SBtaG_FD_89579 | JGI IMG/M metagenome (GOLD analysis project Ga0114931, IMG submission 89579) | Deep subsurface microbial communities from Kolumbo volcano to uncover new lineages of life (NeLLi) - 2SBTROV14_V59a metaG | ecosystem: Environmental > Aquatic > Marine > Volcanic | place: Kolumbo...
AGGCTGCGTCCGGTGTTCGGGTCGTGGAGCCAGGGCACCTGCATGCGGCCCGAGCGTCGGACGAACGCATCGCGCCCTGGGCTCCCGCCGGCCACGTTGTGCAGCACGTAGGGCAACTCGAGTTCGCACAACCGCTCTCGAACCAGACGGCAGAAGGGCGAAGGCTCGAAGGACCACAGTTCGAGCGGCTGCTCCGGCATCCGCGAGGGCCGGGCGAGGGCCCCGGCCGCGGCGCGCGGCAGTCCCGCGACCGCCGCCCACAGGTCCGTCAGCGGCCCGAGCCGCAGTGCCAGGGGCGCTTCCCCTGCGCCATAGCGTTCGAACAGGTGCGCGACAATCGCCTCGGATTCGTAGAGGCCCGCGCCGATGTTCGGATCGAAGAGGAAGGGAAACTGCTCCTTGCCCGCACGCTCGCGCAACTGCGTGCGGAAACGCTTGCCGCCTTTCGGGCAGGGCTTCACGTCGGCTTCGAGGTCGAGCAGGCTCATCGCTTCGCGCACCTTGCGGCAGAAGGGGCAGGCCTCGAACTCGTAGAGTTCGAGGCGCTGGGCCGGCCTCGGGCCGAGTGCGACGACGCGTCGGCCGGCCCCGAGGCGCAGCAGCGAAACCGCAAGCGACGTCCCCACCTGCACTGCGCGCACCGGCCCGGCCTCCTTCGCCTGCGCGAGGGGTTCAGAAATAGAACTCGGCCAGAAGGTAGCCGAGCGCAGCGCTCGATCCGTAGTCACTGAGCCTGCCTCCGACGCCGATCTGCGCGCCGAGGGTCAGGTCGAAGGAACCCGTGGGCGTGTAGTGCACCGTGGGAAACAAGAGCACGCTGCCCCCCTCCCAGTCGACGATCACGAGTGGCTCGATGCGCAGCTCCGGCGTCCAGTCGTAGCCGAGCTGCACTCCGCTCTGGAAACGGCCGAAGCTGACGACCTGGCTCGTCCCGAAGATCGCGCGCGACGCAGGTCGGGGCGGCGTGCCCTCCTGGAAGAAGGCGAGGAAGGGGCCCGCCAGGCCGCGGCCGAAGCCGAGTGCATTGCCGTTGTAGAGGTGCTCGAAGAGCACGTAGAGGCCCGAGCCGACGTCGAAGTTGTTGTCGATCGAGACCACTGCCTGCCAGAAGTCGTCCGGCGCGCGCGCCGCCGTCGCACCCACCGGGCGCACCTTGCGCTCCGGCCGGGTCCAGACCGTCTCGAGCCGCACCGCAGCGTCCCCGAGGTTGCGCGCCAGATCGAACCCCGCCGTCGGCGCTTCCTCGAAGAATCCGCCCATCACCGACACGTCCGTGTCGAGGCGCGTCGCGTGCACGCGCGCGGCATAGCGATCGTCGCGTCGATGTCGGCCCGGAGCGTAGACGAGCTCGAAATAGTCGAAGCCGTCGAGGTTCCAGCGCAGGTCCACCGCATCGACACCCGTCGACTGGTCGGGCTCTAGCGCCAGCGGACCGATCGCATTCAGCCGATCGATGGGGTTCCACAAGCGCCCGACACCCCACGCGATGCGCTGACGACCCAGTGTCAGTTCGAGCGAGTCGCCCTCGTAGCGCAGCCATGCGCGGTAGAGAAGGTGACGCCAACGCGCATGCGACGAGGACAGGATGCGCCCCTCGGCGTCGACGAGGCGGTCGGCCGCGAAGCCGTCCGCGAGGCCTGCCTCGAACGTGTCGAGATCTCCGGCGCTGAACTCGTGGTCGTACACGAGCCTGGCGCGCAGACGAGCGGGCAGCGCGACGTCGAGCCAGGTGCGCAGCCGGGTCAGGTTGCGCACGCCGGTCGCCTCGTTGATCTCGGCGAAGGCCGCACAGTTGGCGAAGGCGAGGCCTCCGGGTCCACATCTGGCCGGGTCGCGCAGGGCGGCGCCCAGGAAGTCGCTCGCGCGCGTCTGCTCGCCGACGCTCAACAGATCGCGCAGTGAGGCGCCGCCCTCAAGCCGCAGGCCTCCCTGGGCACTGCGCCACAGCTCGTGACCTCTCGCCGCCCCGGCCCCCCATGCCCATGCGAGTGCCGCGGCCACCGCGACGCTGCGCCAACCCGATGACCGCCTCACGCGCCCTCCGGCGTCCCGGGCTCCGCGGTCGGGGCCGTCACTTCGTCGGCGACGACGCATCCGTCCTGCAGCCGCACGATGCGGCGGGCCGCCTCCATCACGAGCGGGTCGTGCGTGGAGAACAGGAAGGTGACGCCGTGTTCCGCGTTGAGCCGGCCCATCAGGTCGAGCAGCCGCCCGGCCGTCTTCGAATCGAGGTTGGCCGTCGGTTCGTCGGCCAGCACGAGGCGCGGTCGGCTCACGATCGCGCGCGCGACGGCGACCCGCTGCTGCTGTCCACCGCTCAACTCGAGCGGCCGCTTCTCGCCCAGCCTTTCGAGGCCGACTTCCGACAACACCGGCTGGGCACGCGCACGCCGGACCTGCGTCTCGACCCCCTGCAATTCCATCACGAACTCGACGTTCTCGCGCGCGCTGAACACGGGAATCAGGTTGTAGGCCTGAAAGACGAAGCCGAGCTTGTGCAGACGCAGATCGGCCAGCTGCCCCGCGTCGAGATCTGCGTAGGCCTGCCCGTCGAGTGCGACGCGGCCGGCATCGGGCACGTAGAGCGCGCCGAGCATGTTGAGGAGCGTCGTCTTCCCAGAACCGCTCGGTCCGGCAAGTGCGGCGAACTCGCCCTCCTGGACATCGAGGTCGACGCCGTCGAGCGCGTGCGTCACGACGCCCCGCCCCTCGTAGACCTTCCGCAGACCGCGCGCTTCGAGCAGCATCTTCCTCGTCTCCCTCGCCGGGCGTGCGTCGCTCGTGCGACGCCGCCCTCCCTAGACGTGGCGTAACGCCTCCGCGGGACGCTCTCGCGCCGCGTGCAGCGCTGGCCACAGGCTCGCGAGCCCTGCAGCGACCCCTGCGATCACCAGCGGCATGCCGAAATCGCGTGCCCGCAACACCGGCGAGAGGCGCGGTGGCACCCCGTATGCCGCCAGCCCCTGTGCGAATGCGCTCAGGTCGATGCCATCACGCAACAGCCAGGTTGCGCCGAGCGCCACCGCCATGCCGACGGCGAGTCCGACACCCGTCACCCACATCGACTCGAGCACGACCATCGCGACCACGCGTCGCCGCGACATGCCGATCGCGCGCAACATGCCGATCTCGCGCGTTCGTTCGTGCACAGCCATCAACAGCACATTGGCGATGCCGAAGGCCATCGCAGTGAAGACCGCCGCGTACAGGTACCAGGCCATCATGTCGAAGCTCTGCACCATGTAGACGAGCAGCGGTTCGAGCTGCGCCCAGCTGCGCACCTCCACCTGTGGCCCGAGTTCCTTCGCAAGCGACGTCCGCAGTGCTTCGACCTCGTCCGGATCGTGCACGACCACGACGACCTCGCTGACGGCGTCGCCGAGCGCGAAGAGCACCTGAGCCTCACCCAGTCCGAGCAGCAGGGTCGACCGGTCGAGTTCCGAAGAGGGGGTGTGAAAGAGGCCCCCGACGCGGAAGCCGCCACCGGTCAGGTCCCCGCTGGCGTCCTGCACCGACACGGCGATCTTGTCGCCGAGCTCCACCTGCAGCCGCTCCGCGAGTGACTCTCCCAACAGCGCGCGCCGCGGCGCGGCCCCCAGCCAGTTGCCGGCCACGAGCGCCTCGCGCAGCAGGGAAACGTCTCCCTCCCGCTCGCCCTCGACACCGATGACGCGGACCCCGGCGCTCGCGCGCGGGGAGTTGACCAGACCGTCTCCGCGCACCCGGCGCGTCCAGGCGCGCACGCGCGGATCGCGCTCGAGCGCCGCCACGACCGTCGCAGCGCCGCCGGGCAGCGTCTTCTGAAGGGTCGGCTCGTCCTCCCAGCCCGCGGCATGCACCTGGATGTGACCGAGTTCCGTGCGGATGGCCGTGACGACCATCTGATCGACCATGCCGTAGTTGACGCCCATCGAGAGCAGGCTACCTGCGATTCCCACCGAGACCGCGACGACCACGATCGCCGTGCGCCGCGGGTTGCGCCACAGGTTCCTCCACGCGAATCGCAGCAGCATCAGCTCCGCCCCTTCGGCCGATCGCCGCGCACGGCCCTAGATCGTCCTCAACGCATCGACCGGATTCGCACGGCTCGCCTTGAGCGCCGGATAGAGCGCGGCCACAGCGGCCACGGCCAGGATGAGCAGCGAGGACTTCCAGAGAGTCGACGACGTGAGGCGGAAGACGATCACCGGTTCCATGCCAACGAACTCGAAGGTCGCCGCCATGGTGCCGCCGACGTGGATCGGATGCGCCTCGAACCACAGCGCCGTCGGGACGGCGAGCACGAGACCGAACACGAGCCCGACCGCCGCCAGCATCAGCGATTCGAGGAACACGATCCGGAACACTGCCGCCGGTCGCAGCCCCACGGCCAGCATCACGCCGAGTTCGCGTTGTCGCTCGAGCACTGCCATCAGGATGGTGTTGAGGATGCCGAAGCCGACCACCGTGATCAGGATGGCGACCATCACGTAGAAACCGAGATCGTCGAGAACGATCAGCTGTTCGAGGTCCGGCATCACCTCGCGCCAGGTGTGGAAGACCGGCCGCGAGTCGAGCATGGCGAGGCCGCGCCGGAGCGCATCGCGGAGCGCCCCGGTGCGCTCCGACGACTCGGCCAGCACCGCGATCTCGCTGATGCGATCGCCAAAGACCAGGAATTCCTGCAGGTCGGCGAGCGAGACGATCGCCATGCTGCGCTCGAGCCGCGCGTCGGGCAGGCGCAGCAACCCGACGACGGTGTACAGGTCATAGGCAGTCTCGAGCGTGTAGGCGACGCCGTAGAGCAGCAGCTGATCGCCGACCGAGGCACCCAGGCGCTCGGCCAGCCGCTCTCCGATCACGATCTCGTGCGGCGACCCGCCCCGGATGAAGTGACCGTCGACGACACGCGTCGAAAGCGTGGTGACGGTACTCTCGCGCGCGGGATCGACGCCCATGACCGCCACGCCGCGGCTCGTCACGTCGCGCGAGAGCAGCACGAAGCTCACTACGCGCGGCGCCCAGCCGACGACCTCGGGCAACGTGTCGAGCGTGTGCACGGCCGCGTCGTCGAGCACCAGGAATTCGTCGAGCGTGCGCTTCTGCAGATATCCGGGCGCCGTGACGAGTACGTGCCCCGAGGACAGCCGCACGCTGTCCTCGATCATCTTCTCGTGCACACCTCGCGTCATGGCGACGAACACCACGACCAGGAACACGGCGAAGACGGTGGCGGCGACGGTCAGGGCCGTGCGCCGCGGACTGCGCCACACGTTGCGCCAGGCCAGCCGCGTCTCACCCATCCCGGTCGCTCCGCTCGAGATGACGCCGCGTGAAGATCGACTCGTCGAGTTCGACGTCGAAGCGGATCTCCAGCACTTCGATCGCGGTGCGGTGTCCCGGCTTGTCGAGCGGCGTCAGCGTCCAGAGGAAGGGCACCGTGCGCGTCCCCACGCGCCGGTGGTCCGTGAAGCGGAGCACGCGCAGCTTCTCTCCGTCCTCGTCGTAGAACTCCTGCCGCAGCGGCGCCAGGGTCTCCGCGTCGATCCAGGCGATGATGCGACCCCAGACGACTGCCGCGTCCTCGTGCGGCACGTACGCCAGCACGTAGGCGCGCCGCCCTGGGGCCTCCTCGACCGACGGGTCGACGCCGAGCAGCCGGTGGTCGTAATCCTCGACCTCGCTCGATTCACGCACGAGGTCGTCGTTGGTGAAGTCGCTGCCCATCCAGGACTGCAACATCATCGAGGGCGGGACACGCATCGTGCGTTCGACGCGCGGGATGTACATCCACAGGTTCGAGCCGAGCTTCAGGAAGCCCGTTCCCGCGTCGCGCGGAGGCGCCAGGATGCGCACGAAGGAGCGCTTGCCGCCGCGGTCCTCCCACGACTCGAACGTGATCGAGCGCGGCGTGGCAAGGCGCGGCGATTCCACCGTCATGCGGCCGTGAAAGTAGGTGCTCGCGCTGCGCATGTTGTCGTCTGCGCGACGCGCGAGCACGTCGGCATCGAGCCCTTCGGGCACCGCTTCGAGCGAGAGGCCGGGGCCCCGGACGCCCGGCACCGCAGCGCTCTGCCCCTGCGTCTCGGCGGGCGCCCCGCCCTGCGCGGCAGCGAGCGCCAGGGCACAACCCATGCCCGCCAACAGCAACGGCCGCAGACGCCGCACGGCGATGCGCCGCCCGTGCGCTCCAGACCTCACGACGGCACCAGCCCCCTCTCTACGAGTGCCCACAGCGCATCGCTGCACCCGAGCACGTCGAAGTCCGGATCGACCATGGCCTGCAGGGCCAGCCCCTCGCCCAGGCCGACCAGCGCGGCGGCGGTGGCTTGCGGGTCGACCGCGCGCAACTCGCCGCGCGCCATGCCGTCCGCTACGACGCGTGCGAGCTTCGCACGCGAGGTCGCGTAGACCGCCGCGATGCGCTCGCGCGCTTCGTCGATCGCGAAGAACTCCAGCCACACGCCGGCGCGATCGCGCTCTCCCGACAGCGCTGCCAGGGTCCCGAACAGGGCCTCTCGCAGGACTTCCGGCGCCGTTGCGCGCTCGCGCGCCGCGTCCTCCCAGCGCTCGAAGATCGCCTCGGCGAGCGCGTCGAAGAGCGCCAGCGCAACGTCGAGCTTGCTCTCGAAGTGCCAGTAGAGGCTGCCCTTCGAAAGGCCGGACTCGCGCACGAGAGCGTCCATCGTGGTGCCGTGGTAGCCGTGCCGCGCAAAGCAGCGCAGCGCAGCCTCGAGGATCTGGCTGCGCCGCTGCGCGCGGGGCGCGCGGCGCACAGGAGGAGGCGAGGCCGTCGTCGGGGTGTCGTTCGAGAGATCCGGCATAAACTGACCGGTCAGTCTAGTCCGGTCCTGAGCCGGGAGCCACCCTCTCCGAACTCGCCCCGGTCCTGTCACGCTGCCCCGGTCGTCCCGGTCGCAGGAGCGAGAGCCGCACGGCCAGCGAGCGCGAAGTGTCCTGGAACAGGCCGACCCACTCGTCCGCCCAGCCATACTTCGCTCGCAGCAGTCGGCGGATGCGTGCGTGGCCGCCCGCGCCGGGCACCACCTCTGCACGCATGCGCAGGCGCAGGCCGCCGCGCCAGACGTCGACGTGCGGCTCGCGCGCGATATCGCGCAGGAAGGCGCGCTCCGGCGTGGCCGCCTCGATCCACGACCAGCGCCCCTCGTCCGCGATCCAGAGCCGCGTGCGCCGCTCCCGACCCTGCGGCGTGTACGTGACGAGCTCGACGACCTCGCCGCCCTCGAGCGCCTCGAAGGTGAGCGCCGCGATCGACCCGAGCACGACGACGGCGACCGCGCCCAGTGCAGCCGCCACCGCGCGCACGCCTCAGCGCGCCACTTTCGCCGTCGCAGCCGCCGGCGCGATCTGCGGGGCCCGCCGCACCCAGCCGGACGCCTCGAGCACCAGTTCCTGTGTCGGCCAGTACTCGAGGTCGAGCTCGAGCGTCATCACTTCGGGCTTGTCGTCGAGGTCGCGCAGCAGCATGCGCAACGAGTCGCCGTCGCCCTTGCCCGACACGACGCGCAGGAAGGCATCGAGGTCTGGCGTGGGCCGGCCGTCGACCTCCACGATGCGTCGGGTGGCGTTCAGTCCGTAGCGGTTCGCGGGTGAGCCATACCACAGCCACGCAACGTAGACGCCGGTACGCGGCAACTGGTACTGCATCGCCAACGGCCTGCCGGGCGGCTGCAGCAGTGCGCCGCCCCACAGCAGCGCGCGCTGCGTGCCGCGCCCGTCGAGCACTTCGGTCTCGACATCCACCGCCAGGGGATCGCCGTCCCGGACCAGCGTCACACGCACGGTCTCGCGCTGCGATGCGCGCTCCAGGTGCTGCGGGCGGGTGACGAGTTCCCCGTTCGCCTCGACCAGGATGTCGCCGACTCGCAGCTTCTCGCTGGCGGGGCTGCCTGCGGCGACACGCTGGACCATCAGGGCGCGACGCTCCTGCGGGTCGCGCTCCTCCAGACGCTGCGCATCGCGTTCTCCCAGCCCCCGTTCGCGTGCGTCGGCGAGCGGCAGGGCGGCGACCTCGATGCTGAGCGAGCGCCAGCCCACCGCGCGCCCTTCGCGCAACGGCTCGACGACCTCCATCACGCGTTCGATTGGGATGCCGGCGAAGAAACCGCCCTGCCCGTCACCGCTGCTCCCCGAGAACGACGCCCACAGTGCGCTGACGCGCCCCTTCGAATCCGAGAGCACCCCGCCCACGCTGCCCGTGCTGTCGGCGAGCGTGACGAGCTCGATGTTGTGCTCGCGAAAACGCGGAATGCCGACGGGTGGCAGCGTGACGGGCTCGCGCCGCGCGATCGTGGTCTTGCGCGACACGACCCGGTGTCTCCCGGTCATCGCCACGAGCGTGACCTCGTCGCCAACATCGAGATTCGCGGGTCGCAGCCGCGCACTCCGCACGGGCGTGTCGGCGAGCAGTGCGGGGTCGTACCCGATCACGGCGATGTTGTGCTCCGGATGCAGGTAGACCAGCTCTCCCGGCACCTTTACCGTCCCACCGAAGGTCAGCGTCATGTCGCCGAGAGCGATCGGAACCGTCTCGCGGTCGACGACCACGAGGCCACGTGTGGCATCGACCACCAGACCCGCACCGCGGAAGCGATCGGCGTGGACGCCGTCGAGTCGGAAGGGAATGTCGAAATCGACGACGACCAGCGAAGCGGCCAGCTCACGCAGCGCCCGCGGGCCGCGCGCCTCGAGACGAGCCGTCGCGGGGCGCGGCGGCGCCGCCTCGGGGTTCCCCTCCAGCTCGCGACAAGGCCAGCGACCGCTGCGGTCGTCGCGTTCGCAGTGCCTCATCGGCCACCAGCGCCTTCCCACCGGCACGACGGCCGTCTGCGGGATGCGCGGTCGCGACAGCTCGAAGAAACGCAGGGGGACGCGCTGGCCCTGCGGAATCGCGCTCACGACGCGCTCGAAGTCTGCGACCGTCGAGACGTCGTGGCCGTCGAGCTGCGTGATCACTGCATTCTGCGGCACGCCTCCGCGCCACAGCAGGTAGCCCGGCGCAGCGACATAGACGCCTCCGACCGCGACGCTGGCGTTCCTCGCCTGCTGGTAGGACAGGCGGTGCACGACACCGCCGCCGAACTCCGCGAACGAAGAGGGCGAGATCGCGTGCAGGTCGCCCACCTCGAGGTCCATCTCGATGCGCTCGCCGCCGCGCTCGATCTCGACGCGCACACTGCCGCCGACGCGGTCGTCGAGCACGCTCTCCAGCGGCAGGAAGTCCGTGAGCCGCCTGCCTTCGACACGCACGACGATGTCTCCCGGCTGCAGCAACCCGTCCGCGGGGCCTCCCGGCAAGATCTCGGACACCACGATCATGCCCGTCGCGCGCGGAAAGGCGCGCCGCACCTGCTCTTCGGTGCGGCTCCGCAGGCCGAGGCGGCGAAGCTCGTCGTAGGGCAGCTGGACGAAGACCGCTTCGAGCGTCCCGCGCGGAACCTTTTCGCCGCGACGCACGAAGTCTAGCGCGCGCACCACCCGGTCGAGCGGCAGGTAGAAACTCGACGCCGCTGCGCGCTTGCCACCCGCATTCAGGGCAACCACGCGGCCCGAGACGTCGATGACCGGCGAGCCACTGGAGCCACCCGAAGTGCCCGAAGCCGCCTGGATGTAGAAGGTGTTGAAATCGTTGTAGCTGGAGCGTCCGTAGTCGGGCGCCAGTCGGTCGACGCGTGCGATCGTTCCCGAGAGGATAGAGAGCTTCTCCCCTGCATCGTTGCCGATGACACGCACCTCGGTGCCGACGCGCGCGCGCTCCGGAGCCAGTTCGAGCGCACGAACACCCATGAAGCGAACGTCTTTCGGGTCGAAGCGATAGAAGCCGAAGTCGTGCACCGGGTCGCGATAGATCGCCTCGACACCGACCTCCTCGTGGTCGAGGAAGACCGCTTCCGAGCGGACCGGCCCGGGCTGGACCACGTGGCGGTTCGTCAGCAGGATGCCGCGTTTGGCGTCGACGACGAAGGCCGTCGCCGTGCTGTAGCCGGGCGCATTGCCATCGAATGCGCGCGGAGCCACCACGCGCATCACCACGACCGAGGGCGCGACCCGGTCGATCGTCTCGGCCCAGTCTGCGTGCGCCAGCGCGGGCATCAGCAGCCACAGACACAAGCTGAGCGTGCACCGCTGCGCACGAGACCTGCCCGGCTTCATCCCACCTCCTCGGACGGGGCGTCTCAGACGCCCGTCCCGGCTGAGCGCGTCCTGTCGAGGTAGCGCTTGACGTACTTGCCGAGGATGTCGGCTTCGAGATTCACGGGCGACCCGGGCGCGCGCTCACCGAGCGTCGTGCGACCGAGCGTGTGCGGGATCAGAACGACATGGAAGCCCGCGGGATGCGCGTCGACGACGGTCAGCGACACGCCGTCGATCGCGACGGACCCCTTGTCGACCAGCAGGTCGGCGAGCTGCGCGTCGCAGCGGACGTGGAAGGCGACGTCTTCGTCGAGCCGGTCGATGCGTTCGACGCGCCCGACGCCGTCCACATGCCCCTGGACGATGTGGCCATCGAAGCGGCCGTCAGCAGGCATCGCTCGTTCGAGGTGGACGCCCTGTCCGAGTTCGAGCGTCCCGAGCGCCGTCCGCTCGAGCGTCTCGCGAACGGCATCGAAACGCAGCCTCTCGCCTTCGCGCCTGGCAACCGTCAGACAGGCGCCGTTGACCGCGACGCTGTCCCCGGGCCTTGCCGTCTGCGCGACCATCGCCGACGCGATCTCGATGTGTGCGACACGCGGGCCGATCTCGATCGCCTCGATGCGCCCGATGGTCTCGACGATCCCGGTGAACACGCTGGCTCAGCCCCGGAACCGCGTCTCGATTTCACGGAGCATCCGGTCTCGAACGGTCGCGTAGTCGGCGGCGACCTCGATCGGCGGATTCGGCGCCTCCGGGATGATCCCGTCGAGCTTCATCTCGTGATAGGCCACCTTGAAGTCGACGAACTTGAGACCGTGGGCGGTCGAGAGCACGACCACCCGGTCGTCGCGGGCGATCACACCGCGCCCGACCAGCTTCTCGAGCGCCGCGAGCGCCACGCCTGTGTGCGGGCAGTTGAAGAGGCCGGTGCGGTCGGCGGCAGCCGCGGCTTCTGCGAGTTCGGCCTCGCTCGCCTGCTCGACCACGCCGTCGTAGCGCCGCAGCGTCTCGACCGCCTTCGGGTAGGACACCGGGTTGCCGATCTGGATGGCCGAAGCCATCGTCTTGCGCGCGGCGATCGGCTCGAAGACCTCGAAGTCGTGCTGGTAGGCGAGGTAGAGCGGGTTGGCAGCCTGTGCCTGCGCCACGCAGATGCGCGGGCGGCGGTCGATCAGGCCCAGGTCGAAGAGCATGTCGATGCCGCGTCCGAGCGCCGAGACATTGCCGAGGTTTCCGCCCGGAATGATCAGCCAGTCCGGCACCTCCCAGTCGAACTGCTGGATGATCTCGATCCCGACCGTCTTCTGCCCCTCGATGCGCAGGCTGTTCATCGAATTCGCGAGATAGACGCCGTCGCGCTGAGCGATCTGCTTGACGATCGCCATGCAGCCGTCGAAGTCCGTATCGAGCGCAAAAACGATCGCACCGTTCGCGACGGGCTGGATCAGCTGTGCGATCGAGATCTTGCCGCGCGGCAGGAACACCACCGTCGGCACGCCGGCGACAGCCCCGTAGGCCGCGAGCGCCGCGGAGGTGTCTCCGGTCGACGCGCACCCGACTGCGGGGATGTCCTTCCCACGCGCGATCATCTCCTTCACCATCGAGACGAGCACGGTCATTCCGAGGTCCTTGAAGGACCCCGTATGCGAATTGCCACAGAGCTTCAGCCAGAGGTCTTCGAGCCCGATCTGCTGCCCGTAGCGTTCGGCCCAGAACAGGTTCGTGTGGCCCTCGTACATCGACACGACGTTCTCGTTGTCGATCTCGGGGAGCACCCACTCCTTCTTGCCCCAGACACCGGAACCGTAGGGCCACTGCGTCTTGTGGTCGCGCGTCTCGAAGAGCCTCTTCCAGTCGGCCGCGGAGGTCTTCTTCAGCTCTTCGATGTCGTGGGCGACCTGTAGCAGTCCCCCCCGCCGGTCCGTGTAGACGATCTCATCAAGGGCATAGCGTTCGTTCGGGTCTTCGAGGCTCTCGAACCAGGCGCGGTAGCGCGGCTTGCCGACAACGTCGCCCATGTCAGAGCCCCTCTTCGATGCGAATCAGGCGTGTGGGTGCCGTGACGTCGCTGTGCGCGTCCACTTCCGCGATGGCGTCGAGGACCGCCGACTCGCGCGCGGGGTGCGTCAGCATCACGACCGGAACCGATGCGCCATCGGCCCCCTGGCCGCGTTGGAACACCGACTCGATGCCGACGCCATTCGCGCCGAGCGCACCCGTGATGTGCGAGAGCACGCCGGGCCGGTCGAGAGCGGTGAAGCGCAGGTAGCAACGCGCGTGCAGATCGCCGAGGTCGACACGTGCCTTCTCGACGAGCTGATCCGGCTCGTAGGATAGCGGCGCAACGCGTCCGGAGCCGCTGCGCCAGATGGCGCGTGCGATCTCCATCAGGTCGGCGACCACGGCGCTGGCCGTGGGCAGCTCGCCCGCACCGGCGCCGTAGTAGAGGGTGGGCCCCACCGCGTTGCCGCACACGGCGATCGCATTCATCGCACCGTCGACGCTCGCCAACAGGCTCGTTCTCGGAATGAGTGTCGGGTGGACGCGCGCCTCGATGCGCTCGCCACCTGCGTTGTCACGCGCGCTCTTTGCGATTCCGAGCAGTTTCAACCGGTAGCCGCACTGCTGCGCCATCTCGAAGTCGAGTGGGAGCAGGCCGCGTATTCCCTCGGTCGGAATGTCCTTGAAGGTCATGCGTGCGCCGAAGGCCATGGCTGCCAACAGGGCCAGCTTGTGGGCTGCGTCGATGCCGTCGACGTCGAAGGTCGGATCGGCTTCGGCGTAGCCGAGCGCCTGGGCGCGCGCGAGCACGTCGTCGAAGGACTCGCCCGTCGCCTCCATCTCGCTGAGCACGTAGTTGGTGGTGCCGTTCAGGATGCCGTGGACACTCTGGATCTCGTTTGCCGCGAGCCCCTCGCGCAGCGAACGCAGGATCGGGATGCCCCCTCCTACGCTCGCCTCGAAGGCGACGTCCACCGCTCGCTCGCGGGCAGCAGAGAAGATCTCCGCACCGTGCAGTGCGAGCAACGCCTTGTTCGCCGTGACGACGTGCTTGCCGGCGGCGATGGCGGAGAGCGTGACGCGACGCGCAACGTCGTAGCCGCCGATCAGTTCGACCACGATGTCCACCGCCGGGTCGGCCAGCAACCCCTCTGTATCGTCATCGAAGCGGATGCCGCCGAGATCGACGCCGCGCTCGCTCGTCGTGTCGAGGGCCGCGATGCGCACCAGACGCAGCGGGAAGCCCAGCCGCTGTTCGATCACCGAAGCATTGCGCGCGAGCACCTTGACGACACCCGTGCCGATGGTTCCGAACCCGACGAGCCCCACTCCAACCTGCGTCCGCGACACCGTGACCCCCTACCCGTTCTCGCGCAGGAAGCGCCGGATGCCGCGAACGGCCTGACGGATGCGGTGGCGGTTCTCGACCAGCGAGAAGCGCACGTAGCCCTCGCCCGAATGCCCGAAACCGACGCCCGGAGAAACGGCGACATGCGCCTCCTGCAGCAGTTGCTTCGAGAACGCGAGCGAGCCCATCTCCTGGAAGGGCTCCGGGATGCGCGCCCACACGAACATCGTCGCCAGAGGCTTGTCGATCTTCCAGCAGCCGTCGCCCGGCTGGCCCAGCCCGTCGACGAGTGCATCGCGACGCGCGCGGTACTCCGCCACGTTGTGCTCCACGCAGTCCTGCGGGCCTCGCAGCGCCGCGATCGCGCCGATCTGGATCGCCTGCGGCATCCCGTAGTCGAGGTAGCTCTTGATACGCCGCAACGCGTGCACCATCTGTTCGTTCCCTGCAGCGAAGCCGACGCGCCAGCCGGCCATCGAATGGCTCTTGCTCAGCGAGATGAACTCGATGGCGACGTCCTTGGCTCCTGGCACCTCGAGAATGCTGGGCGCCTTGTAGCCGTCGAAACAGATCTCCGCGTACGCGAAGTCGTGCAGGACCATCAGATCGTTCTCGCGCGCGAAATCCACGATGCGTTCGAAGAAGGTCCGGTCGACCACCTGCGTGGTCGGGTTCGCCGGGAACGAGACGATCAGCATCTTGGGCTTCGGCCAGGTGCGGCCCATCGCCGTTTCGAGGTTCTCGAAGAAATCCGTATCGGG
>Ga0114931_10006612_pt1 | contig 14243 bp, 8 predicted proteins | sample 2SBtaG_FD_89579 | JGI IMG/M metagenome (GOLD analysis project Ga0114931, IMG submission 89579) | Deep subsurface microbial communities from Kolumbo volcano to uncover new lineages of life (NeLLi) - 2SBTROV14_V59a metaG | ecosystem: Environmental > Aquatic > Marine > Volcanic | place: Kolumbo...
CCACGCAGGAGCGTGGGAACGAGATTAAGTCTGTACTTGTTTCCTCGTTCCCACGCTCCTGCGTGGGAATGCATATCTGCGTGATGAACATTTTATTACCAGCAGTTTTGAAGAAGTTACTAAAAATTTACCAAAACCACCGAAACCGTTGCCGAATATTTACATATGATCTCTATTGATCCGACTTTAGCACTGCCAAAAAAGCGTTTTGGGGAATATCCACATTACCCACGGTCTTCATTCTCTTCTTGCCCGCCTTCTGCTTTTCCAACAACTTTCTCTTCCGGCTGATATCGCCACCGTAGCATTTGGCGGTAACATCCTTTCTTAGTGCAGAGATGGTGGTTCTGGCAATGATGTTGCCGCCAATGGCCGCCTGGATCGCAATCTTGAACATCTGCCGGGGTATTTCTTCTTTAAGCTTCTCGCAGGCATGCAGGCCACGTTCGCGGGCCTTGGAACTGTGGACGAGCTGGGCTAAGGCGTCAACCTTTTCGCTATTAACCAGAACATCCAGTTTCACCAGTTCACTGGGGCGGTAATCAATTAATTCATAGTCAAAAGAGCCGTAGCCCTGAGTTATTGATTTAAGCATATCGTAAAAATCGTAAATGACCTCGGCCAGGGGTAGTTCGCAGGTGAATTCGATACGGCCTGGAGTTGGATAGTGATAATTGGTGTTTTCTCCACGCCTCTCCATGCACAGAGTTATTATCGCTCCCATATAGCGCTCAGGGATGAGTATACTTGCTTTTATGAAAGGTTCCTCTGTTCGGGCTATTTGACTGGGGTCTGGGAAATAGGCCGGGTTATCAATCTCGAGCATACTGCCATCTGCCAGATAAAAATGATAATTGACTGACGGCACCGTTAAGATTAGTGGTATATCAAATTCCCGTTCCAGCCGTTCCTGGATTACCTCCAGATGAAGCAGCCCCAAAAATCCGCAACGGAAGCCAAAGCCCAGGGCTGAGGATGAATCCTTTTGGAAGGTAAGGGCGGCATCGTTTAGTTTAAGTTTTGCAATGGCCGTTGCCAAGTTCTCATATTCATCCGTTGATATGGGGTATAGGGAAGAAAAAACAACCTGCTGCACCTCCTTAAAGACGGGCAGGGGGGCGGCGCAGGGGTTGTCTTTCAGGGTTATTGTGTCGCCGGGATGGGTGTCTGCCACCGTTTTTACTCCGGCGATTATATAACCTATTTCCCCGGCTTTTAGTGATTTTTTGGGGGTTCTGGTCAGGAGGAATACGCCAACTTCTTCTACTTTGTAAGTGGCGTCATTAGACATAAATTTTATAATGTTTCCGGCCTTTAATTCACCATGAAAAATACGGCAGGAAATAATTGTGCCGCGAAACGCATCGTAGCTGGCGTCAAAGATCAGGGCCTCCAGGGGGCGGTTTACATCTCCTGTTGGGGCGGGAAGGAAATTTACAATAGCCTCCAGTACCTGATCTACCCCAAGGCCCGTTTTGGCGGAACATTGGATTATATTGTCGCTGTCCAGTCCTAAGTCTTCTTCAACCTGTATAGCTACAGCCTCTGGGTCAGCGGCAGGTAAGTCAATTTTATTTAAGACTGGGATTACCTCCAAATCATTTTCCATTGCCAGGTATAAATTGGCCAGGGTCTGGGCCTCTACTCCCTGCGAGGCATCAACCAGCAGGATCGCCCCTTCGCAGGAAGATAGGGCCCTTGATACCTCATAACTGAAGTCAACATGCCCTGGCGTGTCTACTAAATTCAGGCTATACTGTTTACCGTCTTTTGCCTTGTAAGGCAGACAGATCGTCTGGCTCTTGATGGTTATACCACGTTCCCGTTCAATATCCATTGAGTCCAGGAGCTGATTTTTAAACTCGCGGTCCGTAACCATGCTGCAGAGTTGGATCATGCGGTCGGCAAGGGTTGATTTGCCGTGATCTATATGAGCTATAATGCTGAAATTTCGGATATTTTTCATATTGTTTGGGGTTGTGTCTGGAGCAATGGACTTTGAAAAAGGCGTGTAAATTTGCAACAAAATTCTTTTTATAAGGCACTAATATCACAAAAGAGAGGATAAAAGTAGCGTAAATTTTATTACTATGCCATATTACGGGGTTGTTATAAAAAAGCAATAATACCTTTAAAATCGTCATCCCGGCACCGGTCGGGATCAATTGCCAATTATAGTGAAAAAAACAAAAGAAACAGAACCAAAATCCGAGCAAGAAGAGATTAACCCGCTGGTAACATTGCCGGAGGACAATTATCTCCCTGCCGTCTCTCAGCCCGGCTTGCATCGATATCTTCAGGAAATAAGTCAATATCAATTGCTTAGCCGTGAAGAGGCTGATGCTTTGGCGGTTAAATTCCGGGAAGAGGGCGACCAGGACGCTGCTTACCGGCTGGTTACCGCCAACCTTAGGCTGGTGGTCAAGGTGGCCATGGATTTTCAGAAATATTGGATGACCAATTTCCTGGATTTGATCCAAGAGGGTAATGTCGGTTTGGTGCAGGCGGTGAAGAAATTTGATCCCTATCGGGGCGTAAAATTTTCTTATTATGCGGCTTATTGGATAAGGGCCTATATCCTCAAATTTATTATGGATAACTGGCGGTTGGTGAAGATTGGTACCACCCAGGCGCAACGCAAGTTGTTTTTTAGTCTAAATAAAGAAAGAAAACTATTGGAGGCCCAAGGCTTTGCGGCAGAGCCTAAACTCTTGGCTGAAAGATTGAACGTCAAGGAAAGCGAGGTTATTGAGATGAGCCAGCGCATGGGCAGCGGAGATGTTTCTCTGGAGAGTCCAGTGCGTGATGATTCTGATGACCAGCAGAAAGATTTTTTGATGGACAACACGCAGACGGTTGAAGAACAAGTCGCGAGCATTGAGATTAAAGAGCGTTTGCATACCGTTTTGAACAAACTTAAGGTTAAGCTAAATCCGAAAGAACAGGTGATTTTGGCTGATCGCCTATTGTCAGATGACCATTTAACCTTGCAGGACATTGCCGATCAATTTGGAATATCCAGAGAGCGTGTCAGGCAGATTGAGGCAAGTTTATTGGTAAAGATGAAAAAAATATTTGAAGAAGAACTTCCTGATATTAAAAATTTCATGGATAACGCAGTCAACAGCTGGCAAAAATAGTAATCGTCCACCAGCACTCCAGCTTTGCACGATCGGGAGGATTCACATATGACTTATATGCTTCATCCGCCTGATCGTGCAAATCTGAAGCGCTGGTGAACGATTACCGTGAATAGTAACTTCTCCTCGTTCCCAAGCTCTTGCTTCTCTCGTTCCCAAGCTTCTGCTTCTCTCGTTCCCACGCTCCTGCGTGGGAATGCAAATCTGGGTGACGAGTATTTTATTAGTAGTGGTTTGGGAGAAGTTACCGTGAATATTGTTAAGCATTCTGCTTGGCGCTAAAATTTAGCAAAAATAAATAATTTACATAATAAAGGCATTAAAAGAATGCGTGTACCATTACTTGATTTAAAAGAACAATTAAAACCTCTGCGTAGTGAAATGCTGGCCGGGATAACCGAACTTATTGATTCAACGGGCTATATACTGGGGCCGCAGGTCGATTCCCTGGAAAAAGCGGTGGCCGATTATTGCGGTACTCGTTACGGCGTTGGCGTTTCCAGTGGTACTGATGCCCTCCTCCTGGCCCTTATGTCCTTAAAAGTTGGACCTGGTGATCTTGTCCTGACCACTCCATATTCTTTTATTGCCACTCTTGGTTGTATAATGCGGCTGGGCGCCAAACCTGTCTTTGCCGATATTGACCCTGCTTCATTTAATATTGATCCTGAGCAGGTTGGCAATATCCTGGCTGACCCCGCTTATGCCGGGAAGATTAAGGCTATCTTGCCGGTTCACCTGTACGGACAATGCGCGGATATGGCAGCGATACTGCCCCTTGCCGCAGAACGTGGGATTCCTGTTATTGAAGATGCGGCTCAGGCCATTGGCGCCCTTTGCCCGTTTGCTGATAATGGCGAAACCATTTGGCGGAGAGCCGGAAGTTTGGGGACGGCGGGTTGCTTCTCGTTTTTCCCCAGTAAAAATTTGGGTGGAATTGGTGATGCCGGGATGATTACTGTGAACGATGGCGATTTGGCAGAGTCAATGAGAATTATTAGAGTACACGGCGGAGCTCCCAAATATCATCATGCTATTCTGGGCGGCAATTTCAGGATTGATCCCATTCAGGCAGTGGCCTTGAATGTTAAATTACCTCACTTGCCGGATTGGCATAAGGCCAGACGTCGAAACGCAGCTCTTTACCATAAATTTATGGAAGAGTTTGCTCTGACTGATGAGATGATTACTGCGCCTGTGGCCCTTTACAAACAGGATGCGGCTCGTGATGAGGTAGACGATTATCATATTTATAATCAATTCATTATTCGCTGCAGGCGGCGAGATGAATTGAAAGAATATCTATGGAAGGCCGATATCGGTTGCGAAATTTATTATCCAATTCCTCTTCATAAACAGGGCTGTGTGCGTGAGATTGGCTTGCATGATTTATCTTTTCCCCACTCTGAACAGGCGGCGGCAGAGACCTTGGCTTTGCCGATTTATCCGGAGTTAACTGAGGAAATGATTTATTACGTGGTTCAGAAAATCGCTGAATTTTATGCTAAAGGGGACGGGACACAACCCTAATTTCAGGTGTCTGCCCAAACTTATTAAAAACACCATACTGTAATTAGCTCAGTGAAACCTTGAACTTTGAATATTTTACACTATTGCGGCGGACTTTAATCTTTGGCTGCCTCTGCATCGGCCTTTGCCTGTTGCTCTGCGTGCGCCCGGCTCAAGCGGTTTCTCTTGAAACCGACTTGGGCTTTCTCGCCGTTTTCTCATTTGAAAATCTTCCCTGGCCCACCTCTTTACAAAAAAATAATCCCCAGATAAAAGTCGAAACAAAACAAGTTCCGGTCTGGAAGACTGCCTGGGACAAGGCCAGAGCTTATGCCATTGCTGGTGACTTGAAAACCTCTGTGGATACTTATCGGCGGGCCTTGGCGATTAAACCAGATCTTGATGCCGCCAATTGGGAGTTGGCTAATATCCTTTTTGCCCTTGCCCACTATCAGGAGGCTCAAAAAATTGTTGAAATATTGGTTGAGCATGATCCTGAAAAGCTTGAGTATCTTAATGGTTTGGCCGTACTTGATCTTAAAGTAGGTAAATTCCCGTTAGCGGCAGACCTCTTTGTGCGTATTATAAAAGAACTCCCCAAAATGTTAATGCTTTGGCCGGGGCGGTATATGGATATTTAATGGCCAAGCACCCAAAGGCTGCGCTGCCCGTACTCAAAAAGCTTGCGGTACTTGTTCCTGATTCACCCGGATTACGCCAAAATTTAGGTCTACTTGCTTACAAAGAGGGGGATTATGAAACGGCTGTCGGGCAGTTTATGCCATTGATGATTGATGATGCCGTCGATCCTCAGATACTTCTTTACACTGCCCGTAGTCTTGACCATTTGGGGCAGGATAAGCAGGCCGCCGGGTACTGGCAACGTTTGTTGCTTAAAGAACCGGGCATGATTGAGGCTCATCAATGGCTGGCTTGTTATTTTGAGCAGGATGGCCAGGTAGAAAAGGCCTTGCCCCATCTACTTTTTTTGAATGAGCACAAGCCCAATGACCCTTCCTTGTTAAAACGCCTGGGGCAATGCTATGTGGGGCTGAAAGAGTTCCATAAGGCCCTGGAAAATTTCCAAAAATATCTGCTTATAAAACCTGATGATACTGAGGTGGCTCGTTTTGTTGTCAGCCTACAGGCGGCTTTGGGGAATAAGTCTGAAATACTTGGCGCACTAAAACATTATATTAAGATTGAGGCTCACCCTGACAAGGCCAATCTGGAGAAGGCTGCCAAACTATACGGTGAAAAGGGCCTTTTTCGGCAGGCCCTTGGAATCTGGCAAAAATTATTGGCTCTGACCCCTGATGACCCGGAAATTCTGGGGGCTATGGCCCACAACTTTCTAGCCATTGGCAAAAATGAAGCTGCCCTTAAGGTGTGGAAAAAACTGGCTAAGGTCTCACCCAATGTCATTGAAGTATATCGGCCCATGGCGGACTTGCTGGAAAAGATGGGGCGGCAGCAGGAGCTAATTGAGGTTTTGGAAACTATCCATGATTTGCGGCCCAATGAACAAAATATTACCTTAAAACTGGCAGGTTTATATCTCCGACGGCAGGATTATACGCAGGCCGGAAAACTTCTGGGGCAATTAGCTAAGGCAGGCTGCCAAAAACCGGAGTTTTTCTATTTGCGGGCTGAGTGGGCTGAAAGAGGGAATGATTTTCTCCTGGCCCTCCATGAATATGATAAATTTTTGAAGACCGCCCCCGAGCGGCAGGATGTTAGAACCCGCTGCATGGTTCTAGCTGGTCGTATGGGGAAGCTGGCGTTGGTGCAACGATATTTTGAGACCTTGACGGAGGCACTGTCAGTCTCAACAGATCTACAATTGCAGGCAGCTGAGGCCTTTGAAAATTGTGGATCATATGATAAGTCTGCGGCGATATTTAAGCATATTTTAAATGTGGCAGTTAAAACGGCGGGTTGGCCTATGGTCAACTCAGCAGGGCCGCAGGCTGGTAAGGCCGCTTGGCATTTGGCTGATATTTATGAGGACGAGGGCGATGAATATGCGGCGAAAAAGTTTTTGCTTATGGGGCTTGTTATAAGCAATAACAAACCAGTTTTTTTGCAAAAATTATTGGCGGGGAGTCTGGATAGTGCCGATGTGCGGGAGGCTGAGCACTGGAACAATCTTCTGCAAAAACAGAAAAATGTTGATTCCTGGTATTTGAGCTTGTGGGAGGCTAAGCTCCAGCATCTACAGGGGAATTTTCGTCAGGTTAGCAGGCTGGTTCATTATTTGTCGAAAAAGTTGGATGGTGGAGTGGCGGCCAAAAACTTGCCTGACTGGAGCAACAAATCTCTGCAATTAGCCAATTTTTTGAAAATAATAGATCCTGAGCAGGCGACGGCTCGCTGCCGGGCGGTTCTGGCTAAGGAACCTCGTAACCTGCGGGCCATGGTGGCGCTTGCCAGCCTTGGCAGAACAACTCGAAGCTGTATGATTAACGAGTTTGATAAGTTGACCGCAGTTGAGCTCCTGGACTATGCCCGGCTGGCTAAAAAAAATGGGCGTCCGTGGCTTATGGAGCGGGTTGCCAAATTGGCTTATGCCAAGATGCCTGACTCGTTGATGGCCGCAATCCTGCTTGCTCAGGCACCGACTATGCGAGGAGAAGTGTCGTCGTCAGCCAAGGCCTGGGCAGAGCTGGCTCGTGCCAACCCCGGTAATTCATTTATTGCGGGGCAGGGGGCTGAGTCGGCCTTTTTAAATGGAGAAATGGATACAGCTATGGCTCTCTGCCGTGCGGTGCAGCCGCAGAGGCCGGCCATGGTGTTACTGGAGGCCAGAATTTTATGGATGCAAAACAAATGGTCAGCAGCCTTAACAATTTATAAAAATTTTCTTAAACCCGGGGTCGATGAACTGCTTGGCAAGGCGGGTAAGGAGCTAGGTGTCTTGTTACCGATGCCAGTCCAAAAAAGATCATTTATGCAGCGTGTTTCTTTGGCACCCGCAAAAAATGCGCCAGTCGCTGATTTACTGATGAAGGCGTCCTCTTTTTCGAAAACTGATCTCTCCCGTAAGGCCCGTTCCTTTCAGCTTGCCACTGCTCGGCTTTACGCGCTGTATCGCTGGCAGGATAAATTTTCTGCGGAATTGTCGGTACGCAAGTCCGTCTATAGGCGGGCCTATTTTATGGCCCAACAGCGTTATGAGGCGCTGATTGAGAAATTCCCTGCCGATAAGTCGCTTATGTTTGATTTGGCGGCAATATATAGCCAGTTAGGCAGGCTTGATGACGAGGCTGGTATATACGACGATCTACTCGCTGCCGGGATAAAATTTCCCGGACTGCTGGATGATGCGCAACGAAATAAATTAAAAAAACGACCGCAGGGTACTATAGCCTTTGATTATCGTGAAAGTGAAGGACGTAATGGTTATAAAGATATGAGAATCAACTCGGAGAAATTGGCCTTTCGGGTATCTCCCCGAACGGGCGAGAAGTTTAAGCTGCATCTGGTTCGTAATAATTATCATGGCGTAAATAGTGATGGAACCATACGCTCCGCCAAGGTTATGGCGGCTTATCAGGCCAAGTTACTTAATCGCCTAACGGTCAATTTGGGAGGAGGGGTGGAAAGCCTGGATCGAAGTGGTATGAATACCGCTTTATTTAATTTGCAAATTGATGGTAAGCTTGGCGATAAATTTAGTGCCAGGGGCTTTTTTCGGCGGGATGTTGTGGCAGATACACTAGTTAGTATTGATAGGGGCATTAATAAACAGGATTTAGGGGCTGGCTTGTCCTTTGAGCCATTGTCACGGTTGGCGCTGGGCGGAGACTACGATCATATCAAATATTCCGATAATAATTGGACAACTAATGATGACCTTTGGTCTTCGTTGCTAATTCATAGCGAGCCTCTTTTTTTGCAGCTTAAATATAAATACGAATTTAAAAAATCAGCAGATGGCACTGGCTCTGGCCAGAACCTGAACGACACCTTGCCATTAGGCGTACATCCGTATTGGTCACCCAAAAATTATTGGACCAATCAATTTGGGGTATATTTTAAACATTTTTTATCGCATGAACGGTTAAACCGGGATATCCCCAAATATTACACTATAGAATATTATTTGGGGCATGATAGCGACGGGTATGCCTTTCAGTCTGCCAAAAGTAATTTTTGTCTCGAATTTAGTTCGCATTTTACGGCGCAGGCCAGGGTTGAGTTATTTTCATCGTCGGTGTATCGCAAAAAACAATTTGCCTTATCCGCTTCGTACCGTTGGTAATTTCGTAAGCGATCCATGAACACCACACGGCAACACGTTGACCGGTCGCAATATACAGGGGGTATGATTGCGCTCGGTCAACGTGCACATGGCGGCGTCCCTGAATCGCTTACAGCCTGGGGGTGTTACAAAGTCAAGATGTGGTTTGTTTGTCGCTTACGGTAATTGCTTTCCTTATGGACAAAATTTTGTTATTAACGGCGTAATAAACTTGGCTCTGTATTTAAAATGTGGATGAAGTGACTGCCGAACATTTACGGTTTTTGTGGCGGTTGCTACTGCCGCGGTCAAATCGAATATTGATGAGTGATTATTATGAATGGCTGGCTGGATGTTGTAAAATTATTGGTAACGGTTGCTGCTATCTTTGGGTTAATCATTGTTGCTCAAAATTGGTTTTTACCTAAAATAGGTATCAAGCTGGATTGAACATCTACAAACGGATGTCGACCGGTACGGCCTGACAGTGGTGGAGAGGATAGCAAGCCTGAAGATGGGCGTGTATCAGATAGTGAAAGTGTAAGTGATCCATGAACACCACACGGCAACACGTTGATCGACCGCGATATACAGGGGGTATGATTGCGCCCGGTCAACGTGCACATGGCGGCGTTCCTGAATCGCTTACAGTTTGGGGGCAAATGTCAAGGCGTGGTTCGTTTGTCGTTTACGTGAAAATAGTAAAAAAGATTAGCTAGCGGATTTTCCTGCTAACAGGAGATTGTGATGGTTCAAAGAGTTCCAGTGTCAAAGATGGGTTACGAAAGGCTTCGTGAGGAGCTGAGACGTCTAGAAAAACATGATCGTATAGATGTTATTAGCGCTATCGAGGAGGCTCGAGGTCATGGCGATTTGAAAGAAAATGCCGAATACCATGCGGCTAAAGAGCGTCAGGGCCATATAGAAGGCAGGATTCTGGAGTTGAAAGACAAACTGGGGCGGGCTGAGGTTATTGACTGTACGGCAGTGAAATGTGAGACGGTTGTCTTTGGGGTGGTTGTTGAGCTCGTGGATCTTGATACGGATGAAGAGGTCAAATACCGTCTGTTAGGTCCAGAGGAAGCCGATGTGAAAAACGGTAGTATCTCTGTAATGGCACCTCTTGGCAAGAGCCTCTTAACTAAAGAAATTGGGGATGAGGTATCTGTAAAGACACCGGGTGGAGTTCGCAAGTTTGAAATTATGGAGATATCCCCTTCGGAAGAGGCATGAACACCACCCTGCACACGTTGACCGACCGCAATATACAGGGGGTATGATTGCGCCCGGTCAACGTGTACATTGCGGCGTCCCTGCATCGCTTACAGCTTAGGGGGTGTTACAAAGTCAAGATGTGGTTCGTTTGTCGCTTACAAAATACTCACTTATTCTATCTTCGGGGCATCTTTGAATGGTAAGCACTCAACAAACCACACTAAACCAAGCGTAATATCAGCCAGGTTATTTCCTTACGGTTCCTTATCGGCAGGAGAAGTGCTGATACCGTTTAGGAATATGCTGCTTATGGCTTTGGCTGTCTCTTGTATGGAGTAATTATGCTCTGGATTTAAAATCCATAATCTGGACATCTCGTCCAGGGCACCGAAAAAGGCTCGTTTGACGATACCTGGTTGTATATCCTGGCGGAAGACACCACTTTTCTGGCCTAAATGGATAATTTCTGAAATTATATTGACGTAGTTGACGAATTTGGTGATGCGGTACTCTTTCATGGGATCTGAACTTTGTCTGAGCTCCATTTGCAGAACTTCCGCTAACTCCTTCTTTTTTATGACCAGTTCCAAATGCTTGAGGGCAAATATATACAGCATTTCCCGGGGGTCTTGCTCTTTGGCAATTGCCTCCTTGATGTCAACTATTAATTTGCCGATTTCTTCTTCAAAAATAGTTAAAAGTATATCGTATTTATTATTAAAATATAGGTAGATGGTACCATCTGCGACCTGGGCCACTTTGGCAATATCAGAGATTCTGGCATTGAAGAAGCCCTTATTGCCAAAGACCTTGACTGCGCCCGCTAAGATTTTTTGATGTTTATCTGCTTTTTTCATGAAAATTGTTGGAAAACTAGATTGGAGAAAAATGAATACTGATTCATTTTGAATGATAGGAATAGTGTATCTAACTGTCAAGTGGTAAAATGAAAATTGTGTAAACGATCCATGAACACCACACGGCAACACGTTGACCGACCGCAATATACAGGGGGTATGATTGCGCTCAGTCAACATGCACATGGCGGCGTCCCTGAATCGCTTACAGTTTGGGGGTAAATGTCAAGATGTGATTCGTTTGTCGCTTAGAAAATTGTAATATTGTGTTGAACATAACAAGTGAGGATATGATGCAGATTTTGGTAGTGGGATCAGGGGGGCGCGAGCATGCTCTGGTCTGGAAGTTGAAGCAGAGTCCCAGGGTGAGCAGAATTTTTTGTGCTCCCGGAAATGCCGGTATTAATGAACTTGCCAAATGCGTGAATATTGGGGTGAATGAAATTGAAAACCTGGCTGATTTCGTTGAAGAAAATGGAATTGACCTGACCTTCGTTGGGCCTGAAGAACCTTTGACCCTGGGTATTGTTGACCATTTTGAGCGCCGGGGGTTGAAGGCCTTTGGACCCTCTAAAGCGGCGGCGTCCCTGGAAGGCAGCAAGGTCTTCATGAAAGATTTGCTGGCCAAATATAATATCCCCAGCGGCTTCTACCAGAGCTTTGATGATCGTGAACTGGCGGTAGCTTATATCAAAGAGAAGGGTGCGCCTATTGTGGTAAAGGCCGATGGCCTGGCGGCGGGCAAGGGAGTAATTGTGGCGGCCGATACTGACGAGGCGGTGGCGGCTGTTGATCTAATCCTGACGAAGCAGGCCTTTGGCAAGGCGGGTAGCCGGGTTTTGATAGAAGAGTTTCTGGATGGCGAGGAAGCATCATTTTTGGCCTTTACCGATGGGAAAACAATTTTGCCACTGCCCTCCTCTCAGGATCACAAGGCAGTGCTCGACGGTGATAAAGGCCCTAATACCGGCGGCATGGGAGCGTATTCTCCAGCACCGGTGTTAACGGAAGCATTGCAAAAGCAGGTCATGGACAAGATTATGTTCCCCACCATCAAGGCCATGGCCGCAGAAGGTCGTCCTTATAAAGGGATTTTGTATGCCGGGCTGATGATCAAAGATGGCAATGCCAGGGTGCTCGAGTTTAATTGTCGTTTTGGAGACCCTGAAACTCAACCTCTTTTGATGCGTTTGCAGTCTGATTTAGTCGATGTAATTGAAGGGGTAATTGCGGGTGATTTATCGCAGGTTCGGTTGGATATTGACCCAAGACCAACGGTGTGCGTGGTTATGGCCTCGGAGGGCTATCCCGGTAGTTATGAAAAGGGGCGGCCGATGCATGGCCTCGATGGAGATTTTGGTCCGGATGTGGTTGTTTTCCATGCTGGTACGGCGCTCAAGAACGGACAACTAGTAAACGCAGGTGGTCGTGTGCTTGGGGTAACAGCCAGAGCACCACGGTTGAAGGACGCCATTAGTGAGGCCTATAAGGCCGTGGCCCAAATAGGCTGGCAAGGGTGTTTTTATCGTCATGATATTGGTCAAAAAGCCTTGCACCGGCCACAAACTTCTGTCTCTCGGGCTGAGGTGGGGATTGTCCTGGGAAGTGATTCTGATTTACCTGTTTTTGAAGGAGGACTTGATTTCTTAAAAAAAATGGACATTCATTTTGAAATTATTGTCGCCTCTGCTCATCGCAGTCCTGAACGGTCGGCTGACTATGCCAGAACTGCTAGAGAACGGGGCTTAAAGGTGCTTATTGCCGGGGCTGGAATGGCGGCTCATTTGGCTGGAGTCTTAGCGGCCCATACCAGCCTGCCAGTTATCGGAGTTCCCGTGAATAGTTCACCATTAAATGGCCTTGATGCATTATTGTCTACGGTGCAGATGCCTCCCGGTGTGCCAGTGGCCACCATGGGGATAGGGGATGCGGGGGCCAAAAATGCCGCTATTCTGACGGCCCAGATAATGGCTGTTGCCGACTCTCGTATGGCTGAGAAACTGCGGATTTTTAAGCGTGAGATGGCTGAGGAAGTGGCTGGAAAATCAGAGAATATCTCTATTTAGTGCCTTATTGCTAAATTACCGTCACAAAAAACAGGTAAGCGGAGCGAAGCGTAGACTCCGAGAAAAGCTGATGAGTACATTAATCCGATAAGTTGCCCTCTGCCGTTAAGGCCCTCGGTAAGCGCAGACCCCGATACCCCCTTGTGGGTTGTTAAAACAGTTTAATCTCTATAAATAGATGTAACTTGTTGAACCTGACAAAAACAATAAATGAGCAGATTGCCGCCGCTGCGACTGTCATAAAACAGGGCGGCGTGGTGGCTTATCCCACCGAAACATATTATGGCTTGGCGGTTGATCCTTTTAACCACAATGCCCTGCAACGATTGTTTGATCTCAAACAACGGCCTGCCGCCAAACCAATCCTTACTCTGATTGCCGATACTCCGCAATTGGCATGCCTTGCCGAATATATTCCACCGCTATTTGAACCTTTAATGACCCGATATTGGCCCGGTCCACTTACCTTGGTTTTTCCTGCTCAGCCAACAATATCATCCTTGCTCACCGCTGGAACCGGCACGGTTGGGGCTCGTATATCCTCTAATCCCGTGGCCCAGGCCTTGGTGAAGTTGGTCGCCAGTCCCATAACTGCCACAAGCGCCAATATCTCCGGCAAATCAGCAGCACTTAGTTTGGCTGATCTTAATGAGCAATTTGGTAGTAAATTGGATTTGGTTGTCGACGCAGGTTCCACCCCAGGGGGGGTAGGCTCTACTGTAGTCGGCTATGATCACAACGCCCTTGTAGTCCTACGCCAGGGAGCCGTTTCTCTTTAGTCCCTTAGGGCAGAATAGTCATAAAAGCCATGAATGCCCGCAGCAGCATTTCGTATTAAAGAAGTATCTCCCTACAGTTAAGGGACTTATACCCCCTTGTGGGGTGCTAGTCCCTTAGGGCAGAATAGTCATAAAAGCCATGAATGTCCGCATCAGCATTTCGTATTAGAGAAGTATCTCCCTACAGTTAAGGGACTTATACCCCCTTGTGGGGTGCTAGTCCCTTAGGGCAGAATAGTCATAAAAGCCATGAATGTCCGCAGCAACATTTCGCATTAAAGAAGTATCTCCCTACAGTTAAGGGACTTATACGTAACTTCTTCAAAACTGCTGGTAATAAAATGTTCATTACGCAGATATGCATTCCCACGCAGGAGCGTGGGAACGAGGAAACAAGTACAGACTTAATCTCGTTCCCACGCTCCTGCGTGGGA
>Ga0114931_10006613_pt1 | contig 14241 bp, 18 predicted proteins | sample 2SBtaG_FD_89579 | JGI IMG/M metagenome (GOLD analysis project Ga0114931, IMG submission 89579) | Deep subsurface microbial communities from Kolumbo volcano to uncover new lineages of life (NeLLi) - 2SBTROV14_V59a metaG | ecosystem: Environmental > Aquatic > Marine > Volcanic | place: Kolumbo...
ACCTGGAACGCGGCTGACGATCTCGACACGTGCAAGTTGCAGCAAGCTACTGACTCGTCTGGTACAGGGATCAAAGATCTCACTACGAGTGCTAGCGGTGGTAACTACGACACCGATACACCTGTCGATGCTGACGGTAATCAAGTGATCTTGGAAGTTTCTGCCGAAGATTTGGACGTAGATAACGGATTCAACCACGTTCGGGTCTACCTCGCTGAGACTGGCAATACCGGTGTGGATAACGTTAGTGCTGTCTACGTTCGTGCAGCTGCTCGGAACAAGTATACGAACTTGAATGCAGCAGCTTCTGCTGGTGCCATTGTGTATGTGAATGTTGATAGCTAAACAAATTAGCTTGGGCTGCACCCATCGATGCAGCCCAAGCTTCAACCTGGAGAGATTCCAATGTCGAAAGTTTTATCCGCTGTTTTGACTGCTATACTTGTTATTGTTCTCGTCTTTGCTGTAGTCTCGGCTGCAACGACCTCCGGAACAGTGTATGAGGATTCGAACTGTAATGGTACCATTGACTTTTTCTCTGATGGTGCACTTTCGAACGCTCTCGTGAAGATTACAAATGGCACTTACCAGCAGAACACCCACACGGCCTCTGATGGCACCTATGTTTTCACAGGTGTGCCCAGCGGCATCTACAATGTAGTTGTATTTTACGACAATCGTATGACACCAGCGAGTCAGCAGGTTGTTCTGGGCGGTGTGGGCGGCCCTACAGGAATTGACTTCCTGCACTTGTGCGGATTGGCATACTAATTCAATCTGTGGAACCACCACGTATAACGTCTTTATGGCGTATGGAGATGTGAAATGTCCGTAGCAAATGTTCGTAGTAAATGGAGCAGTGGAAATCTGATTTTCACGGAGAGGGTTGCTGGAAACGGAGCGCAGATCATCTTTGGCGAAGATGCTTCTGGCTTGGATGTTAAGCTGTTCGGAGCAACTTCTGGCGCTTATGTTTTGTGGGACGAGAGTGCGAATAGTTTATCGCCTTCGGGCTCTGCAACGATTCGTCCATTCCAATCAATCACAGATCCCGGAGATGCTGGAACCATTCCAGTAACTGTTTCCGGGTACTGCCCGATCGTGACTGCTGGAGCAGAAACTAGAACGCTAGCTTCTCCGACATTCGTTGGTCAAGAGCTTTTGCTCTACATGAAAACGGATGGTGGAAATGGAGTGGTAACTTGTGCAACTACTCTCAATGAGGCTGGCAATAACACGATTACTTTCGCTAATACAGGCGAAACAGTTCGTTTGTCAGCAGTTGAGGAAGGTGCGAACCTGCGCTGGCGTGCTGCTGTTGCCGATCCGACAACCATTCTGAGTACGGTGTAATATGATCACAGCCGAGTCACTGAGAGTGAGGGGGTATCGGCTCGAGAAAGAACGAGTAGAAGCCGAGAGAGCGTTGTATCGAATTGAAGGTGCGCTGATTTTTTTGGATGAACTGACTTCGCTGTTGGAAAAAGAACGTGTTGCAGCTGATCCTGGGGTCGATCGATATGCCGAGAGAAGTGAGGAGAGTGTGCAATGATTGGCACAGCTCGAAAAGCTAGTGATGGGACCATCGTAGAAACGACTTTGGGTCAGCAAGCAGCTGCACTAAGTCACCCAGTTGTTCTCGCAAGTGACCAATCGGCTGTTGCATCGGGTGACTCCGGTCCGACACAGACTGTGACTCGGACAGTAACAACTAGCGCTGACATGACTGTAGCAGCCGATCTTTCTGCTGCTCCAACTGCAACTGAGAAGATTCTCGTCTTGGACGCAATCATCTCAACTGATACTGCGATGACGTTTTCGATACAGGAAGAGACAAGTGGAACTGTTTTCGCACGCTTCTACTTAGCTGCAACCAGCACGATTCAAATCACCCCTCGCGGATATCTGAAGACTGCAGTTGCTGACAAGAAAGTGCAGGGAATAGCGAGTGTTGCTGGGAACGTCTCAGTTACACTAATCTATACGAGTGAAGCCTGATGAGTCGAACGCGTCGTCGTCCGTACAGGAAAGCTAAAAGCATTGATCGAACATGTCGAAATCATGGCTCTTGTCCTTACTGTCAACAACAACGACTGTAGTTTGATACAAAAGCACGAAAGAGCGCAGAGTTCGATTTTCAGCAATGGCTGAAAGGAGCCGAAAACGATGGGAACTGTGAAAGTGACTATTTTTGCAATGCTAGCGCTTGATTTTCTGCTATTGGCACTCCCGGTTGAGTTCGTTTCCGGCCAGGGGCTAGCGTGGGCTGACTCTCTCCCTGCGGAGAAAGATGAATAGATTGTGATTCCAATTAGTTCGTTTTCGAGAAACGCGTCTCAGTTAGCTCGATCTGCGGCCGGTGGTGGCGGCGGTGGACCTCATCCACTGCTATCATATTCGAATCTGCTCGCTTTATGGGATGCCCATGACATTTCACAGGGTGATTCAACACCGTTGAGTACGTGGGATTCAGTTTCTGGTTCACCAGCTAAGACCTTATCTGCTTTAGGCACAGCGCCAACGTTTCGAACGGCAAGCTTGAATGGGGATGTGGGTGTTTCCTTCAATGGTACAACACAAGCAATGGAGGATGTCGCAGGAATAATTGCTCGCCAGGTAAATTTCACTGTTTTCGTAGTGGCGAAACCAGTCACGCTTGTATCATATGTCAATGGGATGCTCAACAATCTTGGCAGTTCGTATGATAGGGGTGACTGGTGGTGGGGTATAGCTTCCGACGGGCATACAATGTTCGATGTTCGTCCAGCTGCAGCATCCGGAACAAATAGATATAACGCAACTATAGCAGCATTTGGAGTCGCTGGAGTGCATGCAGCAGTTGTAAGCAATGATCTGGAAACGAGCGTCTGGGCGAATGGCGTGAAGAACACTACACATATTGCTGCAAGCAATTATGGAGCCTCATCCTCATTAGATAGATTTCGCGTTGGTGGGCAATTGCAGGCTGGTTCACAGTACTACTCTGGTTTGATTGGTGCCATCGCGGTATATTCGGATGCCAAGAGTGATGCTGATGTGGTAAGTATCACGAGCGATCTAAAAACTTTGTGGGGAATTGCATAATGACAAACGAAAAACTGCGATTTATTTTAGCACTTGTTTCGGTGGGTTCAGCCTCTCTAATGCTAATACTGTCACTGCCCAAAAAGTTTGGTATTTGGATTCGGGATGGCGCCTGACAGAACGGGGTCTGATGGCTCGGATAACGCTCCCGTGTGGAATACAGTGGAGAACGGTATGAAAATCACTTTCATCAAAGAATGTCAAAACTATTGGAGCGGAAATTCTCTCTACGTAGAAGGTAACCGTGCAGATCTTCCACACGGGAAGGAATTGGTTGCTGCAGGGTTTGCTGTTATTGGTTGGTGTTGGGAGAAGCCTAAAGTTCCATGCCCCACAAAGTCTCCCCGTGTGGAGGAGGAGGAAGTGAAACAAAGAAAAGATGATCTTGTTAGGGTTAGGGGTATCGGGCTTAGAACAGCAAGAAAGTTGAACGAGTTGGGTATCAATACCTTTGAAGACATCGTAGAAGCAGACGCTAGTTTGCTATTTCGAAAGTTGAAAGGTGTTCTTGGTCACATGACCAAGGGTAAGATTCGGCGTTGGCAAGAGTCTGCTCGAAGTTTGTTGGAGGACTAGTGGCTTACACGACAAATACCAAGGTCAAACTTTTGCTGGGTGAAACAAGTGCGTCAGATGATGCCTTACTTACAACACTAATTGCTCAAGCACAAGATATGATCGACGTTTTTGTGGGCAGAACATTTGAAGCTGACTCTGACTCTACACGAACGTTTGACTCTGAAAGAGATGTTTGTGGGTATCGTTTGTGGTTGGATCATGATTTAGCTGCCATTACAAGTATTACGAATGGTGATGGGACGGTTTTGACGACTAGCCAGTATACCACTGAACCTCGAAACGATACCCCGTACTATGCCATACGAATTTTATCTTCAACAGGTCAGTATTGGCAAGCAAATAGCACTACAGGCGACCCTGAAGACGCAATTTCAATTGCTGGGAGATGGGCATATAGTATTACTGCCCCCGATGGTATTGTTCGGGCTTGTGAAGAATGGGCTGTTTTGTTATACAAACAACGTGACAGTTCTTCCGACTTGAATCGAACGGTAATTGCCGGCAATTCTACCATTTTACCTGCAGGCTTGTCAGAAGCAACTCGAAAATATCTTACAGATATGCGGAGTCTTGTGTAATGGCTCTTACGGTTACAAGTTTTATTGCGACTCTAGGAACTCTTTCTATTTCGGGAGTAACTTCTCTAACAGAATTACCCACAAGGGTAAATGCTGCAGATCTTCCTATAGGGTTTCCGCGACTTCCGACTACAGGCAATGAAATTGCTACTTTTACCGGTGTGGGTAGTTTGCGAAATTTGAGTTGCGAGTACGTTATTCTTATACAACCAGTTCCGCTAAGCAATACAGCTACTAACTATGCTGCTGCAGCTACTGCGATAGATAATTTGTATACAACGCTTTCTGCTGAAATGGCTGCAAACGTTCAGATTGATAGCTGGTCTTCGCAGATGACTATTGAAACTCTTGGAGACATTAGTTATTGGGCTATTGTGACACAAATCGAAGCTAGCGAATAGGAAGATATTATGGCTGTTGCAGCAAAATACACCCGGTTTTTACTCGATGAATTTGATTTTTCGGGTGACAGTAACAACTTAGAGCTTTCCATAACAGTAGCACCTCTAAAAGATACGGGATTTCAAGAGGATGCTGAAACGTATGTAGCAGGGTTAACTGAAAGTAATATCAGTCAGGGAGGTTATTATAGCGGCAGTGGGGCAGGGTATCTTGAACATGAACTTAATACGCGTCTTGGAACACAGACACCTGCTTATGTAGCAGCTCTTTTCGGTACAAACATTGCTGCTTGTCCTGCATATGTAACAGCACAAACCTGGGGGCAACAAATGAATTTTGATATGCCCTTAGAAAACCTCATTCAAATCAAATCTGCTTGGCCTGCTTCGGGTGGTTTAATTCGCGGTTTGAGATTAACGTCTGTTACAACTCAAACAATTACAACTACCGGTGCTTTGGCATCTGTTGATTTAGGAGCACAAGGAACAGCTGGTGGCGTAGGATTTGTATTTGTTCAGTCAATTTCAGGATCTGCGACAAATGCGACAATTGATTTTGAGTCTAGTGCTACTTCAGGGGGTGTTTATGTAAGTGAGGGAACTGCAACATTTTCTGCTGTAGGTGTTCAAGTTGTTACCTTCTCAGGAACGGTTGATCAGTGGGTTCGGTTAAACGTTACTAGCATGGGTGGCGCAACTAATTTTGTAATCGTTGGCATCGCTGGCATTAGCGGTGTTACTTACTAGAGGAGAAAGAAGAAATGGCTATGAAAAAAGTTGCTGGAAATATCACAGTAACGTATGATTCCAACGCAATTACGAATTACCTCAATACAACCAGTCTAAACGCTGTTGTAAATCAAATCGATACGACGGATTTTGGTGACGCTAATGCAAAAACTTCAATTGCTGGTTTGGCTGACTGGGAAGTTCCTATTGGAGGGCCATGGGACGTAACTTTGGATGGTTACTTATCCGGAGACGTAATCAGTCCTCCTGCGACACTGAAAACTCTAGCTGTGGGAATAGACACTCTTACGTTTACGTGGACCGCGAATGCTTTCATTACGGACTACAAAATTTCAGGTTCTTCTCCATCTGATGGCATAACCTGGACAGGTACACTCAAAGGCTCAGGAGCACCTACTAAGACGTAAATTTGGGGGTTTTATGGTTGTAGACGCTGGAGTGTTTGGAAAAGAAATTTGCGACCAGCTTGGAATTGACGCTGGAAAGGTATCAGGTCTCACTATCGCAATTCATCCTGGTGAACCCGTTACAGTGCTAATTGAATTCTTACCAGACGCAAATTCTTTGAAACTGGTGTCAGAACAACTCACACAAAGACTAGAGCATGTTGTTGTGACTATTGCGGACACACGTCCACACGGGGGGAGAGAGAGGGTTCATGACGTTACACTATGACTGCAGTATCGAAGGCTTGGAAGAAAATTGGGTTGAAGTTTCGGCTGTTTGGACCCGGAAAGAACTTAAAACTCTAACAGACACTACAGATACTGAAGACATCACAGTTGTTCAGGACCTGTGGAAAGCAAAATTTGTTGCATGTAACATTGTTACAATTTCTGGCAGAGTTATTTCAGATGCCCAAGATCTGACTATGGACGTCTTAGAAGAAGACTTAGACATTCGTCTTTGCGACTTTCTTGGTTACGTTCTTATGCAAGCTGGTGCTCACCTTAGAACAGTGGGCCCTCTTTCGGGGCGGCTGTTGTCAGATGGTGCCGAAGAGACGTCGACGAAAGCATAAGTCCCCCAGATGCGTTAGAGGATGCTTGGCTTCTAAACCGTTTTCCTGGCCGGTTTCTGGAAGAAATTGACTCAATCCCCGACATAATACGCCACAAAAGGGCGTGGGCTGCGGAAAACATTGAGATTATCGAAGAGCATCGAGCTACTGATCTTTCTCTGAGTAATTTGTCCTTGGAGGAAAAAACTGCTATAACACAGCATGAAAAATGGCTTCAGGAAACTCAGGAAGAGTAGTTTTTCCTCACCCCGTGTGGAGAATCGATGGCCGCTAATAAAGAAGTTGTACAAGTTATCTTCCAAGCAATTGATCGTGCATCTGGTACTCTTAAGGTACTTGATACACGCTTTGCAAAACTGCAGAAGTCAGCAAACATACTTGCGGGTGCGGGTGGGTTAGTTGCCGTAACCGCTTCTTTAGTTGCTTTAGGACGTGAGGCATTTAATTTAGGTCAAGAAGTTGCTGGTATTGAGCGACTTCAAAAATCTTTTGCAGATTTGGCCATAGGTGCGGGAATTTCTTCGGACACGCTGATAACTGCCTTACGTGCTGCTAGTCATGGAACAATTAGCGATGTTGAGCTAATTGCTGCTGCTAACAAGGCAGTACTTTTACAAGTTGCAGATTCAACGGATGATATGGTTGCCCTGATGAATGTGGCCATTGCAAGAGGGCGTGCAATGGGTCTTTCAGCTTCTGTAGCGTTTGATACTCTTGTTTCTGGTATCGGCAGAATGTCGCCGTTGATGTTGGATAACCTCGGTATTATTACCCAAGCAAACAAAACTTATAGTGAGTATGCTCATTCTATTGGTAAGTCGGTAGATTCTTTGGATGCTGCTGAACGAAAGCAAGCATTGTTAAATCGCGTAATCAAAGAATCTACGAGCCTTACAAATGACTTAACTGCTAGTTTCAATGACGATGCAGCCAGTTTTGAAAATCTTTCAGCTAGTGCGGCAAATGCTAAGCTGGCTCTGGGAAAGCTATTCACTCCTTTTGCAGCAAGAATTGCACAGTCGTATGCAAATGACTTGCGAATTATAACTGAACAACTAAACGCTCTTAGTAACACAGCTCCCAAAGTGGACCAACTGCAAGAAGTTTTGTTTGCACAAGGAAAGGCTGTTACTGCTTTAGCAGATAAAATGCAAGAAGTAGCTAAGATGCCTCCGGTTCCAGAAGGCATGTTTACTGCAGGTTTTCAAGATTTAGAGTCCCTTCGGTTTGAACTTAAAAGGGCTGGTGAAGATTATAATGCAACTGCAGCTGCTATGGGAACGCCTCTTCTTGATACAGAAGCATTGTCACAAGGCATTGTACAATTTACAGATGCGTCACAACGTACTGCTCTTGTACTAGCAGAGTTGTCTGGATCAACTGATTCAACTGTCGTTGCTGTACAGCATTTTGCTATCATGGCTGCAAATGCGGCTCCAAACGTAGATGCTTTAAAAAATGCAATTCATTCTTTGATTACTGAGCAGCGAGGACTTCTTTCAATAACGGAACATGCTGAAAGTGCATTACGTGCTTCTTTCAAAAGCGTTGTTGAAAATATGGGAGTTTCGGGGGCTGTAAAAGGTTTCGAAGCTGCTACACAAGAAGTTCAAGCAACTGTAGAAGCGTTGCATGAACAAGGAGCACAGCAAGATCAAATTGATTTTACTGTTGCTAGCATTGTTCAAAAGTACCAGGCAGGTAATCGAGAACTTCTTAAAACTAAAGAAGCTGTCGCAGAAGTTGATAAAGCGTTTGAAGACTTAAAGTCAAAAGTTGAGAGCGTATTAACTGCTGCTCTTGATCCCGGTGTGGGCGTTGATCCAAATGACTTTCTTCCACGGCCGGATGCTATAAACGAAGATGCGCGACGACTTGCGGATGTTGTTGTAAAAGGTTATGATTCGCCTTGGGCTGACTACCTTAATAACAAATTTCCACAGCTTTTTGACGGTGCTTTTGAGGGTGGAAACGTTAAAGAAAAAGCTGCACAAGTTTTACGTGATTTTCAAGACGGTTTGCACCCTGAACTAATTGACAAGGATGCAGCGAAAGAACGTGTTAAAAAAATGCTGGTTGGTGACGCTAACATGAAGCAGTTAGCAGACGAAATCGCATCTGAGATTTATCAAGAGCAAGGTGGGAACAAAGCGGATATTCAAGCTGCAGTAAATACGCAGTTAGGGACTACTGATCAAGGAGCCCTTGGAAGAACTTCTGGAGATGCCTTTTCTACTGGCATGCGAAATGCGATTCTTAATAGCAATGTTGGTAGTGCTATTGTTGAGATCATTGCTAATCAAACAGCAAATAAAGCAGTTCTTTTGAAAGTTTCGGGGGCTGCTAACGGAAAAACGTGGGGAGATGCTTTTCTTTCAACTGTTAGAGAGGGTGTTCCTGTTGCACTAATTCATATTTTAGTTGGCCTAGTTCTTCCTGAAATACTTGCAAAACTTCAAGCAGAGAAATCAAAAGCAGGGACTGTAGACTAATGGCCGCAACACAGCCGATTTTAGCCGGAACAGCGTTAGCGCATCCAACGGTACCAGGTGGATTTTCTGAGACACTGTCTTTTCGTGGTAAGACCATTGAGAAAGCGGATGGAACACAAAGTACTGACTTAGTACAGTCAGGTGTTAAACGAACATTTGTTCTTAAATGGGAAATGTTGTCATCGACAGAAAAAGCAGATCTCATTACCGCATTTACGGCAATCAAATCTTCTTCCGGTAGTTTTACCGCTCCTGATAGCTCTGTGTACACTGTTACCCGAGATGGTGATGCAGAGTTAGATTTCGAATATGTTCGCAGTGCTGGCGGAGCTTTTGGATATAACTGTAGCTTGGCGTTGAGAGAGGTTTAGGTGGCAACCACAATTTGGGCTCCTGACTTCACGGGAACATTTTCGACCGACTGGGATACTACTGATTCTGGTACCGGGTACGTGGCCAAACCTTCAATCTGGAATAATTCTCTACATGTTTACTCTGATCACGGAGTGATCAAGCAGCTAGGTTCAACATACAATCACATCCGGATCGCCTTTTTCCTACACCAGCCGGGTATCTTTGGAACGACACATAACGCGAATCTAATTGCCGTAGGCAATGGAGCAACGGAAACGTTCAGAATTGACATCGACGAAGATGTAGGTGTCCTCACAATCTATCCGGGACTGACCAGTGTTACTGTTGAGAATGGAACAAACATTCCCCTGCCTACGGACATTTGGATGCATGTCGGCATCGAGATAGACACCGACAACGGGTTCATTACAACCTGGATCAATGGTGTGATGGCTCAACGTTGCACAGGTATAGTAGTAACTGCTGGTATCACATACGTTGAGGTAAATAAACACATTGGTTCAGTTGATTTTTGGAGCACTGACGTATATCTCAACCAGTTCTTCATTGATAATGCCTCCGGCGAATCTGAAACTGCTCCTGGGACAGCGACGCAGACAAACTGGGTGGAGACACGAAACAATGGTACGTACGAGCTTGTTTCTTCAGACTTCGAGACTGGCGACACCTCAGACTTTACAGATGTCGGGACTGGCGCGTCTGTCGTATCCGGGGGGCCGGGTAGTTCAGTGTACGCTTTGGAGTCAAGCGGTAAGATTCAGGGCAGTGTTGGCTGGAGAAGTGTCGGTAAAATTTGGACCGATACAACGGTTGAGTTCGCTTTCTACCGCGGCGATGTTGACGGGGCAGCCGCTACACCATGGCATGGAGGGATGTGCCTACTGACCTGCGGGTACACGGATCCTGATGATACATTGAGTAGTAGCTTTGTAAATCCGGTCGTTGAGCTTCGGTACAATGATACAGATTCAACGGTTGATTTGCTTGTTGCGAACTCAATAGTTGCCACCGTTGTAGATACGTACTTACCCTATCATACATGGACGTCAGTCAAGTTAGAGATTACTCTTTCCGATTCCGGATCAATCGCAGTTTCGTTTGACGGTACTGAACGAATTTCGTATTCTGGTAGTCTTACGGGCAATGGAGCTTTCGTCAGTGAGGTTCTTTTTGCTGAGTATGTAAGCGCATTTGATGGCTGGCATACTATCACAGATCAAACCTACTGGGATGATATTGTTGTTTCTGATGTCGTCACAGATGGTGTTTCCGCGATTGTTGGTCCTGCTAAAGCTGCTGGAAATATAACAATTACACTTGATTCTGTAGACATTACAGACTACATTGATCAAAGTCATTTGAACGGGTTAGTTAGTACTTTTGACAAAACAGTTTTTAGTTCTGGTGCAATGGAGTATATTCCAACTATCGGAAATTGGGCTTTCCCAGTAGGAGGTTTTTGGACTCCTAGCGCTGATACAATGCTTTTTCCACTTGCAAATCGTCAAAGTACTGTTTCAGTTTCACTTACTTTTGTATCTGTAACATATTCGTGGTCAATGGGTTTTATTGCTGACTACCGTATCGCAGTTGGTTCACCAAGAGAAGCACTTATGTGGCTTGGGAGTGTTGCACCTGTTGGCGCACCAACAAGGACGGTGCAATGACTGCAAGTATTTTCAAAGGGTCGTTTGTCAAGACGAATGGAGCTGCTCCACATAGCCAGTCCATTACCGGTGTGGGGTTTCAACCGGTCGCGCTTATCCTTTGGTCTTCTGCGACTCATAATGGGACACGTACTGACGCTCGTTTTGCTATCGGATTTTCGACTGCAACAGCATCTTACGCAGTTACGTGTATCAGTGACGACGCGTTCGCAACCTCAAACACGAGTCGACACCAGAGCAATTATGCAATTTCCCTGAACACGCCATCGAAAGCTATTTTTGCAGCAGCAACGTTATCCAGTATGGACGCCGATGGGTTCACGTTGAGTTGGGATCCAAACGGTACGACTAGCACCTACGACATCCACTATCTGGCCTTTGGAGGTGTCAGTGCTGCAGTGTCGGAGTGGAACACGCCTACAGTCGCTGGGACACAAGCTGTGACCGGTGTCGGTTTTACGCCAGACGTCGTATTTCATATCTACAACGGTTTATGGGATACGACAGTTCCTGTGTTCGCTAACGACGCGGGAGCTGGCCTTGGTGCGATGACAACCACAGAGCAATGGGCAAAGTGGTTGCTAGCGATTGATAACCAAGCAATTGCCGATACAGGTGGTGCGCAAGTAACGAATGCTGCAATCCACACCCGGGGATCTGGCGGGTCCGCGTCAACTGTCGAGCTGAATGCTGCCTACAGCTCAATGGACGCTGACGGCTTCACTGTGAACTTCACCGATGTCGTTGCCACAGCAAACAAGATCGGCTCGTTGTCGATTGCAGGACTTACGAACGTAAAGCTGAATTCGTTCAATAAGGATACGGCCGCTGCACCAGCATCACAGACAGTGACCGGCGTAGGCTTCACTCCTTCTGCCGTACTGTTAGCATCGAGCCAAACGACTGCTGCTTCTCCGCATGATAATGCTGCAATTGGTCTTGGAGCAGCAACTGCTGCAGCAGAAGCAGGTGCGATCTCTAATTTTGACGAAGATGCGAATACGACGACTCATGCCGATGGTCGTGACGACGATTCGAATGCTTTTATTGTTGTCAACAACAACTCTTCAACGATCGATGCCCTCGCTTCGTTCACAGCTTTCACATCAGACGGCTTTACGCTAAGCTGGGATACAAATGATGCGAATGCAGTACCAATCTTGTATGCGGCTTTTGATACAACGTCAGTTGCAAGTGCGGTTCGTGTTATTGCTGGGAAGCTAATGGTCGACTGGGATATGGATGGAGTCTATACAGATGAGTCAAGCTACCTTATCCAAGCTTCGGGTTCAATGCGTTTGAACAACCCCGCAGATTCTATTTCTAGCGGGCGTGGAATTGCTGACTCTGCATCAATTGTTTTGGATAATGCGAGTGGAAGATTTTCGCCTCTGAACACTAGTTCACCAATTACAGCCAGTATTGCAGACGGTGAAGCTTACCATGTTCCAATGTATCTAAGCGTAAGTATTGACGACAGCGCAACTTTTTCACGTGTGTTTACGGGAATTCTTAAAATTCCTTCTGAGATTGGTGCAACGAGTCGGCAACACCCCCAAATAACACTTGATTGTCGAAGCTGGGATGAAGCAATTTTACAGCAGAGGATAAGTACTTTAGCAACTACTTTTGCAGGAATTTATGACGACGGAAAAAACGAAAGTGAGATTATTGCACAGTGGCTAACTGATAGCGGAATGACTGATGGTACTGAGTTTGTTTCTCAAGAATATGCAGCAGCGCATTCTGTAACAGCAACACTTGACCCAGGATTCTTTAACATTCCTTGGGCCTGGTTAGATGAAGAATCGGCAATTGTTGATTGTTGGCAATTAGCGGCGGCTGCAGGTGGAAGATTTTATTGTGATCCTGAAGGAAGTTTTCGATACGAAAACGCGGGTCATTGGATACTAAGTCCGCACGATACAATTCAAGCAGCTCTTACCAAAGCAGATTTCGTAACCCTTCAACCGTGGTATGAAGATGCAGAACTTTTCAAAGCTGTAGACGTTGAAATTGCTCCAAGAGAGCTTTTAGATACGTCAGTTGTTTGGCATTCAGATATTGTTGAAGTTATTCCGCCAGCAACAACTCGAGAAATTATTGCCAAGTATCGGCAACCTGTTTATGCACTAACAACGCCTGTAGCTGTTACTGACTATGTAGCAATTACTAGTGGCGGTGTGGATCTTACGAGTGATGTGACAATTACGATTAGTGCACTAAACACATACGCACAACGGCTAACTCTTTCAGTAGCCAATGCAAACACTTCACATGCAGCAAATTTAGTTATATTCCAAATACGCGGACAAGCTGTAGACGGTGCTCGTAGGATTAGTGAAACTCGAGAAAGTACAAATTCTTTTTGGATTCAGGGAGCACGAACAAATTGGGCTCGAACAGGTCGAACACGAAATGTTCGTAGTAATCCCTACATTCAAAGTACTGCGCAGGGTGCAATGCTTGCGGAGTTTCTTCGTGACCGATATGAAACGCCACGACTGTTCTTTAAAATTTCCGGTGTTTCGGGCATTGCAGATAGGCGTCTAGGTGATAGAATTTCAATTACTGATGCTGACGTAATGACTGCATCGCATGAGATGTTTGTATTTGAAATCGGTTGGCATCTAAGTAGAGATGGGTTTAGCCAAAATTACGTGGGAGTTGATGCAGCAGATCTTTACCCATATAGCGATACCACACCGGGATATTTTATTATCGGGACTTCGACATTGGATGCAGTTGCAAGTGACCGTGCGTTCTACTAGGGAGGAAAGATGCCTTTTGTCACACCACCAGCGTTTGTAGATGGAAATGTTCTAAGTGCAGCTCAATTGAATGTGTTAAGTGACGATATTGTTTACTTGCATGGACTCAGTTCAACTGTTAACATTCCGTTTGCGCGTACGTCACTTGATTTACGGAATATCAATACGTATTGGATGATTCGACATAAAGCTCGATATCTAAACTTATATATCGAATATAATGTTGATACCGCTTGGGTCGATCATCTGAAGTTCACACTTACATATGGAGCTTGGACTCTTGCAAGTGTTGATCCGGTAGTGTACACTTCGGGAAGCTACATCAGTTTCGATCTCGATGCTGCTGGCCCAGCAATAGTTGGCACATGGTACGAAATCGATGTACAAGTGGAGCGTCACGATGCTAGTCATGCACAAGCTGGATTAAGTGGCGACAGCTGGTTCAAAATTGAACGAATGTTCGAATCGGATGCGGCGGCATAATGGCATACTCTACACCTACGAGATTCAGTCACGGAGATCA
>Ga0114931_10006614_pt1 | contig 14241 bp, 9 predicted proteins | sample 2SBtaG_FD_89579 | JGI IMG/M metagenome (GOLD analysis project Ga0114931, IMG submission 89579) | Deep subsurface microbial communities from Kolumbo volcano to uncover new lineages of life (NeLLi) - 2SBTROV14_V59a metaG | ecosystem: Environmental > Aquatic > Marine > Volcanic | place: Kolumbo...
ATTGAGCAGGAATCAGATAACTCGATTCCTAGGAATAGCACTCGCTATGTCCACAGTTCTCACAATTCTGATCTTCCTCGCATCAGGGTACATCTATCTGTTAGATAATAGACCGGGATTGTATGTCTACCCATGGGGCATATTCTACACATCCGGTCTTGTGAATATCTCCCTTCCATACGAGACTGCCTCGATCATAATCGCCCTCACAATTCTTTCCTCACTGGTACTCTCAGGTTCTCTCTTCCTTCCAAAGTGCGCGAACAATTGTGAGACCAATCAGTCTAAAACAGCCAATGCATCCACATTCAGCATCTTGTTCGTGTCTTCGTTCTCATTCATTGGGTGTTGCAGCCCATTCTTGGGAGTAATCCTCGCGGTCTCACCCCTCTTTCTGTTCGCTCAATACTCCTTACTGATCCAAGTAGCATCCATTATCATGCTCCTGTCAGTTCTGCAATGGATGATTGTCCCCAAGATCTTCTCCTCGGGGATAGATCTCAAAGCACCTCTTCCTTAATACACAGAACATGAATGCAAAATAAATTCACAAAATATAGTGGGATTTTGAATGCCAAACCGACCGATCAGAACTCTCTTCATGAACATCTGCCTCTTCCTATTCGCAGGACTTCCTACAGCTAAGGGCTATCTGATAGCCGGCACATACGTTCCACCCTCGGGTGAGACCCTATTCAACCTTTGGGAGGAAATTAACCCTCGCCAATGCCATTCCAACATGGACGATCTAGAGGTGTATGCCATCAGTACACGAATGACCCTGAAAGATGGCAGTTCCTGCTAGGAGATGAAAATCAGACCAGACAGGTAGCAAATGATTGGTCTTTCTACACTAATAACCAGACTCAAGACCAAATACTACTATATCACGGTGATGAAGATCCCTACCTCCACTCTTTTACGAGATTGTAAAATTAGCAACTAGGTTGAGACTATCTAACTTCTTTATTGTGGAATAACCATAAATAGCTCGTAATGGAGGTGAGTGTATACAATAATAATTTTGCAACAAGCTTGATTCTAAAATCAATATCATGTTTCAGTAAACAATGGTAACAAAATTAATAGACTAACGATATTGCAGGAAAAAATATAAGTGGGGAATAAAAGTTAAGGATTATGGAAGATAACACTGATGCTGATGTGAGTCCAACAACAAAAATGATTGAACAATTAATTGGCTCAAACGATATCATCGATTTCCCACTTTCAAATGATCTGCAAGAAGTTATTTTCCAGAATGTACCAAAAATGCAGACTAAAGTTACAGATTCAATTGAAGCAATGATTAATGATGCAGCAAAATACAGGTCAGTTATAGAAAATTCTTCTAGAGATTTACTTCACAATATAATTGATGAACCAATCAATCAGCCAAAATTATACTTTGTCGATGGTACCTATAACATAAATACATCATATATGTACACATTTTTCTTTATTGGGACTGTATCAATATCTGATAAAGAAGAAACTAAACCTAAAAAAGCTGTTATCTCTGATATTATAACTGGATCAGATCTTATCGATTTTGCGATTGGACCTCTGACTATTCTATCAGAACTTCGACACACTTATTCTCTTTTGCGAGATGAAACTGACTGCTATGTGTTTATTGATATGTCATTTATTTCTTTGATTACCCAACTAAATAGACTTTCTACACTATATGATATGTATAATGACAATGAAATTTGGAAAATTGAGGAAATAAATGGTTTATTAGAATTTTATCGGAGTGATTTCTTAAAGGATATATTTGAATCTAACCGAGTTTTTGCTTTACCTAAAATTACTTCAAAATCTGAAATTCAACAACAAATATTTGGGAATTATACTGGATTTACAGACTCGGCCTTATTCACAACATTACTCAAAAGTAATGAATTCATCCTACATTCTAATGATAGTCTAAGAAAACTGAAAAGGGGGAATATAGGTCAAAAGAGCACAAAGTTATTGCTAGGTCAAAGGAATTTTATTTTAGATTTTTACATAAATTATGGTTTCCATTTCGTATACTTGAGAGGATATGACTGGGCACCAGCAATTCGAATAGAAGTTCCCAATTCATTTATTGATTATAAGAGCGCTTTAAGCTCTGTATCTAATTTAGTATCAATAATATATACTCAAATGAAGTATCCGGAATTGAGACAACCTTATTTGATGTACATAGTAGATATGCTTGCTAAACAACTTTATGCAGGTAGTATTGCACTTAAATCGGCTATAAATGATCCTTTAGCTGAAACAATTTTATCAAAGCTCAAAAACGTAGGTGTTTTGTTTCAGGAGTATAGGTAGGTGGAAAACAAGATGGATATTTTTAAAGAAATTGAATCCAAAAAACAGATCGGTACTATTGGATCACCAAATCGAGTAGTCGACTTTACTATGGATATCAAAACAGAAGCAATGAATGATGCAATTAACAGTAGATTACTTGCCTTTATTCACGAAGAAATGGAAAATGGAGATAATGATAAAAAGATAGTTTTAGCTATTGTAACAGAAATGGTGAATATTAACCCCTGGCATCAAAATCAAAATCTGAAATCAATAATACGGGAACGGGGAACAATCCCTTATCTTTCAAATTCTTCGAATACGATTATAACAAGATTACAGATGCTTACTGCTTTAAAACCTAAAGAAGAAGAATTGGTAGCAACTGTCATAGGAACTCCACCAAAGAGTGGAACACCAGTATATGAAATTCCATTAGATATATTCAAAAAATATCGAATGAAACAAAAATGGTATTTGGGTACTCTCCTTCATCAAAATATCCCAGTCCCGATATCAATTCGACACTTCGGGGCAACTAATCAAAACGATGGTTTAGGTGAAGCTCAATTTACTGGAATATTTGGGAAAACTGGGTCTGGAAAATCTGTTTTTGGCACACAGGTAATGGCAGGTTACTCTAGGTTTCTAGAAATGGGGATGCTAGTTTTAGATCCACAAGCTCAATATTATCAGAATAATTTTGGAGATGTTGGCAATTTTAACTGGGATTTCCATGGAATACTTAAAGCATTGAGACCAGAAGAAACACTTTTAAGATTAACATTGAAAGACTTGTCATTTGATTCGGTTGATTTATTTACTCGTATCTTAATTGAAACTGGTCTAGCAAAAACAATAGCATCAACTAGTGTTGGTGCATATAATGAAGCTTTTGAAGCTAATCTACTTGAATCTATGAGAAATTTTGTAGCTAATAAAAACCAAGGGTATTCAATATACGATATTAAATTAGACGAATTAATTGAACTCAATGATAATACCAATGTTCCATACTCCGGTCCAATTATTAATGCGTTGTATGAAACCTATCAACCCGAAACAGCTAAGAAAAAATCTTTATCAGCAAGTGAAAAAGTGGATCAAAAATTAGTTAAAGATAAGTTTCAGCAAATTAGAGAAATGTTTAATTCAAAGGATGTTAATAGAATAAGCATTAAACAATTGGTAGAGTTAATTCTGAATAAAAAGATGTTTATCATATTAAACATATCCAATTTTAAAGAACTTGGGAACCTCGGTAAGGTTGATGATATAAGATTAAGGACATTTCTAATGCAAGAAATATTAGATAGCATTGTTGAAATGGCCACAAACAACTATGATATGGAAATGGGATCAACAAGCACACCTGCTATGATTGTATTAGATGAGGCACATTACATAGTACCTCAAGATAAAACAGGTTTATCAGCGGATCAAAAAGCTTTATTGGCAAATATCAGTTCATCTGTTAAGACTACAAGAAAATATGGTATTGGATGGATGTTTATTACTCAATTAATAACAGATTTTGCAAAAGATATATACAAACAGCTTTCAAATCACTATTTCCTCTATGGTCTCCAAATTGGAACAGATAAGAGTCATGTAATTGCCAAAGTAGGTTCTGAAAACATAAAAATGTATGATGCGATTGCTGATCCAAAAGCAACTGGCAAGTTTCCTGTAATGATTCAAGGGCCTGTTGTTTCATTTTCTTCAATGCAAGCACCTATAATCTTAATTGGTCCGAATTCGGATATAGATTTCATTAAATTGAACGATCCGGGTGACAACACATTAATCGAGAAATTCAATCAAGTAAAGGGATCAAAGATCCAAACATATTCAGAGTTCCAAAAGGCTAGTTCTGGTGATTTTTCAATTGTTGGATAAAGATCAACTAGTGTCAAATCTAAAAACAAAAATTTCGGATTTGGAGGCTGAATTAGATGGTATAGTTGCAAAAGAAGACGTTAAATCCACATATAAATCTGTAATCAAGAAAAATTTTGTGAGTATAACAAGATCAATACCTAAATGGGAGGCTATCCTCCAAAAATACATAGCAAATGGATCAGATATTGATCCTCAAAAAATTTCACCTAAGTTGTATATTTTAAGAAAAGGAGAACAGACAAATATTACAAAGTTGTTCAGAGTTGCACAACTAAACTGGTCTATTCCATTATCAAGTGGATTTGGTAGAAGAATTAGAGGATTAGTTTTTGATGAACATAATGAAAAATTAATTGGAATATTTGGTATGTGTGATCCAGTATACAACAGAAAATCAAGAGACAATTTTATAGGATGGACTGAGACAAGTAAGAACCGAAATCTTGTAAACATTATGTCAACATATATCTTGGGTTCTCTACCTCCCTATAATGACCTCTTATTTGGAAAATTCATGGCAATGATTGCTGGTTCGAAAGAGATTATTGGTGAATTTAATGCTAGATATTTTGATAATAAGGGAGTAATCAGTGGGAAAAAGAAAAATGCACAGTTAGTTGGTTTAATAAATACTACTGCATTTGGAAAAAGTTCAATGATGGATCGAATCAAAGATCCAAAATGGGTTTTCTTGGGAAAAACAAAAGGTATAGGAACTAGTTTTCAAAGTGACGGAATTTTTGATATTGCCAAACAATTGGTTAAACTCGATAATCCTGATAAATACAGTTCTTTTGAATTTGGGGATGGGCCAAATTGGAAATTACGCATTTTGCGAAAGGCTTACAAGATTGCAGAGATAGATCAAAGCATCTTAGAAAAAGGAAATGAAAAAGGTGTCTATTTTGCTGCTTTAGCGAGTAATTGGCGTGAAATTTTGTTAGCAAATAATTTCCTTAAAGCAGATTATACCAATACAAAATCCATGCAAGAGATGTGGGATATCTATAGTGAGAAGGTAATAAATCGAAGTAACAGGGTGAAAAGATGGGAGAATTTTGATAATAAATCAATAATAAAGAATGTTGAAGTTATCCTCAACAGTTGAAATTAATCAGAGGATATCTTATAGATCTCGAATTTGTTCGGTCATAAAGAATCTGAAAATGAATGAAAACGGGTGGTACTCAAATCGGTCCACAGAGAAATAGGACTTCCACTATCATTTATTGAATAGAATGAAGAAATAAGAATGATGATTACTGAGACACAGAAGTAGTATGAATAAAAAATCCGAAATTATGACAATGAATATTTCATATGTAAAGTTATAGTCAGATTATGTTTGAAGTGGAAAAAGAGATCTTCGTGAAATACAACCAAGATGAATTAAGTAGTCGGTGGCTGAGGATGAAATGGGTAAAAGAAAAAGAGAGGGAGTACCGTGTGGATAAGTATAGAGGCGTATTTGATGATACCAGAGTCCTCTATCAAAGTTCAACAATTGCCTATGTCTATGGTAGTCCATTGGCTACGGGATTGACAGTTATTTCAGCTGTTCAAGCATTTTTCATGCAAAAAATTCATCCTGAGAAAAATAAACGATTAGTTGAATTAATAGATCTGGCATATGATAATGAGATTATCAATGATGAGCTCAAGGAAGAATTGCACAAATATCGAAAATTTGTAAGGAACAATTTGCCCCATCCAATTGGAGTTAATACAGTCACGACTTTAGGCTTCAAGGTGAAATACAAGGGATCTGCATTGGGTAGTTCTGCTAGCTGGACAAGCCCGGATGGTGAACCAATGCATCCACTAACTTGGGACGAAGTAGCTGAAGTTGGTATTGAATATTCTTGCAGGTGGTTAACCAATACCTGAAATTCAAGTATCCTGATGAGTTTAAATGAATGAAATTATTGATAGTTAGTTGAACATTAAAACAACTGTTTCTGATCAACCTTATACGATATGTAAAAGTGGTAATGTTAGAACCTTTAAGTGGAGTACATGGCGAAGAAAAAGAAGAGTTCATCAAATGGAGCAATTGGATTTGAAGATACACTCTGGAAAGCTACAGGTAAGCTGCGAGGGAAAATGGATTTTGCAGAGTACAAACATGTTGTATTGGGTTTACTTTTCCTTAAATGTATTTCTGATAAATTTGAGCAAAGAAGGTCTGATCTCCTATTAAAATTTAATGAAGAAGAGATGGTTCAAGAAGAATTGGATAAGGAATTGGAACTTCGTGATTATTATATTGCAGGAAATGTATTTTGGGTGCCAAAAGAAGCTCGTTGGATAAAACTGCAAGAAATCTCTAAGAAACTAGGAATTGGAACTTTAGTTGATAATGCAATGGATCTTACCGAATGTGAAAATAATTCTTTGAAAGGTGTATTACCAAAAATATATAAAATTTTGAACTTACCAAAACTAGATTGGAATTCTTCAGAATTTTGTAAGGACTTACCAGTGACCATTTCCACATCAAGAAAAGTAAGTGAGATTATGGCAGAAATTTCTTTGATAAACCCAACAATAAAGATACCTACTGCGTATTCTGATTATGTTTGATGATGTGGTGAAGGTTTAATGGTTGTAAAGGTATTTTGTGGTTACGATAATAATGAACATCAATCAGAATGGAGGCAATTTAAAGAGATTGTAGAAATTATCAAATCAGAATATCAGGACTCAGGGGAATTGGTATATGTACTTGGTAATCTTATCATCGGGAATAATGAATTTGATGCAATCATTCTGAGACAATCTGGAATTGCAATTTTTGAATTGAAAGCATACAAAGGACAAATCATAGGTAGTCAGAATGGGAATTGGTATGTGAGAACTAAAAGAGGGCAAATTCCCCTTAAAGCCAGAAATAATAATCTCTTCATACAACTTAGATCACAAAAATATACCTTGCTTGATACACTCAATGAATTTCAAGCTGATTTCTTGACCAGAATAAATCGCTTTGAATTAGGAAAATTGAAGTGTTGGGGTTATTTCCTTGAGGGGAGTTCTTATGACTTGAATCAAATCGATCCTAAAGTTCACATTTGGTTCAATGTAATCACATCAAGCTCTCTAATCGAAAATATGCGATTTCTTCAAAACAATTTCCTGTTATTGGAAGAAGAAATGGATCTAATTATCGAGAATTTAATTCTCAAAGAATGTAAGGGACTTGAAAATCTACCTTCAGATCAAATAAATGACACAATGTCATTAAATCCAGAAAATAAGGTATCTAAGAGAAGAGCAGCAGATAAGAAAAGTATGAGAGGTGCTCCACCTAAGAATCCTAGATTGGTTTTGGAAGTATGGATCGATTGCATAGAAAGGATTTCACATATTGATGAGTATTCTGGGCTATCGGAAAATCACTTACGAGAATTATTACGGAGAAGCGAATTATACAAGAAAAATCCAGATCGATACAAATATGCACTTGACAAACGACTTCCAAAATCACTTGAGACAGGAGAACAAAACGGTATCTTCTCAAGATTTGATGAGAAATGGAGCCTGAACAACGCGGTCAAATCAATAATTAAATCCAGGAGATTTAAAGAGGAAAGAAAGAATGACTATTTCAAATCTATCTATACACTAGTAGATAAAATTCGTCGCGAGGAATGGATGGAATACTATGAGACCGTTCATCGTACTCCAATTGAGATTCCTCCTGAACTTAAGCCGTACATATTCGAATTTAAGGATACAGAACAGCCTCCATCTTGGTTCAATCCCAATGGAATTGGATTGCAGGAATACAACGCAGGTTTCTACCCTAAAAAGTTAATTCGACTCTTGAGGATCCAAGTAGAGAATACGTGGAAAAAAAGAAAAGCTGTAGTGCTGTTCGCAAATCCTGCTCAGGGAAAGACCACGTCTGCATCAGTTCTTTTACAGGAATGGAAAAAATCAAGCGAAAATAATATTTGTATGATGATACCTTCTACTGAATGGGAGGGGATATTCCAAAACCTAGAGGCTCTTTTACATAAATATCGGTCAGACCCTTCGTATCAGTTTATTCTTGTGGTAGAAAACATTCATCTGATATGGCCAAAATTTGAAAAAATCAATACTATTCTTTCAAAATCAAGTAATGTTAGATTACTGGCCACTTCGAGGGTTAGTCAAAGGGTGAGAAAAGGAGTCGAGGAAAAATCTGTTATAGAAAGTATTGAAATCCTAGATTTTCCAAAGAATTATGGAAGTGAACTCATTTGGACCTTTCTTGAATTCAATAATATCGATCCATTGGCAAACAAATCCCAATTCAAATCCCTAGTCTCAGAAAATCAGCATAGAAACATATTATACATTTTCTCGAAAATTGAAAGATATTTTTAAATCAAGGAATTTAGTTTTTCATGGTCTAATTACACTGATCGATTAATTTCATCCAGTAGTAAGGAGACTGAAATTGCTAATCTTGATTATTGGCATTGGATATTCTATTTATTGGCAACCTTCAGAGGTTATGAAATTGAGGTCACGAAACAAGATTTCTACAATGGATGTAGTATATATGATCCAAATATTACTCGTAGTCAACTAGGAAGCACATTTACATACCTTGTAGAGAGGGGCTACTTGATTAACCCATTCTCATATAGTTCAACATTCATTTTTGCATTTCATCCAGTAATTGCTGAGTTGATGGTTAATAGATTAGAAACCACTATGGATTACTGGGATTCTGAATCAAATCTAAAATTGCTTATTCTCAAAAAATACCTTGAAAAAAAATCCATTGTCGAATTTGAAAATATTAAGGAAAAACTCGGTGATGAATTCAATCTACTTCAATTTGAGGTTTTTGAAACTCTAAAATTATTGATCCACGATGAGTCAGAAAATAAAAATGGGGTGGAACAAAAAATTAGGATCTACAAACTCTTGAAAGATCACCCAAAATTCTCAAACTTACTTGATCCGTTATTTACAAAGGATGATGTAGAACTAATAATCGCTGAATTAAATCCCTACTTTTCAACAGACGACTATGAATTGAAATACAAAATTATTGATCATCTCGATCCAGAGCTGACATCAATTGATGGTTCTGGATTTTTGAACTCATTGATTTACTGGATCGAAGAAGATGGGGGAATTGATGTAGGTGTCTATGAAATCGCAAATGGATATAATCAAATCAGATTTCTACTAGAGAAAAAACCTGATTTTATTCAAAGCTGCCAGCTTCATATCTGTGAGCTGATAAAAAACAATGATACTGAACGATTTTTTAATTTCATCTCTAGGATACCAAAACATTACTTGGACGAATTAAATTTTGAAAAAATACCGATATTATTTGGTGTGATACTCTATCTTGAGAGAAATAAAAGAAATCATGCATATGATAGCTATGACTGTATCGAGTACTTAGAAGAATTACTCGAGATCTGGAATGGCCCCAGTTATTCTTTGATTAGGGATTCAATATTTAATGGACTGATAGAATCGATCCAAACCTTTCGACCTACTTTTTGGATAGCAAAGAAACAAGAAAGTGAACTCCAAGACACACAATATGAAATTAACCGTCACTTCATTGATAACTTAAGAGAAAACTTCGAGATTAGATCACTTCTTGACTCTCACGAATTCAAAATCACACCGGCTACTACACTGGGAATCCATAATTATCCTGAAATATCACTTCTAAAGCGAATTTTGCTGATTGAGAAGTATTTTCCTGATTTCTATAAGATATTAGTCGCTGATAAGACCGTAAACAATATTGTTCATACAAAAATAGAGAAACTACTTCTTTCCAATAAAGAAAGATCATTCTACCATGATGAAGTCAGATTAGTAAATGTACTTCAGAATTTCGATTTACGAATTAAAATTGAAGATATTCGATACATGAAGTTGTTATCCAATTTCGGTGAACTTCTACTCTTTGTGACCGATTTTACAAATTTGGAAAATATAATTGAGGAGATTCAATTTTACAACTGGGGAAATCTAATTTCCAAAATAGAAACAGTTAGGGAAGATATGCTCCATAAATATACAAACTTAGAAAAGGAGAAAGCTGAGTTAATTAAAATTGCATCTGTAATTCTATCAAAAGTCAGATCCATCTATGAGAAGATAAATTCAAAAGATATTCAGAAACACTTCGAAAAGATTGAGAATATCGATTCAAAAGATGTAGAGTACATTTTGGTAAATATAATCCAATATTCAGATCTTAGTAGTTTTAGTTTCAAATTCTTTGAACATCTCGAAAAAATGTTGAATGATCATCTTGAGAAGGAGTTAAAGAAGAAACCTGAGCTTTACAAGACCTACCAGGATTCATACGCAAAACTCATTTGGAAGGCTTCACTAGATTTGGATCTTGGAGAGGAAAGCAAACAGCGGATTTACGATTACATTCTTCAAAGATTTGAAAAATTCAATAAATCACCATTTGTCAAATATCCCAGAACTGTGGATAGTTTTGATAAAACTATGTTTTATAACTCTCTTCTGAAATTTAAAGCTGAACCAAATCTATTGATAGCCTATTTTCTTGATAATAGAGCACTTTTCACAAATATTCCTTTTACTGATATTGTGGTACCCAAATTCTTTGAAATTTTATCAAAATTTGTTCCATCCAGTAGAAGTGATAATTTTGTCACATTACTCATAACGCTAACAAAATATGCTTCTGATAAAACATTATTAACCAAGACAGAGATTAGGAATTATTTCAATATTGAATTCTTTGCTAAAGTATGTTCCAACCTTGGTATTGATTATAGAATTGAGTTTTTGAATTACTTGACAGTTAATATTCTCAATACAAGACTGACTTTAAAGCTTGCAGATTTTATTGGAATCAACCAATTATCAACTGATTTTCTTGTTAAATGTAATATTGTTAGAAAAGAACAGCAAGATGAACGTGGCACCCATTACCGAATAGATCTTAATGAAATCAATGAATTCTACGATTTAGTATTTAATGATAATTTTGGAAGAAGATTGTTGACCAGAACATTTGAACTCATAGATTTTTCATATTATGATCAGCATGATAGGTACAGACTACTGCTGTCCCTAGATGAGATTGTTAGAAATTATGAGGAATTAAAAGACCTGATTTTTCAACTGCATTCTGAGTTAATTACTGAAATCGGAGACCCATTTTTCATTATTGATCCAACCTATATTGGACATATTCCCTATGGTAAAGAGGAGAGACTGTACGATTTTCTAGTGAAGGAAAGTCAAATACGCAATAAGATAAAGAAAGAATTCGAACTTATAGTCCTCAGCATCTATGGAGAATCTCGTTGGAATAAAACCAATCGCGAATTTTTATTGGAGTTAATTGTTCAAGTTTGGGGCTCTTTATTTAACTTCTCATCTGATTTATTGACTTGGGAAGAAAGTTCAAGAGAAGTTCTTTACGAGTTCTTAGTTGGTAAGGGAGAATATTTCCATGATATCAAACGAATATTCGGTGATAGGTTTGTCATCAATCAGGAGCAGAGAGAATTACTTAGAATCATTCTTAATGAAGATATATCTGGTTTTTTTGATTTTCTAGGTAAGTACACAGATGATCCGAAGACATTGCAATTGATCCTTTCGACTACAAAGGTGGGAGACTGGGAATGGGATCTCAGAGAAATCGATGAAGATTCCTACTTATATTCAGACAATAATTACCGTAAAAAAATTACATATCTGGAGAAGATATGGGAATTAGATGAACTATTACCATTTGACACGACTCAATTCTTTCAAAGAATAATTCCCAACTTAAGTGCAGCCTTATCATTTGAAATCCTCAAGAGTTCAAGTGATTTAGTTAAATTGTATGGCAATGAGTTAGTTCAAGGGATTGATACTGTTCCAATAATTCAGCTGATGAAGTTACTTGTAACTACAAACCTATCCAAAATTATTCCTCAAATAACAAAAATTCTGAAACACAGATTACAGGAAAATGATCTTGCCTCCTCAAATTTTGTGATTTACCTAGACTTTGCATACTATTGCAAAAGTCAGATGATCCTAAAATCGACTACAGAGAAGCTGTCAGGAGTTATTGAATTGAAACAAATTCTTGATGATCATTTTACAAAATTAACCCTCGATGATATTGCTGAGGTTCTCGTGCATTTTGAGAGTCCTAAGTTAGTAATCCTGACCACATTCTATTTTTCGGAACCTAAATATCTAAATTTGATTACATTCAGTAAAACTACTATTGAAAACATAGTCGACTTGTTTGAAAAACGACCTCGTCATGAAAGGACTTCAATCCATTCACTTCTAAGTTACCTATTGGATGATGAAGATATTGATTTCCAGGAATTGAAGTATGATATTTCTTTAGCTAAAGTCTGGGAATTCATATATCCAGTGCTTGGGATTGACCTTCTTAAGGAATTAAGAGATGATGTTACCTATTCACATAATTTGATCATACTGATGTCCCAGAATTATGTTACTCGGGCTCTTTCCGAACAAGATTTAATGTCATATATTGAAATAATTTTCTCCAAACAAAGACTCCAATATCTTAGAAGATATCTTTCCCAAACGCAACACAGAGATCATGTCTCTTACTTTACAAATGCTCTGACAACAATCCTAATCAGAATTATTTCGACATCCCAATATAAGGAAGTAATCGTCTCTCTAGTTGAAAAAATCTATAATGATTATTTGGCTTTATTAGCTTGGCAATATCTCAATACCTCCTCATGGTTGACGATAAAAATTCTCACTATACTGACAAGGATCCTTAATCGAAACGTTCAGAGTGAATTCATCCTTGCTTATCAGGATCAACTGGAGAACACATACTATTACAAACCAATACTCTACTTACCTCAAGGTAGAAGAAACGCTCAAGTTCAAATCCGTCAACTTAATTTCATCAAAAGCCATTTAATTGAAATTTATAAATTCATCCTTGAAAATATTCCATATTCGACCTTCACTAATGCCCTGAATAATAGCGACACGCCTCGGGATTTCAAGGAGGTATTCTGGTATTTCTGCAATGATGAAGATTGGAAGGAAGAGGCCAAGAACTATGCTCAATCAAAACTTGTTTCATTATCTTAGTGATGGACCTCCCATGATCTTTTCGACCTAGCTGTGATGTGTAAACAATTACCTGAAGAGCAAGGAACACTATTGAAACATGTTGAAAGGGTATTAAACAAGGAATTTCAGTTTTATGGTAAAGATCAAGATGATGATGAGATATCGAAAATAGAAAATGAACTTCGTGAGTTGGAAAGAATAGATCTAGCTGAGGTAAAATTAGTTATTCAGCATAAGAAGAGAATAGAAGAATTGAAAAAATCTCTGGCAAGAGAAAAATCATGGAGAGCTAGAAGTGAAAGAAATCTTGAGGGCTATGAGAAGGCTTCATATGATTATTTAACAAAATGGTTTGAAGATAATTCTGGTGTTGAATAGCTCCTAAATTTTGAGACGGCTGAATAAATGACATAGTGTCAATAATTGGTGTAAATAGGGTATAATGCATTTAACGAATATAAAATATTTATGAATACACCGAGCGATTGTCTCCCCGTTATCTTAGATACGCCGAATATTGTGTTTCATAATCAGCACAGAGGAATAAAGCAGATTGAGAATAATTTCTTAGCCATTCTCAATCTATTGATCCATCCATTGGTCATTTTTGTAATTATTACACCCAAAATATTGAAATTTTTTCAACGAGAGACCTTGTTTGTCACACAAATTATCAATCAAAATAATGGTCATATAATATATTCAGAGGATCAAGATCCCGATATAGTTGTTCTGGATCTTGCTCTGAAATTAGGAGCCCCGATAATTACTAATGATAAGTTCAGACAACCGGAGTATGATAATTACACAAAAATCAAACATCGAGTTATTCGATTTGATATTGTTTCTACTTCAATAATCCCTAAGAATGACTATTGGAAAAATTATTTAGGAGTTGGTGAATCTGATTGAGCTTCCAATGAAGAAATTCAAATC
>Ga0114931_10006615_pt1 | contig 14240 bp, 10 predicted proteins | sample 2SBtaG_FD_89579 | JGI IMG/M metagenome (GOLD analysis project Ga0114931, IMG submission 89579) | Deep subsurface microbial communities from Kolumbo volcano to uncover new lineages of life (NeLLi) - 2SBTROV14_V59a metaG | ecosystem: Environmental > Aquatic > Marine > Volcanic | place: Kolumbo...
ATAAGCAGCTGTTTAAAGACGTTGTTATAAGCAAAAGGGGGAATGGCATTAATTGCATTCCCCCTTTTTTGCATTGACCGGATTAGATAAATCGTCGAACAATAAATTCAGTTCCGGTCAAGTTTTTAGGGAAGTAGATTGATATTTAAAACGCTATTAGAGTTCACAATAAACGCAACGGAGACTTTAATATGAAGCATTCATATTCCAAGCTGATATACGCAACAGCTGCAGTTGTTCTGGCTGCCATGATTTTTTTATTACATGGCCAGGATCTGACTTCAGGAAAAACGTACGTATATCCGGGGAATTCCAATACAAAGGTTGAAACGGCATCAACAAAAGTGAGCGGCAAGTTACTCAATTCAGATAATTCGGCGGGAAATAGTGTACTGCATGAATTAAATAATGAATTGTCGAATGTAGCCGGTAAGGTAAATCCATCGGTTGTCACGATTTTTGTTGCACAGAAAGTCAAGGTGCAGCAAAGCCCATTTGATTTCGGGCCTTTCCAGTTTTTCAACGGACCGGCTGACGGACCGCGTGAGGAAACGCAGCATGCTATGGGATCAGGCGTCATCGTATCTGGTGACGGTTATATCCTGACCAACAACCACGTGGTTCAGAAAGCAGATACAATATCTGTACGGTTATTTAACGGCAAAGAACTTCCGGCAAAAGTTGTTGGTACCGATCCTGCAACCGATGTGGCTGTGATTCGGGTTAATGCGAAAGATTTGCCGGTCGCTAATCTTGGCAACAGTGATGATGTGAAGGTGGGCCAGGTGGTATTGGCTGTAGGCAGCCCATTATCCCGAGATCTGGCAAATACCGTTACGATGGGTATTATTAGCGCAAAGGGTCGTTCAAACATGCACCTTGCCGATTACTCCGATTACCTCCAAACCGACGCCGCCATCAATCCTGGTAACTCCGGAGGCGCCTTGATCGATGTCGATGGTAATGTAATTGGTATCAACTCCGCTATTGCTACTGAAACAGGCGGAAACCAGGGGATTGGTTTTGCCATCCCGATCAATATGGCCAAAAATATCATGGACCAATTGATCAAGAATGGTAAGGTCGTACGTGGCTGGTTAGGTGTTAGCATTCAACCTGTGAACTCGGCGATGGCCAAAGCATTTAATCTTGAAAATGATAATGGTGCTGTAGTCGGCCAGGTTCTTTCAGGAAGTCCTGCCGAAAAGGCCGGGCTCAAAGCCGGAGATGTCATCACTGGATTGAATGGCAAAGATATTACGGATTACAGCCAATTCCGGAATGATATTGCAGGAACACAACCCGGCACAACTGTAACACTAACCATTCTTCGAGACGGTAAGAAGAAAGATATTGATGTAAAACTGGGTGAATTAAATAAAGATGAAATTTCATCGGCAGGGGGCAGCAGCAGTAGTGCTGAATCGCTGCTTCATTTCTCCGTTGATAACTTATCACAAAGCCTGGCTGAAAAATATGGTCTCGACAGCAGCGTGAAAGGTGTTGTAGTGACCAAGATCAGCCGAAATAGCGCTGCTTATCAATCCGGACTAAAAGATGGTGATGTAATTGTTGCTGTAAATCGTCATCCGGTACACAATGTCTCAGAGTTTGACAAAGCACTGCAAGGAACAAAAAAAGGTGATACCGTCCTGTTCCGCGTTGTGCGCGGCAATAACATGTTTTTTGTCGCCTTCGAGGTTTATTGATTGAATTGAACATAACGACATAAGTCGTGCCCCTGTCAATGAAGACTTGGCAGGGGTTTTTTATTTTGAGCGACTGATGTGCCAAAAAGTGCAGTTAAATAGTATAATTGGCATCTTGGCAAGATATTTGTGGCTTATTTAAATGACGAAATAATTGTAACTGTACCTGAATCGTAAAAAAAGCTGAGGATATCATAAAGTCTCTTGTATAAATAGCATCAGGGCATAGAACACCTTTTTTTGTCTACTGTCCCCTGTTAACTGTTTTGAGGTCGAATGGATTATAAAGATTACTATAAAACGCTGGGTGTTTCGAAAAATGCGTCTCAGGATGAGATAAAGAAAGCTTATCGAAAGCTGGCGGCTAAATACCATCCTGACGTCAACCAGGGTGATCAGAAATCTGAGAAAAAGTTTAAAGAGATTTCTGAGGCCTACGAAGTTTTAAAGGATCCGGAAAAGCGAAAACTATATAACCGCGTCGGATCTAACTGGAGGCAGTATCAACAGGCCGGTGGCAACGCAGACAACTTCGATTGGTCACAATTTACAGGTCAGCAGGGACGCGGCCGCTACACGACGCAAGACGATTTCGGAGATTTTTTCGGAGGCGGGTTCTCCGATTTCTTTGAAACGCTATTTGGCAGATTCGGTGGTGCAGGAGGCGGTGGACGTCGTTCGCCTTTTGGCTCGGCATATAGTAATGCAACAGCAAAAACAGGACGCAACCTGGAAGCGAACATAGATATTACTATGCAGGAAGCTTTTTCGGGTAGCACACGATCGTTCACGGTGAATGGAGAACAGGTTCGCGTTAAGATACCAGCCGGCATTAGTGATGGAAAACGCCTGAAGCTCAAAGGAAAAGGTGAACGGGGAGTAAATAATACACGGGGTGATCTGTTTCTGCGTATCAATATAAAGCCGGATAATCGATTTGAACGCCGTGGCGACGACTTATATACAGATGTTGATGTAGATTTGTATACAATGGTTCTTGGAGGTACGGTACATGTGCCGACCTTCAGCGGAAGCATCAAGTTAAATGTGCCTGCCGGTACTGAGAATGACAAATTGATGCGTCTGAAAGGTCAGGGGATGCCGAAACTTGGCCAGAACAATAGTCGCGGTGATTTGTATGTTCGACTGAAGGTAAAACTGCCCGGTCACTTAACCAGTCGCGAGAAAGAGCTTTTCAAGAAACTAGCCGATCAGCGCACCGGATAACAAGACTCATTTGCTAACACCCGGATTCATCCGGATGAGCTAAATAAATCAAAAACCCAAAAACCGTTTTTAACGGTTTTTCCATTAGAATGGCACAATTGGGAATTGATATCTGGCAAATTGGCTTTAAAAGTACAAATTGGTCATAGGCACCTGACGAAGTTGTTAAACCAACCCATTATCAGGCAGAGGTAACCTGCAAATAAGTCACATTTGTGATATTGGTACAGAGTGTGCTGTATGTAGAGTGAAAGAAAAATCAGGTAACAAGAAATTTTAACAGCATGAATTTCAACAAGTTTACTATTAAGGCACAAGAGGCAGTACAGGCGGCCCTCGAGCTTGCTGCTAACAACAACCAGCAGGCTGTTGAGCCTCTGCACATTCTCAAAGTGATGATTTCAGATCCCGAGAGTGTTGCGACAACTGTGCTCAAGAAAATGGGAATCCCACTCGGGCGTGTGAGTGACGAACTCGATATGCGTATCAAAAAACTGCCGGTGGTCAAAGGTGCGTCCGTTACGGGACAATATTTGTCGAACGAATCGAAGGAAGTATTCGATAAGGCTCAAAAGGCGGCCAGCGACATGGGGGACGAGTACATAAGCTCCGAGCATATTCTCGTCGGTATGATTGAAAACCAGGGCGAGGTTGGACGCATTTTGCGTGGCGAAGGCTTGAATAAAAAAAGAGCCCTCGAAATCCTGCAGGAAGTTCGTGGTTCACAGAAAGTCGATGACCCCAATGCGGAGAGTCGTTACCGTGCGCTTGAGCGGTATGCCCGTGATCTGAATGAGCTTGCAGAAAAAAACAAGCTGGACCCGGTTATCGGACGAGATCATGAAATTCGGCTCGTAATGCAGATACTGAGCCGGCGAACGAAGAATAACCCGGTTCTGATTGGCGAGCCTGGCGTTGGAAAAACGGCTATTGCCGAAGGATTAGCGTTACGAATTGTCAAGGGCGATGTTCCTGAGGGCTTAAAGACAAAACGTATCGTCGCTCTTGATATGGGGTCTTTAATGGCCGGTACCAAATTCCGGGGAGAGTTTGAGGAACGCCTTAAAGCGGTAGTCAAAGAGGTCAACAACTCTGATGGCGAGGTCATCCTCTTTATCGATGAGATACACACTTTGGTAGGGGCCGGTGCCTCCGAGGGTGCGATGGATGCGGCAAATATCCTCAAACCAAGCCTGGCTCGGGGCGAACTGCGCGCGATCGGTGCTACGACACTTGCTGAATATCGGAAGTACATCGAGAAAGACAAGGCACTGGAACGCCGTCTGCAAACAGTATTTGTCGGCGAACCAAGTGTCGAGGATACGATTTCAATCCTTCGCGGATTGCAGGAGCGCTACGAGATACACCACGGGGTGCGTATCACGGATTCGGCGTTAGTGGCTGCGGCAGAGTTGTCGCATAGATATATAACCGACCGGTTTCTGCCGGATAAGGCCATCGACCTGGTTGACGAAGCGGCATCACGTCTGCGTCTTGAAATTGACTCCATGCCCGAGGAACTGGACGGTATCGATCGCCAGATTCGTCAGCTTGAAATTGAGCGTGAAGCTCTGAAACGGGAGAATGACGAGGCTAAGCTCGAAACCATCAATAAAGATCTTGCTGATCTTGGTGAACAACGGGATATGCTTTCGGCACATTGGCAGACGGATAAAGATCTGATTCAGAAGATCCGTGGCGTCAAACAAGCTATCGATACTGCTAAGATTGAGGCAGACAAAGCTGAACGAAACAGCGAGTTCGAGAAGGTGGCTGAGTTGCGTTATGGTACGATTAAAAAACTGGAGCAGGAGCTCGAAGATGCCAAAGAAAAACTGGCAGAAGTCCAGAAAGATAGCGCTTTACTGAAAGAGGAAGTCGACGACGAAGATATTGCTGATATCGTTTCGCGCTGGACGGGCATTCCTGTTAAAAAGATGCTTCAAAGCGAACGGCAGAAACTCCTTCATATGGAAGAAGAGCTGCATAAACGTGTAGTCGGTCAGGATCAGGCCATCCAGGCGGTATCAGATGCCGTGCGTCGCGCCCGGGCAGGACTTCAGGATGCCCAGCGGCCCATCGGTTCATTTATCTTCCTGGGATCTACCGGTGTCGGTAAAACGGAATTGGCCAGGTCGCTGGCTGATTATCTCTTCAATGATGAAAACGCGATGATCCGCATCGACATGAGTGAGTACATGGAGCGTCACAGTGTTAGCCGCCTTGTTGGTGCGCCTCCGGGTTATGTTGGATATGAAGAAGGCGGTCAGCTGACGGAAGCCGTTCGGCGCAGGCCCTATTCTGTCCTGTTGCTTGATGAGATCGAGAAGGCACATCCGGATGTATTCAACATATTACTTCAGGTGCTTGATGATGGCCGTTTAACCGACAATAAAGGTGTTACGGTCGATTTTAAGAATACGATCGTCATTATGACCAGCAATATTGGTTCACATCTCATCCAGAAGAAAGTCGAAGACTCTAAAGGTGAGATGAAGGACGAAGAGTATGATGTACTAAAGCAGGAACTGATGGATGTACTTAAGAAAACCATCCGACCGGAATTCCTGAATCGCATCGATGATATCATTGTGTTCCATACGCTCGGCAAGAAAGATATTCGCGAGATCGTGGACATCCAGCTCAGACGGGTGTACAAAATGCTCGAGAAAAATAATGTGAAGCTGGATATCGCAGATGCCGCTAAGGAATGGCTGGCGGAACGGGGATACGATCCTGTTTATGGTGCGCGACCACTGAAACGCCTGGTTCAGACCGAACTGGTCAATCGGCTTGCTAAGTTGTTGCTTGCCAGAGAAGCCGAAGGACCTGCAGAATATGAAGTCACGGTTTCGAAAGACGCCGAAAGTCTTCAGTTTCTCGAAGTCTTTCAGGACGTTTCAGCCTGGGCTGATTAGTCGTTGATCAATATAAACTGAGAAATAGCGTCTCTCTTGATGAAAAAGACGGAGGTTGTTACTCCCCACGGCAGTAGCAACCTCCGTCTATCCATTCCCCACGCTGAGAATCAGCACACCGTTGACTGTCCACTCCAATCCCGTCTTTATCCTGTGTAACGAATGTATTATATACGCCTTCGCATGCATCAGGTACCTCTGGTGTATTGTGCTCTTTCCCTCCAAAAAGCAGGCATCCCTGAAATGAGATGCAGATAATCAGAAGAAGGGTTTTTAAATTAAACGCTTTCATAACGGTTCCTCTTAGTGGTTGATTCGAAATGCTCCGATTTACCGGATCTTTTTTTCATTCATGATTAGTAGCTGAAATCCTTGCCTATGATATAGAACGAATCACCACTGCTGCCAAAACCTATATCAGTATAATTGTACCGGTATGAGGAGGACCTGTTTTGCTTTTCGTAGTATTGAGAAGCCAGTTGAAAGAGGTTGACAACAGCGGGTTGTCCAGCCGGACCTGCATATCCGTTTGCATCCAGCCAATAACTGCCTTGCTGAATGTAGGCGCCTGTCATTTTAACCAGTTCGTTCAGTTCATAAAGGGTGATTTCCCGTCCATTGATATACACACCCGAAGTACCCCCGGAGGCATCAGGTCTTAGCTTTCCACCCAGGTTTAATCCAGCCAGTATGATTCCATGAACGGGATGCCCTTCTTTGCCCCATAAACCAGATTGGCGATCATACCAATAATGTCCATCAATAATTTTTATCCGATATGAATTTTCCAGTGCACGAATAATATCATTGGAAAGTGCCTCGTGGTTAACGATCACCTTTCTGTTCTGTCTTACCTGGGAAACACCGAGAAAAGGTAAGAGAATGAGAATAAGCAGGAGATATAATGTTCTGATCTTATTCATTTTGGGTATCCCGTATTAATTATTCAAACCGAATATTGAATTCCTGGTCTGTTTATATATTGACTCATAGCACTTTATTACTGTTTTTTAAGTTGTTTTAACGTAATTATATGCTAAACTGGTAGTTGTATCTTCTCCTCATTTCCAGTTTTTTTAAGTCAACTCTGCTTAACTACACGAAACTATTAGTTAAAACACCTCATGACTATCGAAAAAATCGATAAAGGGCGTATAACTCAGTTACTTCTTGATATGGATGGAGGCAGCAGGGAGGCCTACAATAAACTCTTTCCATTGGTGTATGAACAGTTGCGATTTATAGCACAAAATCAGTTAGCGCACCGACCCGCCAATAAAGCGTTGCAAAAAACCGAACTCATCCATGAAGTTTATTTAAAGCTGATAGACAACTCACAAGCTGACTGGCGCAACCGAGCTCATTTCTATGCTATGGCCGCAAAGGCCATGCGGCATATTTTGGTTGATCGCCACAGAAAGCAAAACGCGCAAAATAGAGGCGGATCACAAAATGTAATAACATTTGATGAGCGGATGGGTCTCAAGGATGAGTATTCAGAGCACCTGGAGGCACTCCATGAACTGATGGGGCAATTGAAACAGGTCGATGAACGCATGTATACCATTGTAGATCTCCGTTTTTTTGCCGGAATGACTATTGAAGAAATTGCTGAACTGCTAAATATCTCCACAAGCACCGTCGATCGAGACTGGGCCAAGGCTCGTGGATGGCTTTATCAGCAAATGTTAAAAAGGTGAGGTGAAAACAAGTCCATTTACGTGTTTGTGAAGAGAAACGGTCTCAAATTCGTGTCATGGAGAATTCCCGAATACAACATATCCTTACGATTGTTGATACAGCAATTTCACTAACGCGTGATAAGAGATCGCTATATCTTGAAGATGTCTGTGGGAATGATGAAGAATTGCGATACGAGGTAGAGGAGTTGCTCAGATCCATAACCGAATCGGAAGGATTCTGGGAAGGCTGGACCCAATGGAATGAAAGACAGATTCGGAATATGCTGCGGCCTGCAGATGCAATTGAAGCAGAACACGATTTGAAGCAGATTGGTCATTGGCGACTTATTAAGCCATTGGGTGAAGGAGGAATGGGGGTCATCTATCTGGCCGAAAGAGCCGATGGAATGTATAATCAGATGGCCGCAATTAAGTTGCTTCATCGTGGATTGGAAGTTGGCGAGTCCATCCGGCGCTTTGAGCAGGAGAGGCATATTTTAGCGAGTCTCGATCATCCAAATATTGCCGGACTTTTTGACGGCGGCGTAACGGAAGATGCGCGTCCATGGCTTGCAATGGAATATGTCGACGGTATTCCGATAACCACTTGGTGCAGAGAATATAACGCTACGTTAAAGCAACGTTTAGATCTCTTTGAACAAGTATGCAAGGCGGTTCGCTATGCTCATCGAAACCTGATCGTGCATCGCGATCTGAAACCAGAAAATATTCTTGTCGCAAAAGATGGAATTATAAAGGTTCTGGATTTTGGGATTGCTAAGCTGTTGGATGATGAGCTTTCTCCTGAACAGCGTCTTCATACGCAGACAGGACTTCGTGTTATGAGTCTTGACTACGCGGCACCTGAACAGATTGACGGGGAGTCAGTAACAACGGCAACAGATGTTCATGGACTCGGAATGTTGCTATTCGAATTGCTGACAGGTAAATATCCCTTCGATTTACAAGGATTAAAGCGGGTGCAGATTGAACAAGTTTTGAGAAACCAGACTCCGGATAAACCCAGTTCGGTGACTCCGGATCTCAGGTCGCGGCTGCGCGGAGATCTTGACGCCATTGTATTGAAAGCACTGCGGAAAGAACCAGGCCAGCGTTATGAAAATGCCGGACAATTATTGGACGATATTGAGCGATATCATTCCTATTTGCCTGTTGTTGCACGCAGAGACACCTTTCGGTATCGGTTGGGTAAATTTTACAAGAGGTATCGTGGAAAAGTCGTTGCCAGTACTATCATTTTGACTGTGTTAATCACATTGATTACCTACTACACGTATAGGATTACGGAAGAACGGAATGCTGAAAAAATTGAGGTGCAAAGAGCAAATCAGGTCACTGATTTTTTGATTAGTATCTTTAATTACTCCAACCCAACCACCCGGCATAGCAGTGATATCACTGCACGGGAAATTTTGGATAACAGTACAGTTTCAATTCACGACAAATTAAAAGATCAGCCTGGAACGCAAGCCAGACTTTATGATGCAGTTGGACAGATATATCAAAACCTGGGGCTACTTGAGAAAGCCAGAAATTTGTACTCAAAAGCCCTGGTAATTGGGTGGGAACAGGTAAAGCAAGCCAAAGCAGATTCAACTCAGTTGGCTTTTATCTATACTGATTACGGTGATCTTTACAGGGATCTTGGGAAATATGATTCTGCATCCGGTTATTTGAACAAAGCTGTAGAGCTTGATAAACTGGATTCAGAGAAGAAGGATCAGCTTGCTATGAGCCTAGCCTCACTTGCTTGGGTTGAATTACTAAGAGGGCATCTCACTGTTGCGGATTCATTGTATCAGGAAACATTGAGAATTCAGGAGAGATTAAATGGAAGATCCAGCCTCGAATATGCTGCGGTTTTACAACAGGTAGGGTGGTTAGAACAGTACCGTGGTAATTCGGCCAAGGCTGACAGTCTGTTTCGCGTTATACTTCCAATCCGGGAAAAATTCCAGGGAAATGACCATCCGGACGTAGCAACGCTATTACATAGTATGGGTTGGATATCGTATAAACTTGAAAATTACGACGAAGCGATCAAAATCGATAAAAAAGCTCTTGCACTTCGGAAGAAAATTTTTGGTGAGAAACACCCGGATATTGCATGGACGATGAATAACCTGGCTATCGTAGAGCTCGAAAAAGGTAATACGCAAGTTGCCGGAAGTCTGTTATCAAAGTCATTTGCTATGCGCAGGGAATTGCTTGGTGAGCAGCATCCTTTGACGATGCAGTCACTTGGAGAACTTGCCAGGGTCCATTTCATTCAAAAAAATTATGCTCAAGCGATAAATTTATACCGGCAAGTATTGAAAATCCATAGAAAAGTACTCGGTGATACGAATCGTACTGTTGTCACTGATTTGAATAATCTTTCCGTAGTGTTATATCAAAGCGGTAATACAGGTGAAGCTCTGAAGATAGCGACAGAATGCGTTCGTATTGCCGGGGATGTCTATGACAATTCTCATCCAGTTCTATTCACTATGAAAAGAAATAAAGCAAAATTACTGGAAGATTTGGGTCGATTTGAAGAAGCTGAGTTTTTGAGAGTGAGCAGTTTTAATAATATGCGTAAAGCTAAAGGTCTGAATGATAATGCAACACAACAATCATTGGAAGATCTGATAGCACTCTATAAGAAATGGAACAGACCTGAGAAGCTGCTAGAATACACTGCAATGCGTACGGATAGTATCAGTTCAAAATAAATTTCGTACGGTGTTTGTTGAGAGAGTCTAAGAAGTGCAAATAGTGGGAGTTATTGTATCAGAATTGATACTTCATAATGAATATGTAAGCATGCACTATCAGTTACCCTGCCTGTTTTCCATAAAATGATGATATGGTAAATCGAAAATACAATTTAGCATTGGAATTCTCTAATGCTCGATTTTCGCCGATTTTTCTGTAACAAATGCCCTCCTCATGTCTCTTATAAAATGTCGCTGATGTATGAAGAAATAAGGGGCAAAGTCCGAATAACTGCAAAGCAGTTCATATCAGACATAGAGGTTGAAATGAAAAAAATATCAGTGGGAAAATTAGTTAATTATTTGTTGGAACATATTGAAGAAATAAAGACGGTTGAAGACTGGTCGTTTTCTGCGGGTTATTCCAAGTCTTATTTCACGCGGCTGGTTCGCGCGCAATATCGCCGTACACCTGAGTTTATATTGAGATGGGTCCGACTAATGAAAATAGCAAAGGAATTTCACCAGGACCCCGAGAAAATTTGTTACGCTGTGGCAGTGGACACTGGTTTAAGTGATGACAATGGTCTCTGTTACTTTGTAAAGCGGCATATGGGAATTACTCCGGGAATGTTACGGAATATGATGACTGATCCGGACCATTACGAGGAACTATTAGAAGCAACAAGTCGCGAACTGGATTTGCCATTGCACGAATTTCCCAATCTCCAACCAGTTGCCAGAGATAAACAACTGGTTGCTTAGTAGTATTCTACTTACCCAAACCCCAAACACCTAAGCCGTGTCCGGTGACCACTGGATACGGCTTTCTTTTTGTCTGAAGTTTAATCAAGTAAGTGATCAGGATTGAGGACCTTCAGATCATCGGTAATATATTTTCGTCCTCTGCGGATAAGCTCTCCGTCGAGATAGACGTCCGCACCAATGCAAACAAGGTCCCAGTGAATACTACTCTTGTTTCCGTTTGGGGCAATCTCATAATCCTGCCCAAGTGTCAGGTGGTTCGAACCGTATATCTTTTCATCAAAGAGGATGTCGTACATGGGAGATTCAATGACGGGATTGGTCCCAAAACTAAACTCTCCGAAACGACGTGCACCTTCATCACTGTCGAGGATGTCGGCAAGTGCTGAATTGTTCGAGGAATCAAAATCGGTGACGACACCATCTTTAACGGAGAGCTGAACAAATTCAAACGGTTTGCCCTGATAGACACTTGGCGCATATCGTATGGTGCCGTTTACAGAATCGAGAATAGGAGATGAGAAAATTTCACCGTCCGGTATATTGCGTTCGCCAAAGCATGGAATCCATTCCTGACCTTCAATCGAAAGTGTTATATCTGTTCCCTCACCTTTCAGGTGAACCTCTTTGGCTTTCCGAAGCCGTGCCTCGAGAGGTTTCATCGCTTCACGAAGTTTATTGTAATCAAGGAGACATGCTTTATAATAAAACTCCGTGAATTGTTCGGTTGGCATCTTAGCGTTCATCGCAAATGCGGGTGATGGATAACGCAGGATGCACCACTTAGTATTATTGACTCTCTCCTTGAAATGGACCGGTGTAAGCAAGTTATCGGCATAAGCTTTATTTGACTCGCGGCTGACCATCGCATTCTCATAAATATTCTGGGTGGCACGGATGCCAATAAATGCATCCATCTGTTTCATCAATGGCAGTTGCTCGGTATCGGCCTGATGTTTCCAAAAGGTATTGTCACCTTCCTCGATCAGTATCCGGTCGATCTCTGTATCCTGCACCCGAACAAATGGATGAGCTTTTCGATCTCTCGCCACTTTAACCATGGCGCGTGCAAGTTCGATGCCTTCAATGCCGTTCAGTTGGATCAGGACATTTTCATTTTCTTTAAGATCAACGCTGAAATCCAGAATATTGACAGCTAATTTGTAATCATTTTCCGAGTAAAGCATAGTCAGAATAATTATTTATGTGTTGGAACAGATTGTTGTGTTGACATTTGGACTACGTTAAACACATCGTCGCACCAATCGAGTTCAGTAGTGTCATTGCTGGCCAGGAAAAGCAGACGTTCCGATTTCCGCCATTCTTCGGTGATTGATTGAACCAAAGACTCTCCAATTTGATCGAGATTTGTGCCCGGTTCGTCGAGAACCAGAACTTCCGGATTGGGAAGGAGGGCCGAAGCGAGTCGCATCCGTTGTTGCTGGCCGGACGACATGTGACCAAAAGGCTGGTCAGTGAGTTTCGCCAAACCGACACGGTCCAACAGTTCTTTCAGTTGCTGTTCACTTCGGTCAAGATCACGTATTTTTAGAAGGAACTGTAGGTTTTCCATACAACTAAGTTCCGTATAAAGATTAATGTATGGAGCAGCGTAACCAATCCTGGACCGAAATTCCTGAACGGTCAGTTGACGGTTTTCATCACTCCAGGTTACGCTTCCGACGGTTGGTTTCAGGAGGTAAGTCAGGCATTTCAATAATGTAGACTTACCCGAGCCGTTCGGACCGGAAATCCCGATAATCCCATTTTTTGCTTCCAGGGAAACATCGCGGAAGACTAAAACGTTATTATACTTCTTAGCCAGTTTTTGAGCCCGTAAATTCATCATGCCCAAAGGTAACCACCCTTGCTGAAATGACCAATAATACGGTTTGTATTGAGTGGGTTCATACGATATATTTCTGCTAATACATCACGATGTGACAAGAAAAATCGACGCTATGCTCCGAATTATAGATAAGATAACCGATCAACTGTTGAAGCTTTTGCCTTCGGATTCCGATTCGTTTACCCTTGAAGATTTACGAAAGGCGGGTTTCCCCCTGTTCCTTGTTGAAAAAATACATCTGGATCTGCTTCGCAACCTTGCAGAATCCATAACGCTTCCCGAGACTGAGTGGGCTAACATGAACAGCGAACGTGTTCATGCAGCATGGCAGGTATTTCTTGCAACTATCGAAGCGGAAGTATCACTACCCGATGGATATAAGCGTTCGGTTATTGAAGGCTCCGTAGAGGATGTAGTCGAACAACTCATCACTCCACGGGAGAAGTTATTAGATCTCATCTTTGGAACATCTGATTCCACGGATATTGATACCGTTCATGAACATTCCCGCGAATTTGTAGTATATCCCTACCTGGGACGGGCTCTGACCAGATACATGGAAAGGAAGAACCAGACGAGCATCGACAGAGATAAGGCTGCCGTCATACTCAGTAAGGTTGATGAACGTGTTACCGGACATTATACGCCATTGAATTGGGGACAATTGCTGGAACCATGGTTTGAGATCATGGGGGATCAAATTGAAACCGATTTGGTGCGTCGTTTCTTTGAGGATAAGCATCTTGATAAAAATGCAGCCTCTTTTGAATCAGCTCCGGATGTTGTAAACCGGGGACATCTGATAGAATACCTGACAACCGGACCCGTCATCTCCAGCCCGATCGAGGAAGAAGAGCCCATTGATGAACAGGTTATAGAGAAGATAGTCCCGGAAGCTGAGAAAGAACCGGAGACAGAGCCGGAACAAAGTGAAAGTGAAGAAAAGATCGAAGAACAAGAGGATAAACCAAAAGAGGATGAGGTTATTTTTTCACTTGGCAAAAAGGGATCATTTTCAAAAGAGCAAGACAAAAAAGAGATAAAAAAATCGGAAGAACACGCTTCGTCAAAGTCTGGGGAGGATAAAGAGAGTGGGAAAGAGCGTTCGAAAATCACTGTTTCTCCAAAAGAGCGGAATCAAAAAGAGAAGGATGATCTTCCTATATGGCAAAAATTCCTGAGCGCTGAAGAAAATGAAGAAAAAGAGGACAGCTCATTCTATAACTCTATTCTGAATAACGAGCAACAATCAGAAAAAAATAAAGAGGAGACAACACTGGCTGATACGTTCATTAGTAAAGAAAGCGATGAAAAAAACGGATATCAGCCGGAACGGACAAGCCTGGAATTCAGCAAGATTCGTGAAATCCTTC
>Ga0114931_10006616_pt1 | contig 14238 bp, 10 predicted proteins | sample 2SBtaG_FD_89579 | JGI IMG/M metagenome (GOLD analysis project Ga0114931, IMG submission 89579) | Deep subsurface microbial communities from Kolumbo volcano to uncover new lineages of life (NeLLi) - 2SBTROV14_V59a metaG | ecosystem: Environmental > Aquatic > Marine > Volcanic | place: Kolumbo...
GCGCGCAGCGTGCTGTGGCACCGGTTTCTCAACCGGTGCGAACTTGCGTCGCGGGCTGTGGCACCGGTTTTTCAACCGGTGCGAATTCGCAGAAGATCGCCGAGTGATGACGTAGCGGCCGGCACCCTCGCCCGCCGTAGACAGCCGGAAACGTCCCTTTGGACTACGGCCCGCGAGGGCGCGGGCCGCTACACGACACTCGCGGCGGACTGACAGGGGGCGGACGCTACTTCTTCCGCGGCAAACCTAATTCGCGGATTGCGTCACGCGCGACGCGGAGCGCCGCCGATCTGCTCGGGAAATCGGACGAGCTGGCTACGCTCGAAGCGGGCAGGTACGCCGACCTGATCGGGGTCTGTGCCAACCCGCTCGAAGATAGAACGCGGCTCGAACACGCGGCGTGGTCATCGAAGGCGGCGATGTCATCAATCCTTGACAGTCCGCCGCGAAAGTAGCTTGGGCGCCAAGAATCGCCCCTGACACCGCGGAAACACAGCCGAGGGCGGCTATGCCACACTTCTGCGGCGGACTGTTATTCTTCCCGCGCTCGCTCTGTCGCGCGACGCGAGCGGGCCAGTGGGCGGACCAGTCGCCACATCCCGATCTGCGCGATCGCGATAATACACACGGTCATGACGATGCGGTCGAGCACCGCCGCCGACAGGGCCGTCGCGGGCGTGCAATTCAACATGTAGGCGCTGAAGGCGACCACCGCCTCGCGCAACCCGAGCCCGGCGGGCGTGAAACTTACGATCATCGTAAGCTCGGCCAGCAGTGACGAGACGAACACGCCTACAAAAGTCACGTCCGCGCCCACCGCGCGGAACGCGATGAACAGCCGCACCGCGTTGAGCGCGATCAGCGCCACACGCAGCATCAGGATTCCACCCAGCAGAGACCACGACGACCCCAGCGTGCCCCAGGCGTCCATCAGCCTGCGGAAAAACCCAGCGATGCGCCCGTTCCAGCGATCGGGGATGCGAACGCGCGCCACGGTCGCCAACACACCGGCTGCCAGCACCGCCGCGAACAACGCCGTGATCCGCAGGTCCGCGCGCCCGGCTTGCGAAACATGCAGCAACGCCTGACACGCGAGCCCGACCAGCCCGATGCTCACCACGTGCAGCACCAGGCCCGGCAGCAGCAGCGAACTGCACGTCGCGTAGCTCACGCCGTGGCGGTGCTTGAGGTACAGCGCCGGAGCGCTCAGCCCCATCCGCGGCAGAACGAGATTGGTGTAGCTCATGATGTGCGTCAGCAGGTACATTTCGCCAAGCCCGACGGTGTGATCCAGCTTGGCCAGGGAGATTGTGACGACCAGCGCGTGGACGATGCGCGACAGCACAAACACGACCAGCATCGCCGCAATCGCCTGCGGAGAAGCCGCCGCCAGCCGATCGAGTTCGCCGAGGTGTTGACGCCCGACGTAGACTAGGATCAGCAGCGTGAGCAGTGGGATCAGCAGCGCCGCCCAGCGTCTTTGACGACCGATGGATGTCGGGAACTCGGCGTCCGGCGACGGATCAGTGGTCAAGCGCGACTCCGTTGTTGGATGCCAGGGCGGGCAGAGCACAGACGCTGCGTTATCAGTCCGCCGCAAAAGTAATCTGTGTGCGGGACATCACCCCTCGTGCCGCGGAAACACAGCCGAGGGCGGCTGTGCTACACGGGGGTGGCGCTGGCGTCCCGCCCGCGGAAACACAGCCGAGGGCGGCTGTGCCACACTTCTGCGGCGGACTGTTATAATCCGTGCCCCAGAAGTCGCAAGGCACGGCGCGTCGCCGATCGGCGTGGGAGTTGAAATCTCGTGGCTGAGCGTGTGATCTTGTTCGGGGTGGACGGTCTGGACTGGTCCAGGCTGCGCGCCGGCGTGGAGGCGGGTATCCTGCCGAACTTCGCCCGGCTGCTCGAGACCGGCGCCTGGGCCGAGGTTCCCGTCCGCGCGAGTGTCCCGGGGCTGGGAGGCGCTGAGAGCGGCATGAACTCGCCGACGCTGTGGACCACGATCGCCACCGGACAATACTACTTCCAGCACGGCGTGTACGATTTTTGCAACCTGCTCGATTCGACCGACGACCCGCCGCTGGCCGAGAGCCGGCACGTCCGCTCGCCGCGCATCTGGGACGTGCTCAGCGAGCGCGGCCGTGCGAGCCTGGTCGTCGGCTATTACGTGACGCATCCCGCGTACGAGATTAACGGATTGATGGTCAGCGACCTTTTCGCGGACACCTGGGATCCGGCCGTCGTCTGGCCCACATCGCGGCGCGACGAGCTGGCACGCGTGCTCGGTGCTGAGAATTATGCGGATTTGCTGAAGTCCTGCGGCCGCGATGGCAAAGACGCCGCCCAAGACGCCGCGGATGACGCGCGCTATGTGGAGTCCGCCCGCGCGGCGCTGGCCCGCTTCACGGAATTGTCGAACGAACGGATCGACGACATGTTGGGAGGTCGCCTCGAGCCGCGCATGAGCGAGCTGATACGCTACCGCTTGATCCAGCCGTTCCTCCGCGATCAGGCGATGCAGCGGATATTCCTGGATGAGTTGCGCGACTCGGCGTACGAATTCGCGACGGTCTACTTGCGCCTGATCGATTTCGTCGGACATGGTTTCTGGACCGAAGGGTTGAACTTGCCGCAGGCATTCGTCGCCGACTACGGTCCCGTCGTCGAGCGCGCTTATCAGTGGATCGATGAGCGACTCGGCCAAGTGCGCGAGCGGATCGATGATTCGGATCGCTTGCTCGTCGTCTCAGACCATGGCTTCGCAGCGGGGCGCGAGGTGCATGGCTTTGACGACGCCTCGGTGGTCTGGGACGTGAGCTACGGCTCGCACGCCGAGCCGGCGGTGCTGATCGCGAGCGGCGGAGCGGCGCGCGGCCGCGTCGAAGATGTCAGCCTGCTCGATCTCGCGCCGAGCATCCTCGACTATTTCGGCATCGAACAGGCCGACGCGCTCGACGGCGGGCCTGTGCCGGGGTTGCTGCACCGGGATGCCCCGAGACGCCTGCCGCGCCGCGACACATACGAATTCAATCATACCGAACAGACAGCGCGGCTCAGCGACGCGGACCAGCACGAGATCAAAGCCCGGCTGAAGGCGCTGGGATACTTGCGACAGTGAGAACGCACATGGCCGATTCGACGATACCTGTTTTCGGTTCGCTCCATCGCGCGGCGCGTGACGACCACGCCTATCAGCGCGACCGCGCCCGGCTGATGCTCGCATTTCAGGCCCAACTGGCGCGGGCCTATCACGAGCGAAACCAGACACTCGAGGTTCGCGGCCGCGAAGTCTGGGAAGCCAAACTCGATATCGAACGTCGTCTCGCACAGCAACGCGCCTGGAGTGAGGAGCTCAAGAACGGCAAGGAATGGCTGGAATCCCAATACGAGGCGTATAAGCGCGACTACGAGCAATTGGAGGCGCGGCATGCATTGCTGAACGCCAGGTTCGACAACGCCTCACACGCCCTCGAACAGTGGAAACGCCGACCGCTTTTTCGGGTTCTTCGGCGGCTGGGATTGCTGCGCGACGTGATTTGGGAATAATGTACGCACTGAGCATCCCGGCGGACGGATTGGCGCGGCGCCGGGATCGCGTGCCACGGATGGAGCGAGTCTGAGTCATGTCACAGCGTGCGAGTGGTGTATTGCCGGCTAAGCGATCATCGGTCGAGTCGCATGCGAGTGCGCCGGTCGAACTCGCGCAATCGCGGTTCGTCGCGCACAAGCCGGACTTCGACGAGCTGCCGCGCATTTCCGCACCGCTGATGATTGTGTCGATACCCGCACTCAATGAAGAGAAGACCGTAGGCCGCGTTATCGCCGACGTCCCGCGACGGATCCCCGGCATCGGGCGTGTCGAGGTTGTCGTGATCGACGATGGCAGCAGCGACCAAACCGCGAACGTCGCGCGCCGGGCCGGAGCGACCGTCCTGCGGCACGGCCGAACGCTCGGCGTCGGCGCTGCGTTCCAAACCGGATTGGCGCATGGCGTGCGCCGCGGCGCGGACCTGATCGTCAGCATCGACGCCGACGGTCAGTTCGATCCCGTCGACATCCCCGAATTGGTCGAGCCGGTGCTGGCCGGCGAGGCCGAGTTCGCGACCGCGTCGCGCTTCAAGGATGCGAGCCTCGCGCCCGAGATGCCCGGCATCAAACGTTGGGGTAACCGCATGATGAGCCGGCTGATTTCGCGGCTGACCGGCCAGAAGTTCTTTGACGTGTCGTGCGGATTCCGCTGTTACAGCCGGCACGCAGCGCTCAACCTGCACCTGCTCGGGCACTTCACCTATACCCAGGAAGTGTTCCTCAATCTCGCGTTCAAGCACATGAGAATGGTCGAGGTGCCGCTGCGCATCCGCGGCGTACGCGAGCACGGAAAAAGCCGCGTCGCGGGCAATCTTCTACAATACGCGCTCAAGACCTCACGCATCATCTTTCGCTCCTACCGCGACTACTTTCCCTTGCACTTTTTCGGCGGACTCTCCGCGCTGCTATCCGTTCCCGCGCTCGGGCTGTGGGGATTTCTGCTTGTCCACTATCTTCAGACCGGCGGCTTCAGCCCGCACAAGTGGGCCGGTTTCACCGGGGCCGCGCTGTTCGCATTCGGACTGATGATGCTGATCCTCGGCGTCATCGGCGATATGTTGAACCGTCAACGCGTCTATCTCGAAGAACTGCTCTACTACGTCCGCGCCCGAGAATCGGAAAACGAATCGGCTGATCGTGTCCGATCCATCCCCAGCGGTCGCACCCAGGCCAAAGTGGTCGACCCGAGCGGTGAGGGCGCATGAGTCACGCGCTGCGAGACACCAGCGAACGCCTCATCCCCGGCACACAAACTTCCGTGCGCCAGCACCTGATGTACCTGCGGCACCGTTTCGCCTACGAACACGCCATCGCCCATCTCGCCCCCCAAGCCGCCGTCATCGAAGTCGGTTGCGGCGAGGGGTACGGGACCAACATGCTCGCGCAGCATGTCGCACGCGTCGTCGGCCTCGACGTCGATCGCCAAACGGTCGAGTACGCCGGCGACAAGTACGGCTGCGAGGGATGCGAGTTCCGCGTTTATGACGGGCGGCGGATTCCGTTCGACGACGCGAGCTTCGACGCCGCCGTCTCGTTTCAAGTGATCGAACATATCGAAGACGATGCGCACTATGTCGCCGAAATCTCGCGCGTGCTTCGGCCGGACGGGTGTCTGTTTCTGTCGACGCCCAACGGACGCCTGCGCGTCAAGCCGGGCAAGCGGCCCTGGAATCGTCATCACGTGCGCGAGTACAACCCGGCCGAACTCGCGTCGGTCTTGCGGCGAGACTTCCGCGACGTCCACGTGCTCGGCGTGCGCGGCAGCGACGAGGCCCAGCGGATCGAACTGCAGCGTGTAAAAGACATTCTTCGCGTCGTGGCGCTCGATCCGCTGAATCTGCGCAGCGTCGTTCCGGAGTCGGTCCGGCAACTCATCATTCGCGTGATCGAAAAACGCAAACGCACCGAGAAAGCCGGTCAGGAAGAGCAATCCTGGCGCGAGCGCTTCAATGTGCGCGACTATTTCGCTTCGGAGGAGCGCGTTGACGAAAGCCTCGACCTGTATGGCGTCTGCCGAAAGTAGCACGGCCTGCTGTGTCGAGTCGCCGGACGACTCGGACGCCGTCACCCGCGGAACGCTCGCGGGATTCGACCGTGTCGCGGTCTTTCTTTCGACCGGTCGAACCGGAACGACCGCGCTGGCGCAGTACTTCGACGCCGCGTACCCGGATGTCGTCGCGCGCCACGAGCCGCGCCCCTCGCGCCATCTACGCGTAATGTCGAATCGCAGACTCGCGCAGCGCAGCTCGCGCACCGCCGCGGCGAGCGCGCTCTACGCGGCAAGGCGCAGATTCTTCAGCGAGAGCCGCGGATCACTCTATATCGAGTCGAATCCATACCTTTACGGATTTCTGGACGTGTTCGATGACGTGTTTCGTTCGGCGCGCGTCGTTCATATCGTCCGCGACCCGCGCAGTTACGTCCGCTCGGCGATCAACTTCGGCTTCAGCACCGGCATGCGGGCGCTCGCCACGGCGCTGGTCCCCTACTGGTCGCTCAAGCCCGAACTGTGCGAAGACCCCGTACGCCGCTCGTGGGGTGAAATGGACCCGGTCGAGCGGCTGGCATGGTTTTGGAACCGCATCAACCGCCACCTCGCACAGGGTGAGGCTCTGTTCGGCGAACGTTACATGCGCATCCGCTTCGAGGATCTGTTCGACACGCGCGGCGCTGCGTTGCATGCGCTGGCGCGCTGGCTCGGCCTGCCTCATCGCACGCAACTCGTCGACGCGATGCGCGCCCACGCCATCAATGCCAGCAAATCCACACGCCTGCCGAATTGGGATTCCTGGCCTGAGCCGCAAAAGGACGCGCTGCGGCGACAATGTAGCCACACGGCGGCCGAGTACGGCTACACGCTCCAATAGCGCCATGGAGGCGCCAGACAGAATCCGCGCGCTGCAAGGCCGCCCCGTAGCGTCGTCCCCCCGTGGGCGACGTAGAATGCCAACGGCTCTCGCCACGAATACGTCCGCCACGAATACGTCCGCCACGGGGGGCGGACGCCACGGGGGCGGGCGCTTCGTAGCGTCGTCCCCCCGTGGGCGACGTAGAATGCCAACGGCTCTCGCCACGAATACGTCCGCCACGAATACGTCCGCCGCGAATACGTCCGCCACGGGGGGCGGACGCTACGGGGGCGGACGCTTCGTAGCGTCGTCCCCCCGTGGGCGACGTAGAATGCCAACGGCTCTCGCCACGAATACGTCCGCCACGGGGGGCGGACGCTACTTTTCCCGCAAGACCCAGTCCGCAGATTGTGTCACGCAGCCGCACCTTGGAGGCCTTGAGAATCAGCTTGCGGCGGCAGGGGTCGCGTACTAGAGTGGCGGCGCCTGCACTCGTGAGGAAGAGCCATGGGATCGAAGCATATCAGCAGCATTTGGCCGCGTGTCGGCGACGTGTTGCTGGTGGACGATGATAGCGGTGTCAGACACGCGATCGAGCGAAACCTGAGCGCGATCGGATGCCGTTGCCACGCAGTTCCATCGTATGCCGAGGGTCGGAAGATCTTCGAGACCCACCCCGAGGTCGGCGTCGTGATTCTCGACCATGGGATGGCGGGTGATGACGCGGCGGTCTTCCTGGGGCATGTCCGCGCATCGCGCCCGGAAACTGTGATCGTCGGCAGCAGCGGTCAGGATATCCCGTCGGAATTCCAAGAACTGGGGGTTCGCCGCTTCCTCAAAAAGCCTTGGACTGCCCGCGACCTCGCGTCGATCGTACCCGATCGCCTGGGCGCTTGCGTCGATTGCGGGCTTCCGCTTCCGCTGCGTCGCGAGCGCGACGGGCGTCTGGAGAAAGACTGGATTTGCAACGGTTGCGGCGGTCGCTACCGCGGCGTGCTTGACGAGGACTTTCCATTGGATGTCCACCGGAGCGTGCGCCAGGCGACGGACTCCGATCGCTAGACGATCGGGCCTAAACGATTGCGGCTTGCACGCAGCACCGAACTTTGACGTCGCATCCCCGCGAGCCGCCCTGGCCGCAGGAGTGTCGATTTGAGCTTTGTGCCGCTGCTTGCTCTTGCGTTCATCTCTGTTGCGCTGTGTTGGGCACTGTTGGTGCTCCGCCGCACGCGCGATTGGCGCGTTGGCTTCTTCGTGGTGATGCTCGCGCTTTTAGCGGTGCATGAGACGCTGGAGTTTCTGGGAAGCAGGTCGCGCCCGCCGCCCATGCGTCCAACCCTTTTCACAGAGACGATGGGCCTGCTCGTCAGCGTGATGGCGCTGCTCTCCGTGGTATTTCTTGATCGACTGCTTGCCGAGGATGCCCGTGTCCGTCGCGATCTCGAAGCGTCGCGCGCGAACTACCGCGATCTCTACGATCAAGCGCCGGACATGTATGTATCGGTCGATGCCGCCACCGCCCGCATCCGCGAGTGCAATCTGACTCTCATCCGAAAGCTCGGGTATCCGCGTGAAAAGATCATCGGGCGAAAGATTTTCGAGCTCTATCATCCCGACTGCATGGACTCGGTCCATGAGGCGTTCCAATCGTTCGTCACGACCGGTGAGGTGAAGGAGGCCGAACTTGAATTAATGCGCAGTGACGGGAGCAAGCTCGAGGTGAGCCTGAACGTCTCCGCGGTGCGCGACACCGACGGAAAGGTGCTCTACAGTCGATCGGCATGGCGCGACATCTCCGAACAGAAGCAGGCGCGGCGCGAGTTGCGGGTCGCCGAGGCGCGCTTCAAACAGTTGTTCCACGCCGGGCCGGTTTCGATGATCGTCAGCACCGCCGAAGACGGCCGCATCGTCGAAGCGAACGAAAACTTCCTCCTCATGAGCGGCTACAGCGCGGAGGAACTGCGCGGCCGCACGGCGCTCGATCTGGACATGTGGGTGAATCCCGAAGAGCGAGCCGAGCTTGTCCGGATGGTGCGCAAGCACGGGCGCGTCCGCAATATGGAGATGGCGTTCCGATCGCGCTCGGGCGACATCCGCATCGGGCGTGTCGCCGTCGAATTGCTCGACATAGGCCGGATCCCGCACTTGCTCACGATTGCCGAAGACGTTACCGAGGCGAGGCGCGACGAGCGCGCCCTGCGTCTCACGCAACTCTCGGTAGATCAGAGCCCACAGGCGGTCTATTGGGTGCGCATGGACGGATCGTTCTCTTATGTAAACGACGCGGCGTGCCGCATGCTTGGATACACGCGCGGCGAGCTGCTCACGATGAGCGTTCCGGACATCGATCCGGAGTTCGATCGCGAGAGTTGGCCGGCGCGGCGCGACGCCATTCGCGCCCGCGGCGCTTTCGTCGCCGAGCTCAGGCACAGATCCAAGTCGGGCGCGCTGATCCCGGTCGAGATCAGCGCAAACTACGTCGAGGCCGCGGGTGAGGGCTACTTCTGCGCCCACTGCGTCGATATTTCCGAACGGAAGAGGAACGACTTGCGCCAACGCGGCCGCGGCCAGGTGCTCGAAGCGCTCGCGCGCGGCGCCCCGTTGAACGACGTGCTGGACGTGTTGGTTCAGTCGGCCGAGACGGTCGCGCCGCAGTGGCGCTGCTCGGTGCTGCTGCTGGACGAGAACGCCAAATGCCTGCGCGACGGTGCGGCGTGCAGCCTGCCGCAATTTTATCGACAGGCAATCGATGGGATCAAGATCGCACCCGACGCGGGCTCGTGCGGCGCGGCGGCGTATCGCAACGAACGCGTGATCGTTTCCGACGTGAAGACACATCCGAATTGGGTGTCGTTTCAGGATCTCGCGTTACGAGCGGACATCCGTGCATGCTGGTCCGAGCCGATTCGATCCAGTGAAGGCCGCGTGTTGGGCACCTTCGCCATGTACGCCCGCGAGCCGCGCGAGCCGACGGCGGCCGATCTCAAGTTCATGCAGGTCAAGGCGCAATTGGCCGGGATCGCCATCGAGCGCCGCCGAACCGAGGAAGCCCTCGCGCGTAGCGAGCAGCGCTTCCGAAGCTACTTCGAACTCCCGCTCATCGGCATCGCCATATCGTCCCCGAGCGGCGATTGGACGGAATGCAACGATCGCTTGACGGAAATCCTCGGGCGTCCACGCGAGGAGATCGTCTCGCACGCGTGGGCTGATCTGACCCACCCGGACGACCTCGCGGCGAATGTGGCGTGCTTCAAGCGTGTGCTTGCGGGGAAGTCGGAGGGATACTCGCTCAAGAAACGATTTGTCCGCCCGGACGGCTCCCACGTCCACACGCGGGTTTCGGCCCGCTGCGTGCGTCAGTGCGACGGCGCGGTCGACTACCTGGTTGTGCTCGTTGACGACATCAGTGAGCGAATCCACGCCGAACAGACAGCACGCAAAGCACGCGAGGAACTCTTCGATCAGCAGCGCCGCGAGAAAGAGCATGTCGCCGCCGAACTCGCCAGAACGCGGGAAGAGTTGGTGAGCAAGACTCGCCTGGCGACGCTCGGCCAACTCGCGGCCACGATCGCCCACGAATTGCGCAACCCGCTTGGGGCGGTGCGGAACGCGGCGTATTTGCTGAAGAACGCCGGGCCGGATGGGGACGGCGACTGGGCCCATCACCTGAAGCTGATCGAGACCGAAGTGAACAACTCAAATCGGATCATCTCCGATCTACTGGAAATGTCGCGCGGCAAAGAGCCGCACCGCCGCCGCGTCGAATTCGACGCGGCGCTGCGCCGCGCCTGGGAGCAGGCCAACGTGCCCGACACGGTGCAGCGCCGCGCCAGGCTCGAGCCCGCGACGCTGACCGTCTTTGCCGACCCGGGTCAGCTCGAACAAGTCCTGCGGAACCTGCTGATCAACGCCAATCAGGCAATCGACGGCAAGGGTGTCATCCAGATCGACGCGCACCGACACAACGGATTTGACGAATTCATCGTCGCCGATTCCGGTCCCGGTATTGCGCGCGAGGCGCGCCCGCACATCTTCGAGGCGCTCTACAGCACCAAGGCAAAAGGTACCGGGCTCGGGCTGCCAATCTGCACGCAGCTCGTCGAGCGGCACGGCGGCAGCATCGACTTATGCGATAGCGACTTGCCGGGGGCGGCCTTCCGCGTTCGCCTGCCCGCGACCATCGAAACGTGAGCTGCATTATGGCGGTCGAAGAGAAATCCGCACGCACACGCGTCCCAACGATCCTGCTGGTCGAAGACAACGACGCCCAGCGATTCACGCTGGCGAGGATTCTCGAGGGTGAGGGTTTTACGATTGAGTGTTGCTCGAGCGGTCGCGAAGCGCTCGCGCTGCTCGAGTCGCGGCAATACGGCGCAGCCGTCGTAGACTTGCGCCTGCCGGATGTTTCAGGACTGCGCGTGGTCGAGATGTCGCAGCAGCTTACGCCGCGCGTGCGGTGCATCATCCACACCGGGTACGGCTCGTTCGGATCGGCCAAGGAGGCGTTGAATCTCGGCGCGTTCGCTTATGTTGAAAAACTTCGCGATCCGGAAGAGCTGGTGCGCCACGTGCGCCGCGCCATCCAGGAGTACCTCGACGACGCACTCCAGGCTAGCGAGCACCAATACCAGACGCTCATCGAGCAGGCCTCCGACGGCGTGTTCATCTCCCACTCCGACGGCCGCTACATCGATGTCAACACACGCGCCTCGCAGATGCTCGGCTATTCGCGCGAAGAGCTGCTCTCGCTCAACATTCGCGATCTGGTCGTGCTGCGAGCCGGTGATCCGCCTCTGCGGTTTCCGACGCTCAAACCCGGCGAGTCTTTCTTGCACGAGCGGAATCTTCGCCGCAAGGACGGGAGCACGCTCACCGTAGAAATCAGTGGCAAGATGCTGAGTGACGGACGCCTCCAGGCGTTCGTGCGCGACATCAGCGAGCGCCTGCGCCACGAAGAACAGCGTCGCCGGCTCGCCGAGCAACTGCGCCAGTCTCAGAAAATGGAGGCGATCGGCCGGCTCGCCGGTGGAATCGCGCACGACTTCAACAACATTCTCACCGCCATCCTCGGCAGCGCCGAATTCGCCGCGACGATCGTGCGTCAAGAAGCGATCGACTCGCCCGATCTGCTCGATGCACTGGATCAGATCGAGAAAGCGGGCGAACGCGCCGCCGCGTTGACACGCCAACTACTCCAGTTCAGTCGCCGAGAGGATGCACCGGTCTCCACGATCGACCCGGCTCGCGTGCTGCACGAAGTGTACAGAATGCTGAGGCGTCTGGTGCGCGCGAATCTCACGCTGGAATTGGACGCACCGGCTGAGTCGGCGCCTGTCCGACTCAGCTCGGGCCAGTTCGAGCAGATCGTAATGAACCTCGTGCTCAACGCGCGCGACGCGATCGCCGGCGAAGGTCGCATCTCGCTGCGGCTCGAGATCCTTCCGGACCACGACGATCCGCCGGGACGCTGCGTATTGTTGCGCGTCAAAGACACTGGCGCGGGGATGACCCCCGACGTCGTCCAGCGGCTGTTCGAGCCGTTCTTCACGACAAAGTCCGTCGCGCGCGGCACCGGTCTCGGGCTATCCATCGTGTACGGGATCGTCAAAGGCGCCGGCGGACGCGTGGTTCCGCACAGCGAGCCTGGGCAAGGTTCGACGTTCGACGTCTTGCTGCCCGTCGCGGCTCGAACAACGCCCTCGATAGACGTTGACCTCGACCGGCCGTCGGGTGGCGGCGAAGACGTGCTGGTCTGCGACGACGAACTGCCCGTGCGAAACCTGGTCTGTACAGCACTCGAACAGAACGGCTACAAGGTGTTCGCGGCGTCGAGCGGCGTTGAGGCGCTGGAGCTGGCCGAGCGCCGCGACGAGCCGTTCGACCTGCTCATTACGGATGTCGTCATGGACAAAATGAGTGGCCCGGACCTGGCGAGCCTCCTGCGAGAACGCGGACTCGCGCGACGCACGCTGTTCATCTCCGGCTACACGGCTGACTTGATCGGAGAGGACGAGTTGCAGTCAAGCCGCGGCGTGCTGCTGCTCAAGCCGTTTACGCCGTCCGAACTGCTGCGGCGCGTGCGCGGCCTGCTCGACGAGGCCGAGCCTCAGCCGAGCGTCTGAGCGCGGGTGCGTGACAGAATCCGCGGTCTGCAAGGCCGCTCCGTAGCGTCGTCCCCCCGTGGGCGACGTAGAATGGCGACGGCGCCGGCCGCAGAATACGTCCGCCACGGGGGTCGGACGCTACTTTTTCCGCGGCAAACCCAATCCGCAGATTCTGTCACGCACCCCTTGAGCGCGGTCATCCATCCCGTAGCTTTGCGATTCGCTCCGGTTGTATTCCCGCCAGGTACGCGAGCACACACATCTGATTGACCCACGTCGTTCGCCATACGCCGCGCTCGATCCAGCGACGGGCCGACGTGAGTGCGTCCGCCTCGCAGATCGCGATTCGGCCAAGCCGCCGGAGCCGCCGCACGATAACGTAGTCCTCCATGATCGGAATGTCGGGGAATCCGCCGATCTGTGCGAAGCGCTTTCGAGTGATAAAGAGAGTCTGGTCGCCGTAGGGCAATTGCATCACGCGTGAGCGCCAGTTCGAGATGCGTTCGATCCATCGAAGCGAGCGGCGCGGATCGTCAATGCGCAACTTGAACGCGCCGGCGCACACTTCGGGCCGTTCAAGAGTGCCTGCGATCCGCTCCGCGAATTGCTCGGGCAGGCGCGTGTCCGCATGAACGAACAACAGGATGTCGCCGCGCGCCGCCGCCGCGCCGCTGTTCATCTGCGTCCCGCGTCCCGGCTGAGTTTGCAGGACGCGAGCTCCGGCGCGGCGCGCGACCGCGGCGGTACCATCGCTGCTGCCGCCGTCGGCGACGATCGTCTCGTAAACGCCTCCGGCCAGCGTCGCCTCGACGGCGCCCGCGATGCGGTCCGCTTCATTACGGGTCGGGATGATCGCGGAAATTCGCGGGGAAACGCTCGCAGCTACTCGATCATGGGCGGGATCATCCGCGCCCGCGGGCGCTCGAGCCGTCTGGATTGTCAAGCGCTCCGTCGAGGTCATCTCTGCGCACACCTCGCAACGTCGTCAGCGACGCCAGCGCAGAATCGTCTTGAGCAAACCCGCGGTTCGCGGCGTGAGTCTGGTGCGGTTGAAGGCATCGCCGGCCTTTTTGATCGCTTCGGCGGTCGTCGGGTAGGGGTGAATCGTACGCGCGATCCTCCCCAGCCCGGCGCGGGCCGCCATGGCAACACTGATTTCCGAGATCATATCACCGGCATGCCGCGCGACCAACGTCGCGCCGACGATTTTGTCGCTGCCGCTCTTGAGGTGGACTTTGAGGAACCCCTCGTCGTCGCCCTCAAGAATCGCGCGGTCCACGTCGCTGAGCTCGATCACGATCGTCTGAATCGAGATACGCTTCGCGCTCGCTTCATGCTCGTACAACCCGACGTGTGCGATCTCCGGATCGGTATACGTACACCACGGAATCGTCAGCGCGCTCGCCTTGGCGCGACCGAAGAAGAGCGCGTTCTGAATCACGATGCGAGCCATCGCATCGGCCGCGTGGGTAAACTTGTACTTTGAACAGATATCGCCGGCGGCGTAGACGTTGCGGTTGGTCGTCCGCAGGCGATCGTCCACGCGCACGCCGGTCTTGTCGTATTCGATCCCAGCGCTTTCGAGTTCAAGCTGATCGACGTTGGGAGCGCGTCCGACACCGAGCAGGACCGCGTCGAATGTCATTCGGCGACGCTCGCCGGCGACCTCGAAATCGATCGTTCGTTGCTCGCCA
>Ga0114931_10006617_pt1 | contig 14237 bp, 11 predicted proteins | sample 2SBtaG_FD_89579 | JGI IMG/M metagenome (GOLD analysis project Ga0114931, IMG submission 89579) | Deep subsurface microbial communities from Kolumbo volcano to uncover new lineages of life (NeLLi) - 2SBTROV14_V59a metaG | ecosystem: Environmental > Aquatic > Marine > Volcanic | place: Kolumbo...
AGTGGTGCGACCCAAACGGATGGTACCCATCCGTTTGGATAAGTCGCCCCACAAGATCAATATGTTAGTGGGCCGATTCACCTAACGCTTGGGAACCAAGCGTTAGGATCGGACCACTAGGCGTTCACGCGGAATATCGACCGAATATCGGCCTCGGGCGGGGGGTGGCTTGGCCGCCCCCCGTTCCATTTAATCGCGCTACGCCGAGACGCCCCGCTCCCACGGTTGCAAAATGCGCGCGGACCTGCTTTTTCTGCGCCGAGGCGCCCGGCGACGACGGCCCGTGGCTCGCCTCGCGCCATCCCGTGGCGCGCTTCGCTCGAATGGAGTCTCCGCCCGTGCCCGGCATTCTCTGGCTCGCGTCCTACCCAAAGTCAGGCAACACGTGGCTACGCGCCTACTTGGCGAATCTCTTTCGCAATGGGGAACGGCCGCTCCCCATCGACCAGCTACCGAACCATGCGTTGGGCGATAACTTCTTGATTCATTACGAACAATTTTCCGGAACATCGGCCGGGGAGTTAACCCACGAGGATATCGTTCGCTTGCGTCCCCAGGTGCACCAGTGGTTCGCCACGTCGCGCCCGGATACCACCCTGGTCAAGACTCACAACGCCTGCGTGCTGGCCGACGGGCAGCCCCTGATCACCCCGGCGGCGACCGCGGGCGCCATCTACGTGGTGCGCAACCCCCTCGACGTGGCGGTTTCCTTCGCCAATCACTACCAGGTATCGGTGGACCGGGCGGTCGATCTGGTGTGCGACGAAAACCACCGCCTGCCGGCGATTCCCGGCCAGATCGAGCAGATCTTGTTGAGCTGGTCGAGCCACGTGAAAAGCTGGACCCGCGCGCCGGGCATGAATCTCCATGTCATGCGTTACGAGGACATGCTGAAACGCCCGGTCAAGACCTTCGGCGCCCTGGGCCGGTTTCTCGGCCTGCCCAACGAGCCGGCGCGGCTCAAGCGGGCGATTCGGTTCAGCTCCTTCCGGGAGCTCAAGCGCCAGGAGGCGGCCGGCGGGTTCGTCGAGGCGCGGCCCGACGGCAAGGCGCGCTTCTTTCGCGAAGGCAAGACCGGCGGCTGGCGCGCCGTCCTCGACGCCGGTCAGGTGGAGCGGATCGTGACCGCCCACGGCGAGGTCATGGGCGAATTCGGCTATCTGGCGAAGGACGGCACGCCCAAGGATTGATCCATGCCGGGGGGTCACATGTCCGGCGCGCTGATCCCCTCGGCGCCAGGGGCCAGTTCGAAAAACAGGAGCTGCACCAGGCGCCCGGTCTCGATCGAGTCGCCGAAATCCACCCCGCTGGTGTGCCAGAGCCACGGGCGGAACAACACGCACCGATTGAATTTCATGGGCAGAATCATGGTGCGCTCCCACCGGTCCAGATGGTGGCCGTCGTCGTAGATCAGGTGGCGCACCGCCTCGCCCCGGGTTTCCATGCCGAAAATCCGCTGGGCCTCCTCGTCGCTCAGGGGCGCGCGGTCGCTCTTGTATTTCTTATGGCGAAAGAACTCAGTGCCGCCACGGCAATATTCGTCGGGCGTGAGATAGACCAGGCCAGCCCAAGCCTTGCCCGGGTCGATATGCACCTCGGCCGGGCGATGGGCGCCGACCAGGGAATAGCGGAACCGCCCATGGGTGCTGCGGCGCGCGCCGATGATCGGCTCGCGCACCATATAGCTGAACATCTCGTTGGCGTTGGGTGGCAGCAGGGCTTGGCGCGACGTGCGCCCGGGATAGAAGACCTCCCCGCTCGGCTTCGGATAGGTCAGGCCCAACGCCGCCTGGCGCACCTGCTCCGGGTCGGCGTAGAAATCGTCGATGACGATGGCGGTCTGCTGCATCGGGGTCCCCCGTGCCTCGCGGTTTATTAGATCGGCGCGCCGGCTGGGCTCAGGTATCCGTGATGGGTCATGGTCTCGCGGTGGGCCTCGATCAGGCGCGCCACCTGGTCCCGGTCCAGTGCTTCGCGCCAGGCGCCGGCCTTTCCTTGGCGAAAAAAACGCGCCTTGTCGTCGGGCCGCGCTTCGTCGAACCCGCCGGCCGCCTCCTGGCGCCTGAGCTGGTCGAAGCTGCTGAAGTCCACGGCCCGCTCCAGGCGCGCCGGGTCCTCGGGCAGGCCCAGAAACGATACGATTTGCCCGAATGTGGCGCTCGGCGCGGCCACCAGGTCCTCGTAGCGCAAGACCAGGATGCGCAATCCCTCGGCCCGGGTCCAGCTTCGCACATGGCCCGACCAGCCGCCCAGGTAGCGGCGCATCAACCCGTCGGCCGGCGGTAGGGTTTGACGCGCGTCGCACATCTGGGCGACCGCGCGTGGGAGCGGCACCTGAAAGTGGTGCGCATAGGACACCGCCACGTCCAGCGGATTGCGGATCACGTAGATGGCCCCCGCCGTGGCCGCCGGGGTAATCAGCGATATCCCGGCGATCGATATGGCGGCGTTGTGGGTTTTCACGAACACCGTGCGCGGCGAACCGGCGGCGATCGCGGCGTGAACCTTGGAGCGCAGGCGCAGCAAGGCGTCCTGGGAAAGCGCCTCGGCGGGCCGGCCCGCCACCCGCGCGTAATCGGCGACGAAATCGTCGGCGATGCAATACCGGCTCAGCTCGTTGATGGGCACCGGCCGCTCGGGCAGGCGCTCGCCGCTGAAGAGATTGGCGAGGAACGCGCGCAGCCACGTATTACCCGACTTCGGATACGATGCCAGCCAGCAAATACCCGCCACGTCCGACCTCTCCCATTGCGCGCCCGCGCGCGGCTGGTCCGCGCGCGGGGAGCAATGATATGGTGCGCCCAGGCCCGGGCGCAAATCGCGCGCGCGCAAACCCGGTAGAGTCTAGAAAGATCGCCACCATGTCCGCGCCCGACCCCGAAATCGATGAAAACCCGGACTCGGCGCCCCCCATCGCCGACAACCTCGCCGCGGTGCGCGCCCATATGGCGGCCGCGGCCATGGCGGCCGGGCGCGACCCGGCGTCGGTCACCCTGGTCGCCGTCGGCAAGACCCATCCAGCCGCGCGCGTCGCGGCGGCCATTGCCGCCGGGCAGCAGGTCTTCGGGGAGAACCGGGTACAAGAGGCCCAGGCCAAGTTCCCCGCCCTCAAGGCGGCCCATCCGGACTTGATCCTGCACCTGATCGGGTCGTTGCAGACCAACAAGGCCCATGAGGCGGTTGCCCTGTTCGACGCGATCGAGACCGTGGATAGGCCCAAGCTGGCGCGGGTGCTGGCCAAGGAGATGGAACGCGTCGGCCGGCGGCCGAGCTGTTTCATCCAGGTCAACACCGGCGAGGAGCCGCAGAAGGCCGGGGTGTGGCCCGCCGAGGCGGACCGCCTGATCGCCCTGGCGCGCGACGAGCTCGCACTGCCGGTCGAGGGGCTGATGTGCATTCCGCCGTTTCATGAGGAGCCGGCCCCCCATTTCGCGCTTCTGGCGGAGATCGCCCGGCGCAACGGCCTTGCCAAGCTCTCCATGGGCATGAGCGCCGACTACGAGATCGCGATCCGCCTTGGCGCCACCCACGTGCGGGTGGGCACGGCGATCTTCGGCGCGCGCCCGACGGCGCTCTAATCCCCTACGCCGGCGGCGCGACGCCCGGCACCCAAATGTAGCCGTCCGGATCCGCCAGGAAGCATTCGCGCAGGCCGTGGGGCTTGTCGGCTGTGGGCGCGAGCACATGGTCGCCCCGGACGCGGGCGCGCGCCTCGGCCGCGTCCGGATCGACGCCGTAGAGGCGCAGCTCCGCCCCCGCGCCGCGCACCTGGCCGTCCCCGGTCAGCGCCAGCAGGGGGTGGTCCCCGTAGGTATGATCCGCGTGCAGCATAATATCGTGACCGGCGTGGCGCAGGACCGCGAAATCCGTATCCCGATAAACCTCCTCCAGACCGAGCACCTCGCGTAGGAAAGAGGCGGTGCGCGCCACCTCGCGCACCAGCAGGTTGACCCCGAAGCCGTCCAGCGTTCGCCCGTAGTCGGCCGGCGCCATGAACGGCGCGCCGGCGCGGGTCTTCATGGCGCCACCGCGCCGGCCGCGCGCGGCGCCGCGGCCTCGGCGCGGATCGCCGCCAGGAGGTCGCGCACCTCGGCGCGGGCGCGCCGGTGGCTGGCGAGCGCGCGCCCGTTCCCGTCGGCGCCGGTCGCGTCCGGGTCCGGCAGGTCGAGGATGGTCAGCCCGCGATAAAAAAGCTCGCGAAATACCACCCGCTCGCTCAGGCCGTGACCCAGGCGAAACCCCATGCGCGGCGCCAGCTTGTCCAGCAGCGCCGCCATCTCGCGGGTATTGCGCGCGTCGATATGGGCCAAGCGGTTGCGCATGACGATCCAATCGAGCGCCGGGCGACCCTCGGCGGCGCGCGCGGCCGCCTGGTCGCGTACCATTCGCGCATAGGCGCTGGGCTCGATCACTTCGCGCCGCTCCATATCGATGCGCGCCAGCACATCCAGGTCCACGAAGCTGTCGTTGAGGGGCGTGAGCAGGATATCCGCCCGCGCGTGGCCCAGGCGCGACAGGTGGGTTCGGCTGCCCGGCGTATCGATGACGATGAACCGGCGGTCGCCGAGCTCGTCCAGGGCGCGGGCCAGGGCCGCTTTTTCCTCGGCGCGGGCCTCGGCCCGGTCGTGGGCGTCCGACCCGGAGACGCTTCGGTGCGTGGGCAGGGCCAGGGGCCGCTCGGCACGCTTGGCAAAGGCACGGCGGTTCTCGATGTAGCGGGAAAACGTGCCCTGGCGCCCGTCCAGGTCGATGCTGCCGACCGCGTGGCCGGCGTCGAGCAACGCCACGCACAAATGCATCGCGGTGGTGGATTTGCCGGTGCCGCCCTTCTCGTTGCCCAGCACGATCACGGTGCGGGTCTTCTCGGCCCGCTCCGCGATATCCGTATCGGGGGTATCCGGCGCCGGCGGCGCCACGCCGAGCGCCGCCGCGATCTGAGCCACTTCGGCGCGCGCGGGGGTCGAGACGGCGCCGTCGGCGCCGGCCAGCGCCTGGGCAATGCGCACCAGGAGTTCGGCGTGCACCGGATTGCCGGCGACCGCGGCCAGGGCCATCACTGCCCGCGCTCGGCCGTGCTCGGGGTGCGCCTGGATATCGTGCACGTAGCGCTGAAACAGCTCGACCGCCGCGTGAGCGCCGAAGGCCTTGAGCGCGTCCACCTCGTCCAGCACCTGGTCGAGGGCCACGCGCTGGGCGAAGGAAACCGGCCCGTCGACGTACGCCGCGAGGGCGGCGGCGGCCATGGCCGCGTCGAGCAGGGGCCGGCCGCGCGCGCGCGCCGCCTTGGCGACGATGGGATCGGTCAAGCGGCTTAGAAGATCCACGAAGACTCCCACCTGCCGGCGAAGCCGTCGCCCCCCAGCTTGCCCATTTTGCCCCATAATAACCCGGCGGCCTTCGGTCCGGTCAAGTGGGCGGTCCACGCGGTTTCGCGGCTATGGGTCCCGGGCGGGGATCGGGGCCGGATTCGGGCGCGCGGTGTCCGCGCCGCCCAGGGCGCCGACGAGGGAGCGCAGCACTCGCGCGATGAACCCGTCGTCCCGCGTATCGTCCGCGCCGCCGGCGACCGCGAGCCCACCGCCGGAGAGCGGCCGCACCGGCAATCCCTCGGAGGCCTGGGCCACGATGCGGCCCCACAGGCGCGCCGGCAGGGAGCCGCCGGTGACGTTGCGGCTGGGCGCGCCGTCGTCGTTGCCGAGCCACACCCCGGCCACGAAGTCGGCGGTGAAGCCCAGGAACCACGCGTCGCGAAATTCCTGACTGGTGCCGGTCTTGCCCGCCGCCGGGCGGCCCGGATTGGCGGCCTTGCCGCTGCCCCAGGCAACGGTCGCCGTCATCAAGTCGGTCATGGCATCGACGACGCGCGGACGCACCACCCGGCCCGGCCCGCCGCCGGCCCGGCGATACAGGAGCTCTCCCTTGGGTCCGCGAATCTCCTCGATCCCGAAGGGCCACACCCCGTAGCCGCGATTGGCGAACACGGCATAGGCCCCGGTCATCTCCAGGAGGGTTACCTCCGAGGCGCCGAGCGCGATGCTCGGCCGCTTGGTCAGCGGGGAGGTCAGGCCCAGGCGCCGCGCCGCCGCGGCGACCTTGCCGCGCCCCACGGATTCGCTGAGTCGCACGGCGACCGAGTTGAGGGAGCGAGCGAAGGCCTCGCGCAACGTGACCACGCCATGATATCGGTCGGCGTAGTTTCTGGGTTTCCAGTCGCCGATCTGGATGGGCGCGTCGGTCAGGCGCTCGTCGGGTTTGTGGCCGGCCTCCAGCGCGGCCAGGTAGACGAACGCCTTGAACGCCGAGCCCGGTTGGCGCAACGCCTGGGTCGCCCGGTTGAACTGACTGGCGTCGTAGTCGTGCCCGCCGACCATGGCGCGCACGGCGCCCGTGGGATCGAGCACCACCACCGCGCCCTGGCGCACGCCGCGCTTGCGGCCCTGGGAATCGAGCATGCGCGCCAGCTCCCGCTCGGCGATGGTCTGATAGACCGGGTTGAGGGTGGTGATCACGGTCAGATCCCGGTCCACGGCGCCCACGTAATCGGCCACGCGCGCCATGACCCAATCGGCGAAATAGCGGGCCTGGGCCCCAGCCGCCGCGCGGCCCCGGGTCTTGTCGCGCAAGGCCCGCGCCGCCTGGGCGGCGGTCACGTAGCCAGCCTCGATCATGGCGCGCAGAACCCGCGCCGCGCGCGCCTCGGCCCGGCTCGCGTCGCGCGCCGGGTTGTAGCGCGAGGGCGCCTTGAGCAAGCCGGCCAGCACCGCCGCCTCGTACAGGTTGACCCCGCTCGCCGGCTTGCCGAAATAGCGCCGCGCCGCGGCATCGACCCCATAGGTGCCCGCGCCCAGGTAGACCCGGTTGAGATAGAGCCCGAGGATCTGGTCCTTGGTGAAGGACTGTTCCAGCCAGAAGGCCAACAGCATTTCCTGCACCTTGCGCTTGACCGTGCGCTCCGGGGAAAGGAACAGGTTTTTCGCCAGTTGCTGGGTGATCGTCGAGCCGCCCTCGACGATTCGCCCGGCGCGCAGGTTGGCCCACGCGGCGCGCGCCAGGCCAATGAGATCGATGCCCGGGTGATCGTAGAACCGCCGATCCTCGATCGCGAGCACCGCATGGGGCAGATCCGGCGGTAGATCCTTGACCGCGACCGTGGTGCCGTAGACATCGCCATAGGAGGCGAGCAATGTCCCGTCGGCCGCCACCAGGCTAACCGCCGGGCGCCGCTCGACCGCGCCCACGTCGGCGATCTCGGGCAGATCGTAGGCGTACCAGGCGACCAGGGCGGCCCCCACGAGCACGGCCCAGATCGCCGCGCTCGCGCCCCAGACCAAAAGACGAACCCCCCAGCGCCGCCGCCGCGTGCCCGCGGCGCGCGCCTTTCCGGCCCGCTTTTTTCTGCCCGATTTTCCGCTCATGACGCTCCACGGCGCGGCCTTGGCCGCGCACGACGGCTACCCTCGCCCCCGATCATGGCCAATTCGTGGCCCCGTGCCCGCCACTGCGTCCAGGCCCGGCTATACGTCCAAGTTGGTGACGGAGAGTGCATGGGTCTGGATAAACTCGCGGCGCGGCTCCACCGCATCGCCCATGAGTGTCGAGAAGATACCCGCCGCCTCGTCGACGTGGGCGACCTTGACCTGGAGCAGGGCCCGGGCCGCGGGCTCCAGGGTGGTCTCGCTGAGTTGCTCCGGGTTCATCTCGCCGAGGCCCTTGTAGCGCGAGACGGTCAGCCCCTTGCGCCCGATCGCGAACACCGCCTCGGCCAGGGAACTGGGCCCGGTGATGCGGTGTTCCTTATCCTTGGCGCGGTAAATGGCCTTGTGCTCGTAAACCGGCTGCAACCCGTCGCTCATCTGATGCAGCCGGCGCGCCTCGCTGGAGCGCAGCGTGGGCCCGTCGACCACCCGGCGCTCGGTCAGGCCGCGCAACGTGCGGGTAAACACCAGCCCGCCGTCCGTCGCCACCCGGCCGCGCCAACCGCGCTCGTATTCCGGCACCAGGGCGTCGAGCCGTCCGGCGATGTATTCCGCCGCCTGGGCCGCGTGCTCCGCGTCCGCCAGGATATCCGGATTCAACGCGCCGGCGATCAGGGTTTGCTCGACGATGGGCGTGCTGCCCACCTTGCGCACCAAGACCTCCATCAGGTGCTTGGCTTGTACCGCCCGCTCCACCATGGCGCGCAGGTCCTCGCCGGCGATCTGGGTTCCGTCGGCCAGGACCAGCACGGCGCCGCTGATGCCGTTGTCGATGAGATACGCCTCGAGCTCCCGATCGTCCTTGAGGTAGCGGAGCGAATCGCCCCGCTTGGCGCGGAAGAGCGGCGGCTGGGCGATATAGAGGTATCCGCGCTCCACGATCTCCGGCATCTGGCGAAAGAAGAACGTGAGCAGCAGGGTGCGGATGTGGCTCCCGTCCACGTCCGCGTCGGTCATGATGATGATCTTGTGGTAGCGCAGCTTGCCGATATCGAACTCGTCGGGGCCGATGCCCGTGCCGAGCGCGGTGATCAGCGTGCCGATCTCGGCCGAGCCGAGCATCCGGTCGAAGCGCGCGCGCTCCACGTTCAGGATCTTGCCCTTGAGGGGGAGGATCGCCTGGAACTTGCGGTCGCGGCCCTGCTTGGCGGACCCGCCGGCGGAATCGCCCTCCACCAGAAACAGTTCCGAGCGCGCCGGGTCCCGCTCCTGGCAGTCGGCCAGCTTGCCCGGCAAGGAGGCGATATCGAGCGCGCCCTTGCGCCGGGTCAGCTCGCGCGCCTTGCGCGCCGCCTCGCGGGCGACCGCGGCCTCGACCACCTTGATAACAATGCGTCGTGCCTCGCTCGGGTGCTCCTCGAAGTATTGGCCCAGGCGATCGTTGATCACCGACTCGACCACGGGGCGCACTTCCGAGGACACGAGCTTGTCCTTGGTCTGGCTGGAAAACTTGGGGTCCGGCACCTTGACCGAGAGAACGCAGGTCAGGCCCTCGCGGGCGTCGTCGCCGGTGAGCGCGACCTTCTCGCGCTTGGCCAGGCCCGAGTCGAACGCGTAGGCGTGTATGCGCCGAGTCAGCGCCGCGCGGAAGCCCGCCAAGTGAGCGCCGCCGTCGCGTTGGGGGATGTTGTTGGTGAAACACAGCATGGTCTCGTGATAGCTGTCGGTCCACTCCAGGGCCGCCTCGACCACGATGCCATCGCGCTCGTCGCGGATCAGGATGGGCGGCTCGCTCAGGGGCGTTTTGGTCCGATCCAGGTACTTGATAAAAGCTTCCAGGCCGCCATCGTAATGCAGCTCGGTGGTCTTGGTTTCCGCGTGGCGATCGTCCACCAGCATGAGGCGCACGCCTGAGTTGAGGAACGCCAGCTCGCGCAGACGATGCTCCAGGCGCGCGAAGTCGAACTCGATCTGGGAGAAAATATTGCCCGAAGGCATGAAAGTGATCTGGGTTCCCGTGCGCCCGGGCGTTTGGCCGACCACCGCCAGCGGCGCCTCGGCCACGCCATCGACAAAGCGCATGACGTGCTCCGCGCCGCGGCGCCAGATGGTCAGCTCCAGCCATTCGGAGAGCGCGTTGACCACGGAGACGCCGACCCCGTGCAAACCGCCGGAGACCTTGTAGGAGTTCTGGTCGAATTTTCCGCCGGCGTGCAGGTGGGTCATGATCACCTCGGCGGCGGAGACCCCTTCCTCGGCGTGCACGCCGACCGGGATGCCGCGGCCATTGTCGCGCACGGTGACCGAGCCGTCGCCGTTCAGGATCACCTCGATCAGATCGCAGTGGCCGGCCAGGGATTCGTCGATGGAGTTGTCAACCACCTCGTAGACCATGTGGTGCAGGCCCGAGCCGTCGTCGGTATCGCCGATGTACATGCCGGGCCGCTTGCGCACGGCCTCCAGCCCGCGCAGCACCTTGATCGATTCGGCATCGTAGGCCTCGGGCTCTTGCCCCGAGGCGGATGGATTGGCCGAAGGTTCGTTCATTGCATCCTGGTCCATGTTGTTATTTTCCGGCGCCAGCCGGCGCGCCGGCGGGACGAACCGTGGCGTCGGCCACGAGAAAGAACTGCGCGCGCGCGCCGAGCGGGGCGAACACGCCCGCGTCGGTGCCGGTCAGCCATGCCTGGGTGCCCAGCGCCGCGAGTTCGCCGTAGAGCGCCCGCCTGCGCGCCTCGTCCAGATGGGCCGCCACCTCGTCCAGCAACAGGATGGGCGGCGCCCCCCGGTGCAGATCGAGCAGGCGCCCGTGGGCGAGCACCATGGACACCAGAAGCGCTTTCTGCTCGCCGGTGGAGCATGCCGCCGCCGGCATGCCGCGCGCGGCGTGGCGCACCAGGAGGTCCGCGCGATGGGGCCCCGCGGCCGCGCCGCCGGTCTCGGCATCCGCGGCGCGCGCGGCGGCCAGGGCATGGCGCAGGCGGTCCTCGGCCGCGAGCGCGGGGCCCTCGTCCAACCAGAGCGCCACGTCTCCGCTCAGGGTCGGCTCCGCCACCGGGAACGGCCCGACGCGGCGCGCCGAAAGCGCGCCCAGGCGGGTTACCAGATCGCGCCGCGCCGCGGCGATGGCGATGCCGCGCCGGGCCATGCCCTCCTCGATGGCGCCCAGCCAGGCATCATCGGTCCGCCCCGCCCGAAGCAGGCGCGCGCGCTCGCGCATGGCGCGCTCGTAGGCCGTGACGCGCCCCGCGTGGGCCGGATCGAGGCCATGGACCAGCCGGTCCAGAAAGCGCCGCCGCGCCCCCGGCCCGTCGCGAAACAGGCCGTCCATGCGCGGGGTCAGCCAGGTCACCGCCAGGATCTCGCCCAGCGCCTGCTGGCGGCGCGCGAAGGCGCCGTCGATCTTAATTACCCGCCGCTCGCGCGCCTCGGGTTTGTTCTCCCGCCGCTCGCGTGCCTCGGGCGCCGGGTCGCGCCCGGTGCCCACCTCGCGCGGCCCGTCCGGGGTCGCGACCGCCGCCGCCACCGCCCAAGGCGCCGCGTCCGCGCCGGGTGCCTCGACCCGCCGGTCCATCTCCTCGAGCCGCGCCCCGCGCAGGCCCCGGCCCGGGGCGAGCAGTGAGATCGCCTCCAAGAGGTTGGTCTTGCCGGCGCCGTTCGGCCCGGTCAGCACCACGGGGCGCTGGTCGAGGTCCAGCGTGGCCGCGCCATAGCACCGGAAGTTCACGACGCCGAGCCGGCGCAGCCAGACCGCCGGGCGCACCGCGCCCAAAGGCGCGGCGGCCGGACCGTCGGAGTAGGATTGCCGGAGAGTCGCTTTGGTCACCGAACTTGCGACATGCCGTACACCGCTCACACCCGCATGGGCATGAGCACATAAAGCGCGCTCGAATCGGAGATATCGCGCACCACCGTGGGCGAGGCCGAATCGGCCAGGCTGAGCTCCGCCGCGCCGCCCTCGATCTGCTGGGCGATATCCAGGAGATAACGCGAGTTGAAGCCGATCTCGATCCCGGGGCCGCCGTAGTCCGCCTCGACCTCCTCGGTCGCCGTGCCGTTTTCCGGGCTCGACGCGGAGAGCGTGATGCCGCCGTTCTCGATGATCAGCTTGACCGCCCGGCTTTTCTCGGTGGAGATCGTCGAAACCCGATCGACCGCTTCCGCGAAGGCCCGATAGTCCACCTGAACCACCTTGTCGTCCTCCCGGCGCGTGGGGATCACCCGTTCGTAATCGGGGAACGTCCCGTCGATCAGCTTGGAGGTCAGCACGATCGAATCGAAGGCGAAGTTTATTTGCGTGTCCGATAGGGAAATCTCGATCACCTCGTCGGTCTCGTCGATCAGCTTGCGCGCCTCGCCCACGGTCTTGCGCGGCACGATCACCCCGGGCATGCCGGCCGCCCCGTCGGGCATGGGCATCTCGAAGCGGGCCAGGCGATGGCCGTCCGTGGCCACGGCGCGCAGCAGGGGGTGGTCCGGCGCTCCGGCGACGTGCAGGTAGATGCCATTCAGGTAGTAGCGGGTTTCCTCGGTGGAAATGGCGAAGCGCGTGCGGTCGATCAGGTGGCGCAGCTCGCTTGGCCGCAGGGTAAAGCGATGGGGCAGGTCGGCCTGACCCTGGACCGGAAAATCCTCCCGCGGCAGGGTCGCCAGGCTGAACACGGAGCGCCCGGCGCGCAGGGTGATGCGCGCCCCGTCATCGACGGTGAAAACCTCGATCTGCGCCCCTTCCGGCAGCTTGCGCACGATGTCGTAGCAGGTATGAGCCGGCACCGTCGTCGCGCCCGGCTCGCTCACCTCGGCCTCGACCGAATCGACGATGGTCAGATCCATGTCGGTGGCGGTCAGCCGCAGGCGCCCCTCGGCCGCGTCCAGCAGCACATTGGACAGGATCGGGATGGTGTTTCGGCGCTCGACCACGCTTTGCACGTGGGCCAGTGTCTTGAGCAGGGCGGCGCGTTCGATTGTCAGTCTCATGTCATCTCGAAATCTTAGTTGGGTCGAAATCTCGGTTGGGTCTTGCTCCGAGCCTTGGCCCGAGCCTTGACGCGGCGTCCGATTCGGTGTCGTTCGGGGCGCCCGGCATCCGCGGTGCCGGACCCTACCCGCGACGATTTGGAGGACGGTATGCGTTCGACCTGAACTATGCCCGCGCAGTATAACCCGCGCGCGCCGCGAAGGTAAGCCTTATGCGCGGATTCCCAGCGGTTATGCACACCGTCGCGCGGCCCGCGACCGCCCGCCCGGCGCCCGGCGCGGCCCTCAGGATTCGAGCAATCTACGCAGGTACTCGATCTCGTCGGCGAAGCCGGGCTGGGTGCCCATCAGGCCCTCGACGCGGCGCACCGCGTGCATCACCGTTGTGTGGTCCCGCCCGCCGAACTTGCGCCCAATCTCCGGCAGGGAGCGCGGGGTGAGCTGCTTGGAAAAATACATGGCCACCTGGCGCGGCCGCGCGACCGTGCGCGACCGGCGCGCCGAATGCATGTCGGCCAGGCGCACCTTGTAGAATTCGGCGACGTGCTTCTGGATCTCCTCGATGGAGATGCGCCGCTCCCGCGAGCGGAGCAAATCCCGCAGCGCCTCCTGGGTGGTCTCCAGGGTGATCGGCAGGCCGATCAGGGTGGCATTGGCGGCGATCCGGTTGAGCGCCCCTTCCAGCTCGCGCACATTGGAGGTGATCTTGTGTGCCAGGAACTCCAGCACCTTGGGCGGCACCTGGACGCCGGACAGCTTGGCCTTGGCCTGTAGGATGCCGAGGCGCAACTCGTAGGTGGTCGGGTGGATATCGGCCACCAGGCCCCAACCCAGGCGCGAGCGCATGCGCTCGGCCACCCCCTCCAGATCGTGCGGGCTCTTGTCGGCGGAAATGACCACCTGCCGGTTCTGGTCCACCAGCGCGTTGAAGGTGTGGAAGAATTCCTCCTGGGTCGCCTCGCGCCCGCCGATGAAATGGAAGTCGTCGACCATGAGCACGTCGACCGAGCGGAACTGCTCCTTGAAGGAGACCGTGTCCTTCGTGCGCAGGGCGCGCACGAACTCGTACATGAATTTTTCGGCGGTCAGATAGATGACGCTGCGCCCGGGCGAGCGCGCGCGGATTTCCCACGCGATCGCGTGCATGAGATGGGTTTTGCCGAGGCCCACCGGCCCATGCAGGAACAGGGGATTGAACGGCACGTTCGCCGCCTCGGCGACCCGCCGCGCGGCGGCGTAAGCGAATTCGTTGGGCTTGCCGACCACGAAGTTGTCGAAGGTGAGCCGCCCGTCGAGGCACGACCCCATGCCCAGATGCGCGGCTTGGCGCGCCCCAGGGGGCTCCGGCGGCGCGCTCGCGGCGGGTCCGGCGGCGCGCGGCGCGGCCGGAGCCGGCGCGGCGGCGCGGCTCGACGGCTGCACGACAATCTCCACGCCGGAGATCGTCGCATCCTCCGCGCGCCACAGATCCTGGATCATGTCCGCGTAGTTCTGAATGATCCAATCGCGCATGAAGCGCGTCGGAGCGGCCAAGCGCACCACGCCCCCGCGCACGGCGACGAAGGTGAGCGGTTTCAACCAGCTTCGAAAGGCGTTCTCCCCGGCCTCGGCGCGCAAGCGACCGCGCACCTGTACCCACGGGCGTTGAATGGGCGCCCCCCGCCCATCCATCATGGCATCGGCCACTCTCTTCTCCCCCGTCCTACGCTTCATCGACCTCGCGCGGCGAGGTCCAAAGCCGGCGCTAGCCCGCGCGCGCCTTAGTATGCGACCCTCTCGACGAAGCGAATCAACCCGCAAGCCTCCCGCAAGCCTCGTGTCGCGCGGCTCGCGCGACGCCCGCGA
>Ga0114931_10006618_pt1 | contig 14237 bp, 8 predicted proteins | sample 2SBtaG_FD_89579 | JGI IMG/M metagenome (GOLD analysis project Ga0114931, IMG submission 89579) | Deep subsurface microbial communities from Kolumbo volcano to uncover new lineages of life (NeLLi) - 2SBTROV14_V59a metaG | ecosystem: Environmental > Aquatic > Marine > Volcanic | place: Kolumbo...
CGCAAACTCTTTGAGCGCAGTCTCTTGCAGCCAGGCTGGCTACTCCATGAACCGCAGCAGCGCGTAACGTTTTTTACCGCTACGCAGCACCATCACGCTGGGGCTGGCAAGATCTTCGGGACCAAGGGTTCTCTCGGTCGAGTCGATTCTCCGGTTGTTGACATAGGCCCCGCCTTGGCTGATCGTGCGCCGTGCGTCTGACTTGCTTTTGGCCAATCCGGACTCGATCAACGCATCGACGATGTTCAGGCCCGCGTCGGTCAAACGTGACCGCGAAAGCCGGCAACTTGGAACATCGGCAAAAATCTGCGTGAGCTGCACGTCACTGACGTCTTCGATCGCGGCGCCAAAGAAGATCTCGGTCGCGCGGCGCGCGATCTTCAGCCCGGCTTCGCCGTGGACCAGGCGTGTCAGCGCTTCGGCCAGAGATCGCTGCGATTCCCGCTTGCTCGCATCCCGGACACGCGCGTCATCAAGCCGCTCGATTTCGTTGCGCTGCAGTTCGGTCATCATGCGCAAACATCGGCCGGCGCTGTCGTCATCAAGGTTGATCCAATATTGATAAAACTGGTAAGGGCTGGTTCTCTCGGCCGACAGCCAGATGGCTCCCGACTCGGTTTTTCCCATCTTCGTGCCGTCGGATTTTGTCAGCAGCGGAAAGGTAAGCCCAAAGAGCTGCACGCCGCGCATTCGCCGGGCAAGATCGATGCCCGCGGTAATGTTCCCCCACTGATCGCTGCCGCCGATTTGCAGATCGCACTGATACTGATCATTGAGACAGACAAAGTCGTATGCCTGAAGCAACATGTAGCTGAACTCGGTGTAGCTGAGTCCGCCGTCCGCACGTTCGAGCCGGCTTTTGACCGAATCTTTAGTGAGCATGACGTTGACGGGAAAATTTTTACCCACCTCGCGGAGAAAGTCGAGATAGCTGAAACGGCTGATCCAGTCATGATTGTTGACCATCCGCGCGCCCGACGTCGCGTTGAAGTCAAGAAACCGGCCGATCTGCTTACCGATCGCCTCGACGTTCGTGTGCAATTGATCGAGTGAAAGCAGGTTGCGTTCTTGGCTCTTGCCGCTGGGGTCGCCGATCACTCCGGTGGCACCGCCGATCAGCGCGATCGGCCGATGTCCGGCCTTTTGAAATCGCCGCAGCATCAGCACGCCCATCAGATGCCCCACGTGCAGGCTGTCCGCCGTGGGATCGAAGCCGACATACAGCGTGCGCGGCCGTTCTTCGAGCCACGTGGGAAGAGATTCGTCGGTGGTCTGATGGATCAGCCCCCGCCACCGCAGATCGGCAAAGAATTCGCTCACCATGTTCCTTCGCAAAGATTTGTTTCCAGTTTGAACCTTCGCCCCGCGCGACGGTTGACGCCCTGCGGATCATGGGGGACCCGCCGACGCGCGCCTAGCGCCACAAATCGTCGCCGGCAAAGGGATGTGCCGGACCGTTGAACTTCGGTTTCGGCAACGCTTTTAGCGCGTGACTAGCCAGGCGAAGGTCCTCCTGGGTGGTGATCTTCAGGTTGATCGGCGATCCGGGCACGATCGTCACCTTGTGGCCCAGACGTTCGACCAACTGGGCTTCGTCGGTGGCCGCCGGATCAGTACGCTTGGCGAACGCCTCGCGGAGCAACTCGCGGCGAAACACCTGGGGGGTTTGTGCCTCCCAAAGATTGGCCCGGGAAAGGGTCTCTTCGACCACCATGTCCTGAGTAACCCGCTTTAGCGTACCTGCCACCGGAATGGCCAGAATCGCGGCGTCCGTCTTTTCGGCCGCCTGATAGACGCGATCGATCCACGCATCCGCCAAACACGGCCGGGCGGCGTCATGCACACAGACCATGTCAATGTCGTCGCGAACGCGGGCCAGCGCGTTCTGAACCGAATCGGCCCGCTCGGCTCCTCCCTCGACCACGTCAATACCCAGCACTGCCACGTTGGCCGAGAACTTGAAGTTGAAGGACTCACGATCCTCGGGCGAGATGACCAGAATGACCTGCACGGTATCATCCCGGTTCAGAAACCGTTCAGCCGCGTACAACCAAACGGCGCGGCCGGCCAGCATGGCGAACGGCTTTTTGTATTGCTTGTGGGCAAAACGCGTGCTTCTACCGGCGGCCGGCAAAATCGCGGCGAACTTGGGCATCGGATTCACCTAAAAAAACCTTGGTTCAGCCGGGGTGACGGATGACCGATCCGCGACCTAACCCTAAGTCGGTCAGCCGTCTTGGTCATAAGACCTTTCAAACATCAGGCTCGGCAATCTGCTCGGCGACCAACTCGGCCACGTCTTTGACGTCTATGCCCGAGGATTCGTCGTTCTTCGACGCATCGTCAAGCATGGTCATACAGTACGGACAACCGGTGGCAACCGTGCGGGCACCGGTCTGCTTGAGCTGCTGCCAACGCGTGAAGTTGACGCGCTTGTCGATATCTTCTTCCATCCACATTCGCCCGCCGCCCGCTCCGCAACAAAACGTGGCCTCGCCGTGCTGCTCGGGTTCCACGATGCGCAGCGCGGAGCCGCCATCCAATGCGGCAAGCACCGCCCGCGGAGGATCGGGCATCTGGTTGTGTCTCGCCACATAGCAGGGATCGTGGATCGTCCAAGGCGCGTGATTCGCGCCGGACTTGAGCTTCAACCGGCCGGCATCGATCAGCTCGCGAATGAACTGCGTATGATGCACCACGTCATATTGGCCGCCAAAATCAGGATACTCGTTTTTGAGCGTGTTGAAGCAGTGGGCACACTGCGTGACGACGCGCTGAAAGCCAACTTGGGCAAGCGACTCGACGTTGTGTTGCGCCTGTTCGAGAAAGGTGAACTCATCGCCGATACGCCTTGCCGGGTCGCCCGTGCAACGCTCTTTCTTTCCCAGAATGGCATAATCGACGCCCGCGGCGACGAAGATTTTCACCAGCGCGCGGGTTACCTGCTGATTGCGGCGATCGTAGCTGCCGGCACAGCCGACCCACAGCAAGATTTCGGTTTGCGGCTTTTCATCGGTTGTGGGCACGCTGAGGCCATCGGCCCAGTCGGCGCGTTCGTCTTGCGGTAAGCCCCAGGGGTTTCCCGTGGCCGCGATGCTGCGCAGCGCCGACTGCGAGCTACCCAATACCTGCCCTTCGCCGACGAGGAACCGTCGCATATCAACGATTGCCGCAAGGTGATTGATCAACACCGGACATTGGTAAACACACGCGCCGCAGGTGGTGCAGGCCCAAAGCGTTTCGGCCGAGATTGGCTTGCCGTGAAGCGACGTGCCCGCATCACGATGAGCGGCGACATCCAGAATCAAGCGCATCGGTGACAGCGGCTTGTCCGTGGCGAAGGCCGGGCAGGCCGATTCACAACGGCGGCAATGAGTACAGGCATCGAAGCTCAACAACTGCCCAGGGGTGAAATCGCCCGACTTTTCCACACCGAAGCGACCTGTGGCCTCGACCGCTTCGAGACTTACGGGCGAGAGCCGCCCGCTTCGAGGTTCGGGCGTCAGCGCGATGTTCAGCGGTGCCACCAGAAGATGTAGCAGCTTCGTATAAGGCACGATCGACAGAAAGACAAACACGGCCACCATGTGCAGCCACCAGACGGCCCGGTGCCAAGGGAGAACCACTTCGCCCGAGAGCCCCGAGGCCTGGAAGCCATCGGCGGCCAGCCAACCGACGAAAGAAACCGTTTCGAATTCGGGCCGGTCGTAGGCGATCCGCAGCCCCTCGATGGCGAAACCGGTGACCCCGATCAAGAGCAGCAACCACAGGATCGCGGCATCCACCGGTTTGCTGGAAGGCCGCACGCGTGAGAAGGCGCGCCGCGACATGGCAAGGCCCAGCGCGATTACGAAGCCCAAACCAAACAGGTCGAGCAGAAACGAGGCCACCAGATAAAACCGGCCGTAGAAGAAATGCAGGATGCCGTAATGTTCGATGGCCACCAACACGGTGCCGATGAATAGCACGATGAAGCCGTAGAACAACATCATGTGGCTGATCCAGGCCGAGGGCAGCCGCGCGATGCGCGCCTCGAGCAGCACGTGCTTTCCCAGGCGCTGCAAAACACCGCCCACGGTTACCCGGTTCTTGCCAGGGCTGTCTTCGCCCGCGGCGCCTTGTGGCGTTGCCCCGTGACGCCAAAACCGGAACCGTCGAAAGACGCCATACGCCAGGATCGCCGACGAAATCACGAATAGGGTGTACATCGCCACCTTGGTCCCGGTGCCGATGTTCCACATGATCTCGCGGGTGACTTGTTCGTCCATGTCGGCTTCCTTACATCCCAGGAACCGTGGCCTCGATAGAATCGCATCCAGCGACGCGTAACCGCCACGGCGCGGGATTATTCTAGCTCAACGCAGTCGAGGCTTCGAGCACCTGACGTGCCAACCAAGAGGGAGTGCAACCATCGCCAGAGAGGCCGCGCGCTTTGCCGAACTTGACGTACCAATCGCGAACCTCCACTTGCCTTTTCGGCAAGCATGCGCACATGCAAGCCGGGCGGTTTCCCGCGGCCGATCAAAAGACGGGGCGGCTTACGCTTCGCGAGACGCACGAACCGCGGCCGAGACTTTGGGTACGGCATCGAAAAGATCGGCCACCAAGCCGTAATCCGCCACTTCGAAGATCGGCGCGTTGGGGTCTTTGTTAATGGCCACGATCACCTTCGAATTTCGCATGCCGGCCAAATGCTGAATTGCGCCGCTGATGCCGCAGGCAAAATAGACTTTCGGCGCGACCACTTTGCCGGTTTGGCCAACTTGGTAGTCATTGGGCATCCAGCCGGCATCGACCACGGCGCGACTCGCTCCGATCGCCGCGCCGAGCACATCGGCCAACGCTTCGAGCGGCGAAAAATCACCCTTCGTGCCGCGACCGCCGGAGACGATCACATCGGCTTCGGTCAGTTCGGGGCGTTCCAAGGGAGTACGCTGCATTTCAACGTAATGCTTTCGCGCGTGAGCAAGTTTTTCGGGAAGCGGGATCGACTCGACCTTGGCCGCGTCGCCGGTCGCCTGCGCCGGATCAAAGGCCGAAGCGCGACAGGCCGCCAAGACCGTCGGACCATGAAGCTCGACGTCGGCAAGCAAATTGCCGGAGTAGCATGGCTTCGTCAGTCGCAGTACGTCGCCGTCGCACTCGCCCAGCGCCACCACGTCGGAGGCCATTGGCGCTTTGAGCCGGGCCGCCGCCCGCGGAAAGCAGTCCCGCGCGACGGTCGTGGTGGCCATCGCCACAAGCCGGTAGGCTCGCTGCGCGGCCACATGGGCAATGGCCGCCGCGTGCGCCTCGCCGGTCGGTTGGGCAAGGTCCGCATGATCGGCCACCAACACGCCGCGCACGCCATACTTGGCAATTTCTTCGCCGCTTGCCCGGGCGTTGGGGCCCAGTAGCAAAACGTCGCAAGCTCCGCCCAGCCGCGCGGCGACCTGCCGTCCAAAGCCGACCGCGGCCAGCTCGCTGCGTGACGGGGCGCTCGATCCGGGAATGTGTACGATCAGGCAATCGGCCATGACAATCCTCGCCACTGGTTAAATCAGGTTTTTCGAGATCAATTTTTCAGCCAACTCCTCGGCGGATTCGACGATCTCGCCTTGCGCGCGGGCCGGAAGCTGCCGGTGGCCGACCACGGACATCGCTCGCGCGGGCAGGCCTTGAACCTCTTCGCCGGGAATCACGTCCGAGGGCTTTTTCTTGGCCCGCAGGATGCCCGGCAACGAGGCATAGCGTGGCTCGTTGAGCCGTAGATCGGTCGTAATCACCGCTGGTAGCTCAACCTCAACCAGTTCGAGCCCCCCGTCGACTTCGCAAGTCACCCGGGCCTTCTGGGCGTCGCCCTCGACGACGATTTCCGAGGCAAACGAGGCGTGCGGCCAGTCCAGCAGTTCGGCCAGCATCAGCGGAACTTGCCCATTTTCATCGTCGATGGCCAACTTGCCACAGAGCACCAAATCCGGCGATTCGCGGCGCACGGCCTCAGCCAAGGCGGTGGCGATTTGAAGCGGGTCCAGTTCGTCGCTGAATTCGACCCGCATCGCGCGATCGGCACCCATGGCCAGCGCGGTTTGCAACTGCTCGCCGGCGGCGGGAGGACCGACGGTCAGGGCAATCACCTCGCCGTCGAATTTCTCGCGAAGACGCAACGCCTCTTCGACCGCAAGATCATCGAACGGGTTGACCTCGTACTGAATTTGGTCCGTCACTAATTCGCCGCCGCCGGTCAGCTTCATACGCGTATCACGTTGCGGCGTACGTTTGATCGTGGCAATGATCTTCATGTGTCTGTTAACAACCCTTTACGGCCTTGAATTTCTAACATGGTTCGGCGGATGCCACGGCACGGATGATTGATTGGCGGCGTGTGTTTGCCGCTGACTCGGAACGTGCCTTCTAAGTGCCGGCCGAATCATGGGAATCGGGTTTGCGTAACGTGCGCGTGCGATGGAACAATCAAACACAGCGAAATCAGGACACCATCAGCGTTACGTCGGTCATACCGGAGCGTTCATGGTACGCGGGCTGTTACCACCGTCATCGCATGGGCTTGTTCGGAGCAGGGGCGGCAAACGATAAAGCAAGACGGCGACCGGCCGCGCGGGACGGCCGCCGCCGCTTGTAGGTTCATGGACTTCTGATTTTTCCGATCACCGCGGCGCGAATCGCGAGTTGCGTTTTCGTTGGCCTCCGCTCGAGGCACCGGAAAAGACCGTGTTCGTTAGTACTTCATCAGGATTTCCCCGGCTTCGATGCCGGCAATCGACTTGAACCCGCCGTCGGCAATGGCTTCGCCGAGCTTCGACGCCGTGCGGAAGAAACTATCCGACGGGCGGCGGCCGGTCAGGCGGCGCGTCAATTCCTGGCAGATGACGTCGCCCGACTGTTGGACCAACTCGTCTTGCTGCCGCGAAGCGTAAAGCGACGTGCAGAGAATCACGATGGCATACTGAATCCGTTGCGACAGTTCCGCCATGCGGCATTGGCGATCCGGCAGCGAAAGCTGATGTTTGCTCATCGTGCCGCTGATGTCCATCGGGCTGCGCTGCAGGAAGTCAGCCGCATATTCGGCGTGCGCTCGAAGCTTGGCGGGCATGGCCGGCAGGCTCGGCGTCGGGATACGGCGCATCTTCTGGGCGATCATCCACTTGCCGTATGACGTCATCGGCTTGCGCAAGGCCCACAGATGGGCCGGGTTGGTCATGCTCGGCTTGCGAATCCCGGCCGACATGAGCGCCATGCCGATCGGTTCAAAGAACTGCTTGCCATGTTCCTTGACCAACGACTTGAAGAACGCCATGCCGAGCATTTCCCCTTCGCCCTCGTAAATGCAGGGGGCCAGGAACTCGTGCACGTTGTCGCCGAACAGGTGGCCTTCGAGGAACGACCGGCCGCCGTGCGTCTTCATCAGATACTCGATCGCGGCTTCCTTCTGCGCCTCGCTACCGAAAATCTTGGCGATGATACATTCCATCTCGCCACGATAACCGGCGTCGAGCAGGTTGCCGCACCACTCGACCAGCGCGTCACAGGCGGTAATCAACCCGGCGGTCAGGGCCAGTCGCTTGCGGACGAGTTCACGGGCTGCAATTGCGTGCCCATAAGTTTTACGGAATTGGGCCCACGGGATCATACTGGCCAGCATGCCGCGCATCATGCCCGAGGCATTGGCACAAAGCGAAACGCGGCCCAAATTCAGGCCATGGTAGGCAATCGTCAGGCCGTCACCGCGACCGGGATTGAGCAGGTTTTCAGCCGGTACGTGAAAGTCCTTGAAGATGATTCCCCGGTTGTACGCGCCGCGAATGGCGTAGAGACCGTATTTCTTCAATTGGAAGTTCTCGTTTTCTTCCTCGGGCAAATCGACGACCAGCACCGCCGGCCGGCGGTCGATCAGGCAGACCAAGCCAACCGTTCGGCCGGGGACCACGTTCGTAATGAACAGCTTTTCGCCGTTTACGACGTAATGATCTCCTTCGAGGCGGGCTTCAGTTTTCAGCGCGGTCAGGTCGGAGCCAGCCCCCGGCTCGGTCAGCGCGAAAGCGGAAAGTCGCTCACCGCTGGCCAGCTTCGGCAGGTAGCGTTTCTTTTGTTCCTCGTTGCCGAAGATTCGCACCGGATCGACGGCACCGATACAGCCGTGAACCGAAGCCAGACCGGCTACCGTTCCTTCGACCGTGGCCATGCGTGTAATGAACTTGGCGAACGCGGTAAACGGCATTCCTGATCCGCCGTACTGCTGGTCGACCAAAAGGCCCCAGTAGCCCACCTGCCCCAGATCGTTGAGCGTCTTCTCGCTGATTTTCTTGTCTTCGTTGTAGAGCGTGCCCTCGCTACGATTGCGCTGGACGACTTCGACCGATTGGTCCATCACCTTTTGAACTTCGGGAGTGACCTCTGGCACGTGGCTGGAGAACAGGTCGATGGGGATTTCAGCATCCCAGACGGCGCGGTGAGCCGGGCTGGCCTTGGTCGAGTATTTGAACAGTGCTTCGACCTGGTCGTCGGCCCGGTCAATGGCGCCGGTGCGCCGTGCTTCTTCCTCGGTTTTGCCGCCCATTTTCAGGGCCGTTTCGGCAAACGAGGTTTCCTCCACGTGTGAGTCAGTTTGGGATTTGACTTTTTCATCCGCGACTGCGTCGGTTTTCATGGCTAAACCACCTTTGTCGTGCCAATGGTTGATGATTTTCTGCGACCTGCCAAACAGCGGCCTGTCTGTGAGCGAAGCGTTCTATGCGAATCTTTCCGATCGTACTCCGGCTTGACGGCGGATTCAACGAATCCGTTGGTCAGCGGCCGGCAATGCTGCTTGGGCTCAAACACGTTCAAATATCGTGGCAATGCCTTGCCCGACACCAATACACATCGTCGCTAGTCCGACTTGAGCACCTTTATCGACCATGGCGTGGATCAGCGTGGTGGCAATCCGCGCCCCGCTGGCACCAAGCGGATGGCCAATGGCGATCGACCCACCACGCACGTTGATTTTATTCTCATCTAGCTTCAGCGTGCGAATACAAGCCAGCGCCTGGGCCGCGAAAGCCTCGTTCAATTCGATCAGATCAATGTCATCAAGCGTCATGCCGGCCCGTTGGAGGGCTTTTTTCGTGGCCGGTACGGGGCCGGTGCCCATCACGGCGGGATCGACGCCGGCAATGGCCGTGGCGACGATTCTTACCATGGGCTTCAGGCCAAGCGATTTGGCCTTGTCTTCCGACATCACCAGCATCGCGGTCGCGGCATCATTCAAGGGCGAACTGTTGCCGGCGGTGACGGTTCCCATGTTGGGGATAAACGCCGGCTTCAGCGCGGCCAGCGATTCGGCACTGCATTCCGGACGCACGCATTGATCGACTTCAACCAAGAAACGGTCACCCGCTTCGTTGCGTCCGTAGACGGGAACAATTTCGTTCTTGAATTCTCCATTGCGGTGGGATGCGGCTGCCAAAAGATGGCTGCGGAGGGAAAGCTCGTCCTGCTCCTGCCGACTGATACCGTTGGACATGGCCAGAAACTCGGCTGTAAAGCCCATGTTGAGCGCCGCAAGTGACGTGCGATGGAACAGCTTGGGGTTCGGGTCGGCACCATGCGTCATCGGCAAATGCTGCATGTGTTCCAACCCGCCAACCACTTGCACATTTTCAAAACCGGCCATGATCGAATGGCTGGCTTGATTGAGCGCTTGCAGGCTTGATCCACAAAGCCGGTTGACGGTCGTGCCGCCCGATTCGATCGGCAGCCCGGCCATCAGGCCGATGGCCCGGGCGGCGTTCATTCCCTGCTCGCCGACCTGCTGCGTGTTTCCCATGACCACGTCTTCGATCTCGGTCGGAGCGATGCCGGACCGCTCGACCAAGGCTTTGATCACGGCGACGGCCAAGTCGTCGGATCGCACGTCGCGAAACCAACCTTTGTCTTTGTGCGCGCGACCGACAGGGGTTCTGGCACAATCAACCACGACTGCTTTTGTCATGTTCTCGCTCTCCTGGACAGGCTGTCATTCGTCCGCGCTTTTCGTTTTTTACCCACGACGTCGTTCGCGGACGACGTCTCGAGTTTTTCCAATCAGGGCAATCAGGGAAGGTCGTAAAATTTGCGACCTTCCTTGGCCAGTTGCAGTAGCATCGGTGTCGGCTGAGCCCGCGGGCCAAGCGACTCGAGCGGCTTGAGTAGCTCAACGATCTTGTCCGCCCCAAGCTGATCGGCCCAGAAAAGTAGGCCCCCCTTGAAGGGCGGAAAGCCGGTTCCGAAGATCAGCCCCAGATCAACATCCCGCGCGTTGCGGACGATCTTTTCTTCCAGGATGCGCGTCGCCTCGAGTACCATGGGCAGGAAAAGGCGATGCTGAATCTCTTCGGTGGCGAACTGTTTTTGCGCTCGCACGAGCGGTTTGATCAGCTCGTCCACCGCCGGATCGGGCATGCCTTTGCCGCGTTTGCTCCCTTGGTAGTTGAAGAACCCGGCGCCACTTTTTTGGCCGATGCGTCCCGCTTCCACCATGGCGGGCAAGAGGGCCGATTCGACGCAGCGATCGGGAAACGCATCCCGCATCACACGTCCGGCGTAAAGCGCCGTGTCCATGCCCACCACGTCGTACAGCGTGATCGGCCCCATCGGCATGCCGAACTTCTTGGCCGCCCTGTCGATCTCTTTGATCGAAGCGCCATCGAGCAGCAACTCCAGGGCTTCATTCATATAAGGAAGTAGTAAGCGGTTCACTAAAAACCCGGGACCGTCGTTGACCACAATCGGCGATTTGCCGATCGACTTGGCGTAAGCCACGGCCGTGGCCACCGTTTGATCGCTCGTCTTCGGGCCGCGGATCACTTCGACCAACGGCATCTTCCGTACGGGATTGAAGAAGTGAATGCCGCAAAAACGTTCCGGATGCTTCAGCCCCTCGGCCAACTGGGCGATGGGAATCGTCGAGGTGTTCGTGGCGAGAATGGCCTCGCGGTCAAGCAGCGGCTCGACTTCGGCGTAAAGCTTGGTCTTGACTTCGGGGTTCTCGATCACGGCTTCTATCACCAGATCGCAACCGGCAAACTCTTCTTTGGCTTGAGTCGCGTTGACCAGCGGTGCCCGATCGAGCGCCTTTTTGGCGTCGGGGCCTTTCTTCGACTTATCAAACGAGACTTCTTCCAGAATTCTCCGAACGCCGCGATGCAGGGCTTCGGGCATGGCATCGGTGAGGGTCACCTCGATCTCCCGACGGACGGCCGCCGCCGCGATGCCCGCCCCCATGATGCCGGCACCAAAGACGCCCACCGACTTGATCGATCGGGGCTTGATGTTCGGGTCCGTAACGCCGGTGTCTTTCTTGTTCCGATCGGTCAGGAAAAAGACATTGATCAGTGCCCGGTTGATCGGCGTACCGAACAGATCAGCCATGCCTTTCGATTCGAGATCACCGGCTGCCTCGGCATCCAGCCGCGCCGCGCCGACCATAACGTTCAGCGCCGCGATCGGCGCCGGATATTGGCCCTTGGTCATCTGTTGGATGTAGGCCGAAGCCGTGGCCGCCAGGAAGTTCAGCTCCGTATCATCCAACGACAGCGGCTCGTGCCACCGTTGGCGATCTTTTTTGTAGTCGCCCGTTTTCTGTTCGGCCCGCACGAGATTGATCGCGGCGTGCTCGACCTGATCGGGCGGCACCACATCGTCGACCATGCCCATTTTGTATACCTTCGCGGCGTTGGCTCCGTCGCCGGAGCTAATCAGTTCCACCGCATTGGCAAGTCCGGCGATACGCGGCGTGCGAACCGTTCCGCCCCAGGCGGGGTAGATGCCGATCTTGACTTCCGGGAAACCGAGCTGTGTTTTCCGGTCGTTCGCCATGACGCGGCGATCGCACCATAGCGATAGCTCGGCCCCTCCGCCGAAACAAACCCCGTCGATCGCCGCCACGGTCACGAAAGGCATCTTGGACAGCCGCATCAAGAGCTTGCGCCCACGAGCGCACATGTCAATCACCTGCTCCTTCGTGATGTCGCGGGCCGCGGCAAACTCGCTGATGTCCGCCCCGGCGATAAACGCCCCCGGCTTGGCCGAGCGAATAATCAGGCCGGCCAGATCCTTGCGTTGCTCAAGCTCGTTGAGGTGGGCATCCAATTCCTCTAAAACGGGTTGCGAGAGAACATTCGCCCCTTTGCCGGGCGTGTCAAACGTCAACACCGCAATATCCGCTTCGGGCGTTGAGAGGGTAATGGTCTGTCCTTCGGGCATGATCTGAAAACCTTCGAGCAGAATGACACGACTTTTCCCCAACGCCCGTCAGCAGGCGTTGGTTGCACCGCAACGAAGTGGTGCATAAGCAGCAGTTCTCCCAGCGTGAGTGATTCTTATACCAAAACGATATCGGCCCCGGTACTCTCTAGGCCAGTTAATTTTATCTATAATGATCATAAGAAACGTTAATGATCCTGCCGAGTCGATGATCGCCCGTTTCAGCCGCCGGGGTAAATGGTCTATCTTCTCACGGCAGCTCTCCGCCTTCGGCCGCGCAATGGGTGGCTCGACGAGGTTCGTACGAATCGCGGCTCATCGGTTCTCTTATCGCATCTGCAACCACGTAGCTTGTCCGGCATGGGCGGTGCGAAGGATGGGTGCTTCGCGGTGGTTGCCGCGCTTCTTGCTCCTTGGCGTCGTAGCATTTTTTCAGACTCCGGCGCGCGGGCGGGCCGAACGGCCGCGAATCGACTTTGTTCGCGCCGGGGTCGCCGTGGCGTCATCGGCAACCGTCAGCGTCTATCACGACAAGAATGTGGTCGAAACCGACTCGATCTCGCTTACTCCACGGCGGCGGTTGATAAGCTTCTCATGGCAGCCCGGGCAGATGTATCGGTTTCGCATTGCGGGCGACGAAATCAGCGTGCGTGCGCCGCGACGCCCCGTGCCCTACCGCGTCCAAACGTTCGATCTCGAGTCGATCGTCCAGATTGAAGACGCGTTGGGCGGCATCGACACGGTGGTTCGCTTCTCGCCCGACGGACGGTTATTGGCCGTGGGCAGTTTTCTCGGTTGGCTGCGCATTCTCGACGCGTACGAGGGGCGGCTGCTCTATCGGCAGCGTGTTTCCGAAGGCATGGTCAAACAGCTCGTCTGGTCACGGGACAGCCGCCGTCTTTATGTGGGTGAACAAAGCCCCGATGCAACGGTTTTTGCGCTGTCGGTGCCGGCGGCACGGGGCTCCGTGGGGCCGCGGTCCGTCAGGCGCTTGTGGTCGCGTCGTCTGGCCGATGATTTGGAAACCGGCCATCTTCGTGCGGGCGATCGTTTCGGTGTCTACTCGTTGCCCGCCGCCGTGGATATGAGGCTTTCCGACGACGGCCGGCTGTTCGTCGCCGGACGGCACAGTTGGTCCGTGGAAGGTCGCATGCGGAACCGCTCGGTCCTTTACTGCATCAACGCTGATGGTGCGGTCCAGTGGCGTTTCCCTGCGACCGAACCGCTCGAGCTCAACGTGACTTACTTTGCCATCGACCGCCAAGGCCGCAAGCTGGTTTTCCTTCCTAGTCGCACCCAGGCGGCCACCGGCCCATCCTCCGTCGAGCCGGGAGCGTTGATCCTGCTTGACGCGCGCGACGGACGGCTGCTCGATCGCTCGGCGATCTTGCCGTTGCGGCCGTATTTTGATCGCGCGGAAAGTTGGGATTCCGTGGCGGTTTCCGACAGCGCTCAGCGCGCGGCCGTCGGCTTGGCCGACGGACGAGTCCTTTTGTTTGACGCCCACGATGACGCGCTGCGGCTCAGGCGAACGTTCGATCTTGGCACCCCGCTCGTGATCGGCCGTGTGCCGATTGCCGCCGGCGCAAGTTACACGCGATTTTTTGGTCGCTGGCTCTTGATGCAGACTCAAAACACGCACGTCCCCTTCGGCAGCCCCTTGGCGGCGCAACAAGCACCGGCGGTCCACCGCGGCGCGAATACGCTGACCGCGGCCGATCGTCAAGGAAACGTGCGATGGCGTTACCGCGGCCCGTTTGCGCTAAGTGGCATTTGGTGCGATCGTTCACTTGATTCAGGCGCACCGCACTGGTTGATGACCGCCTGCCGCGAGTTGCCCGGAGCGACGCAGACCGGGCAATTCGGCCTCTTGCTGTTCGACCTGAAACGGCCCGGCGGAGGTGACGACAAGCTGGTCTTTTACTATCCGACCGAAGGGCCGGTCGGATTCGATGCCGACATCAGCGACGACGGTCGTTTGATGGCCGTTGTCGAAACTCCCGCACGCTCGCCCG
>Ga0114931_10006619_pt1 | contig 14235 bp, 10 predicted proteins | sample 2SBtaG_FD_89579 | JGI IMG/M metagenome (GOLD analysis project Ga0114931, IMG submission 89579) | Deep subsurface microbial communities from Kolumbo volcano to uncover new lineages of life (NeLLi) - 2SBTROV14_V59a metaG | ecosystem: Environmental > Aquatic > Marine > Volcanic | place: Kolumbo...
TCGGGCAATGCGATATGTCCTTGCTGGTCGACGCGAGTCCGAGTCAGCAGTGCCGTGGTATCGATCACGTCGTAGTCATAGCCGGGCAGCACGCCGGCCGGATCATCGCGCTTCAAACGGACGAATGATGGAATATTCTCGCCGTAGTAGTGCAGCACGTCGGACACGGGAAGACCTTGTTGGAGTAAGAATTGGCAGCGGTTCAAATAGCCGATAAATGCGCCGGCCTGATCCCACCATGTCACCTGCGGGTTCAAGTGCGTGCCGGCGAAATAATCTTGGCCCGGTAGCCCCATTTCGGGCGGCGAACAATCGAACGTGTGCCACATGGTCAGATTGTGGCCCTCACACGCGGCCCGATCGAATGTGGGCTTGAGCATGCACGGGTCACGTTCCCATTGCGGGCCGATCGACGTGAATGCCTCGGCCAACGCGACGCGTCGGCCGTAGATGTGTGCGGCCGAGGAAGTCTGTTTCACGAAGAACCGCTCGTCATCTTTCACGCGGTGGGTCTTGGCGCGTGCCCAGAACTCGCCCATCGGCAAGTCGCTGATGCCCAGGTTCATCAGCGCGTCGATCGGCGCGGCATGCGGTCCGCCCGACTCGGGATGGATTCCCATACCCAGCGCATGTGCGTGTTCGGCGAATACCACATAGTCATTCATCGCGACCAGGTCCGCCAAGGTTCGCCGCAGATCATTCAGGAACCGCGTCGATACTGCGCGGCTGTCGACGATGTAATTCGCCATCACCGGCAAGTAACACGTCATATCGTAGCCGCGCAGACGCTTGAATTGCGCCGGCATCTTCGGCGTCCAATTGACCGGCCCCAGTTCCCAGCTGTCCGTGTGCAGAAAGCGTAGCGACCGGCCGATGTACGGTTTGGCGTCGGCGAGGATCGGGATCATGACGCGTTGCCAATAGGATTCGAATGCGTCACGGTCCAGGTAGTCGATGGCCAGTCCTGCCCAACCGTCACTGTGCGTGGAGACCATGGCGCCGGTGATGGTATAGCCAAACCGCAGGATCTTCCAGCGACCGGCCGGTACGTCCCAATCCAAGGTGCCGTCTTTTTTCAATTTACCCGTCAGATCCAATACGTTTTTGGAACGGCACGCCATGTCATCCGGTGACGCCGGCCCCGTATCGAGCAGATGCCAGGCTTTCGTGGCGCTGAACCGGCCGGGTAACTTGTAATAGGCCTTCTCTTCAAAATACTTGATACCTTGCCCGGTTGGCCGGTTCGGCGTCACGCGTTGACGGCCGTTGTACAGTGCGACCTCGGCAATCTGAACATTGCGCGGCCGGTCGGGAAAACGGGGGTCGTAGGCATCCAGTAATGAAATCCGAAACCGATCTTCAACCCGCGGCGTGAATGTGATGGTGAGCGGCTGATCTGGTTTCATTTGGAAATCGGCCAAGTGCTCGACTCGCCCGTCGGTGACTCCATTGATCGTCCCGCGGCGCGGGCCGTAGTTGGCACGCGGGACGATCACGAGCCGGTCGACGGTGACCGGCTTGGCAAACTGGAACTCGAGCCATTCAGGGTGCTCCGGACTTGGGCCGCCGCCCGGTTTGAGGGCGCCGCTCACCCAGAAGGTTGCCGGGTCGCCGTCGAGGATTCGGGACGCCGAATGAGACGCCTGCGCCGAGCGCGCGGTGACCGCGACTTGGACCGTGGCGTGCGGCGCCGACACGGTCCGTTGAACCGGAATCGCAACCACGGCCACATCGCGGTAGAACCCGTCGCGGCTCTCGGGCTGGGCCAACTTGGCGGTCAGCCGGTGTCCACCATCGATATCTGTTTCCGACCACGTTAGTTTCTTGGCAGCCTGTTCGGGCCGCACGCCGGGTCCGCCCAGGTTCCAGCCGCTGAGGATATTGAAACCGAGTTCCAACCCGAGTCGATCGGCCTCGGCCAGCGCGAAAGTGAACAGTTTGCGCCATTCGGGAGTGGCGAAGTCGGGGCCGTGGGGGACGGCGTGGTGGCCACCCTGCTCGGCACCGCCGGCGTCGATGACATTCGCGCCGCCATAACCTTTGGCTTTCATCTGCTCCAGATCGCGCGTGATCGCCGCGCGCGTCACGTTGCCGTTGAGCCACCACCACCAGCAACGCGTGCGGGCGATCCGCGGCGGACTGGCCCAGCCCTCTTCCAACGGCATGAGCGCCTTGCGGGACGAACTCAATTCCGGCCAAACCGGCGCGCCAGCCTTGACCGTGCGTGCGTTGTATGGTCCGACAAGTGCCACGAAAAACAAAGCGAAAAGTGTGTGCGTCATGAAGCGTTGCATTGCTGCTATTTCCTCAATAGACCTGGAAGTTCATCGTACACGTTCGAAACGGAGTCTTGGGACAGAGGTTCTCGAACTCCGGATCACGCAAGATCGTGGCCCAAAATCGAACTTCGCCACGCCCCGTAGTCTACCGCGCGGCAGGCGCTCGAAAAACAACACAGAGGAGTGGGGCGGAAGGCCGCGAAGAAAACCGGATCGACATCCGGTGTATTGCGCGGCAGAAAAAGAAGTGCGGGTGAGAGGAGTTGAACCTCCACGTCCTTAACGGACACAGGAACCTGAATCCTGCGCGTCTGCCAATTCCGCCACACCCGCATTACCGCCACCAGCTCGGCTCAATCCGCCTCGCGCTCGCGCCGTTAAGCAGTGGGCCTTGGATTGGGAGAACGGCGAAATCGCGCCCCCCCGGGATCGCCGAGTCTTACTCTAGCCAAGCTCCATTTATAGTCCATGACACCGGTCCGGTTCAAGGGGTTCAGGCGAATCGGATGTCCGCTACAATGGCAAAGTGCCGCATTTCAAGATGATATGTCTCCCGGCGACGGGACGGTGCCGCGATGCCCCATGCAATTCAGCCCGACAAAGCCCGCCAGTTCGCCACGCGCGTTGTCCAGCAACTGCGTGCGGCTGGACACGAGGCCTATTGGGCGGGCGGTTGCGTACGTGACCAGCTCTTGAGGCTTGAACCACACGACTACGACGTCGCAACCAGTGCCAAACCAGACGAGATTCGGCGCTGCTTTACCCGGCGTCGTACGTTGCCGCTCGCCGCCGCGTTCGGGGTAATCATGGTCCTCGGACGGTGGGGTGAAGGTCAAATCGAAGTCGCCACATTTCGCCAGGATGTCGGCTACAGCGATGGCCGGCACCCGGATGATGTCGTATTCAGCACCGCGCAACTTGACGCCCAACGGCGTGATTTCACGATCAATGGCCTGTTTTACGATCCGATCACTGATCGCGTTATCGACTTCGTGGGCGGCCAAGAAGACCTGCACACCGGCATCATCCGAGCAATCGGGGACCCGAGCGCGCGAATCGGCGAAGACCGCCTGCGCATGCTCCGCGCTGCCCGCTTCGCCGCTACCTTCGATTTCCAGGTCGATCCGGCGACCCGCGCGGCGGTTGTCGACAACGCGGATCGAATTGTCGAAGTCAGCGCCGAGCGCATCGCGGGCGAAATGCGGCGCATGCTCGTCCACCCACGCCGGGCGCTGGCAGTCACGCTGTTGCAAGAAATGAGGTTGTTGCCCGTGATTCTCCCGGAATCCAGCGGCGTCTTGACCCCCGATGCCGACCCGGCACCGGCCGGCCAATCCGATTCCCAATCGGCTTGGTTGACCACCCTTGCATTACTGCGCGCGCTGGACCGGCCGACCTTTCCCACCGCCCTGGCGGCGCTGTTGCGTGCCGTCTACCGGCACGTCGCCAATCCCGCGCAATTGGTTGCAAGAATCGGCCAACGCTGGAAACTGTCCAACACCGAACTGAATCGGACCGCGTGGTTGCTGGCGACGGAGTCCATGATCCGTCATGCCGATCAATGGCCGTGGCCCGACATTCAACGCGTTCTCATCGCGCCCGGTATTGAGCAGCTGATGGGACTCGCCGAGTCCGTCGTGCGTGTGGCGAAGAACAATCCATCGGGGGTCGCTTTTTGCCGAGAGAAACTCTTGCTGCCACCCGAAAAACTGGACCCCCTGCCGCTGCTTACCGGCGATGATCTCCGGCAAGCCGGCCTGCAACCCGGGCCCGTCTTTCGTGTTATCTTGACGGAGTTGCGCGATCAACAACTTTTGGGTCAGCTCACTTCAAAACAAGCAGCGCTGGCCGAAGCGAAAGCACTGGCCGACCGTTTGGCGAACGTGCCGTGGAAAGAACACTGACGGGAAGCACGCCGTCTTGGCAGCCGCCGGTATCCCGGTGGCCATCATGTACGATGGACGACCACGTCCGTCGTGGAAGCGGGTGCGCGACCGGCCGACCCAATTCCGTTCCAGCGTCTCAAGCAAAGTATTCGTCCCACACCCGCGAATCAAGGAACCCCTGATGGATAAAAAGATCAAGAAGAAGCTGGAAGTTCTCCGCCAGCGCGTCCAAAAGCTCCAGCAACAACTGTCCGGGAGCAAACTACAAAACGACGAACCGGGCGAGGTCGAACGACTGGAAGCCGAGATCGCTCGGATCCAAGCGGAAGTCCGAGAGCTGAAGGCCAAGTAACTGTCCAAACAGCCTATACCGGGTTTAACGAGGCTAAACTAGCCTCGACATGATTTGCCGCTTCACGAGCTTCCCCACTGCACTGGAACCGAAGAGTTCACTTGTATGGACTGTGCCGCCGCCATGTTCCGTTGCAAGAAGGCGCGGATCGCGGTCGGTGAATCGGCGCTCGGCAACTGGCTGCGCTGCCACTGGTCCTGCCTCGGTTCGGAGACACCACCCGTCGGATGGCAATTGACGAGACTCCCGGACGCGCCGTTACACGTCCAGGTTCCGGACATCCAGCGCGTGTTTTTCGATGAACTCGCGCCGCGGCTCCACTTTGTCGCCCATCAGAACTCGAAACATGTCGTCCGCCGCCCCGGCGTCACGCATGCTGACTTGAACCAGTGTCCGATTCGCGGGATCCAACGTCGTCACACGCAGCTCTTCGGGGTTCATTTCGCCCAGTCCCTTGAACCGGGTGACGGTCAGACCCTTTTCGCCCGCGCTGCGAACTGCCGGCACCAACGACCGAAGATCCTCCAGCGCGGTCTTGCTTTCACCACAGCGCAACACATAGCGTGGGTCCTCGACCCCGGTTCGTTCCTGAGGTATCAGCGACTGCAGGTCAAAGCCCAATTCGGCCAATTCTCTAAGCCCCGCGTTGATGGTCCGGACCTCATGCAACTCGACCACATGCACATGCGGTCCATAGCCATTGCCATCGCCATTACCATCGCCGTTTTCAGTATGTGCGTCCGCACCGGCATCCCCATTGGCCGTTCCTGTTCCGTGTTCACTTTCTTCGCTGTTCTGCTGCATGAACTCTTCGAGTGCCGCCCGGCCTGGGAACCAGAGTTCGGGCCGTCCCATGAGAACGTGATAAACGGGCAACTTACCGGTCTGCGGATCCCGGCGCACAGCGTGTGCTTTCAAGCTGATCCCGCGTCGTTCCAGCGCCAGCAGCGCTTCCTCCATGGAAGCCAGCGTGTGGCATAGCCGTTCCATGAAATCGCCTTCGATAATCCGTCCGTCGCCCGTTTCGAAAACAGCGTCCGTCAATCCTTTTTCGAGTAGCTGCGTCTTCATCTTTTCTTCGGTTTGCACGTAATAGACCTTTTTCCTGGCCACGACCCGGTAGAGCGGCGGTTGGGCGACATAAACGTGGCCCTCAGCGACCAGCTGATACATTTGGCGGTAGAAGAAACAGAGCAGCAGGGTACGGATATGGGATCCATCCACATCGGCATCGGTCATGATGATCACTTTGTCGTAGCGTCGTTTGCTGAGATCCTGTTCGCCGCCAATACCGCTACCGATCGCCTGGATCATACTTTGCACTTCTTCATTGGCCAGAACTTTATCTTCGCGCGATTTATACGCATTGATGATTTTACCACGCAAGGGCAAGATCGCTTGATATTCTCGCAACCGCCCCCCTTCGGCACTCCCGCCCGCCGAATCACCTTCGACCAAGTAGAGTTCGCATTTCTCGACTTCCTTGCTGATGCAATCACGGAGCTTACCTGGCAGACCGCCGCCGCCGAGTGCATCCTTGCGTTTGCGCAAGATGTCCTTCGCCTTACGTGCGGCTTCCCGCGCTTCGGCCGCCAAGACGCCCTTTCGCACGATGGTCTTGGCTACCTTGGGATTCTCTTCCAGGTATTTTCCCAGCCCTTCACCGACCGCTGAATTGACAATCCTCTCAACCTCACTGTTGCCCAGCTTCGTCTTCGTCTGGCCCTCGAATTGCGGATGGGGAATGCGCATCGAGATCACCACTGTCAAGCCTTCGCGGAAGTCATCGCCACCCGGAACGAGATCCTTGAACATGTTTGCCTTGCGACCATAATTATTCAGCGTGCGCGTCAAGGCGGAACGGAACCCCGAAACATGTGTTCCGCCCTCAATTGTGTGAATATTATTCACGTACGAGTGCATGTTTTCCGTGAATTCGCGCGCGTATTGCATCGCGATTTCATAGCCCACACCCTCGATCTCGCCACAAAAATATATCACGTCTCGATGCAGCGTGTCACTTGCGCGGTTCAAGTGCTCGACAAACTGAATGATCCCACGTTCATAGTGGAATTCATCCCCCTCGCCAATTCGTTCATCGAGAAACTTGATCCGGACGCCGCTGTTCAGAAACGCCAATTCCTGCAAGCGTTTATACAGAAGATCGAAGCTGAATTTGGTCGTTTGGAATATGGAACTATCCGGCTTGAAGGTCGTTTTCGTACCGACTTTTTTCGTCGTACCTACCTTCTGCACCGGACCGATCGGAATACCGTGCTCATATTCCTGCTGGTAGACATGCCCGTCTCGGAATACTTCCACTTCGCACCATTGCGACAAGAAATTGACGACAGTAACGCCCACGCCATGCAACCCGCCGACGTTTGGTAAGCACCTTTTTCGAACTTTCCACCGAATTTCAGCACGGTCATGACGCCTTCCAGCGTCGACACTTCGCGTCCTAACTCCTGGGAAAGCTGCTCATGCGGTTCGACCGGAATTCCGCGTCCATCATCCTCGACGGTCACGGAGCCATCCGAATTAACCGTCACACGAATTTTCTTCGCGTAATCGGCCATTGCCTCATCGATCGAATTGTCCACGACCTCATACACCAGATGATGGACGCCGCGCGACGTGACGTCGCCAATGTACATGGCCGGACGTTTCCGCACATGCTCGATGTCCGAAAGGTGCTGCAAGTCCTCAGGCGTGTACTCACTGTTCCCGCGCCCGGATACCGGTCTCGCTGGAGGCGTCGGTTCAATCTCTGAATCCGCTTTGTTTTCGTCAGTCATGGAACGTTCGGTTCCCTCATGCAATAAGATTCGTTATCCCTCTCTTGATCACCTGGACCGCTCACTTGGCCATCATCGATATCCTTGGCCCTGTGATTGATCCCACGGCATACACGCGCTGTTGGCCGAACCGAGTCAATCGATTTCCCCTACACGAAATCGAATGTCGTGTATCTTCAACTCGGGCAGTTCGGCCACCATCTTTTTCACAAGCCGTTTTTTTTGAAATGTCAATTCTTGGACGGCGATCGAGTTTCGCGCGATCACATCGAGCACGCCTCGACGCACATTGCCCGCACGACTGTTCGCGGCCAACTCGGCGCCCGCGACGCGACTCCACGCCGCGGCGCGTTGATCCGTCGATTGGATCTGCGCGTATGCCTTTCGCGACATGAGGCGACTCAGCAGATCGCGGATCGGTTTCGGACCTTTCTGGTAATACTGCCGCGACGTCACGAACCGCTGGAGTTCCCGCACGGTTTCATCTTGTTCACGCTTGACCATCGATCATTTCTCACCAACGCATTCCTCGCCCCGACAGCGTCGCGGCCTATCGGTCCCGTGCCAACGGCATGATAACGTACCCATAGCCGTCGTCCGTTGTCAAAAGGGCAGCCGACTCGGCGTTCTCTATTTCCAAAGTGAACGCTTTCTCGGCATCCAGCACTTTCAGAAAGTCAGCCACGTAGCGGTGATCCAGGGTGAGTGTGATCGACGGCGCATCATACGCGATCGGCAACTGGACCCGCGACTGGCCGACCTCCGCCGTTTGACCTGAGAGAACTAGCGCCCCATCGCCAAACGCGAAGTCGATGCCACGACTCTCGTCGCTCGCCACGATCGCCGCCTGGCGCACGGCCGTATACAGCGGGCCAACCGTCATTTCAATTTGCACAGCCTCACGCCGCCTCGTAAACACGTCCCGCCACTTGGGGAAGCGACCTTCCACGAGTCGTGAGAAAATCGTGCCGCGTGTCCCTTTGAGCAACACATCATTGGTCCGCGCGGATACCAGAACTTCCCCGTCACCATCGGTCAGCGCCCGTTCGATCAACTGCATCGAGCGGGCCGGCACGATCGTTGGGGACTCCAACTTTTCATGTTCTCCGACGCTCTTTGCCGGACCCTCCATTTTCGCCAGGCGTCGGCCGTCCGTGCCGACCCCAATAATCTTGTCCGCTTCGAATTCAAGCAGGATACCACCTAACGCGTATCGCCCGCTTTCGGCATCCGTCGCAAAAAGTGTTCGCCGAATGAGCTCGCGCATCAGACGGGCCGGCACCTCGTGGTATTTCGTCGCGTCAAATTCCGTCACTTCCGGGAACTCGTCCGGATCCTCGCCCGGCAAATTAAATTCGCTGCGTTCGCCCCGGATCATGGTCCCTGACGACTCCGCTTGGACCACCAACCTGGCATCCACGCTTTCGCGCAATATCGATCCGAACCGCGCGACCGGTAACACCCCACGTCCAGGCGTCTCAATTTCGATCCCCGGCACGTCAATGCGTACACCGACTTCCATGTCCGTTGCCATCATCGTGGCTCCCTGCTCAGTCACGATGAGCAGCACGTTTTGCAGAATGGTTTTCGGACTGCGACTCGGGGCAACACTTGCCGCAATCTGAAAAACGGACAACATTTTTTCCCGTTCACAGGTAAACTTCATGGGCAAACTACCTTTCACAATCACTTTGCGCGTGAGGTAATAATTTCTCTTGTTATATATGTCTTAGTAGTAGTATTAATACCATCCACATGGTTGTCGAATGTTTGGATGCCAACGCCGATAAACGCCTGTCACACAGTCGTTTAGGTATCGAGCCGTACCCTCAAAACAGGGTGGAAAACAAGTTGATTGCAGGTCAATAATATGTTCATTCACGGTGCAAGATTGATCGGTTGTCGAGTGGATGTCGCTTATGACTGTTCAGTTCAGGGCAATTAGCTGACATGAATCAACATGAATCGACATGTTTTCCAGGCCTCGGTTTTGAAGCGATCTCGACAGTTTCTGGGTTATTTGAATATTGGGATTCACCTGGGGAGATGATAATCAAGTGACAACGGGGTCACATCATGGCACTTCGAGCCGTTGCGATAGTTGGTTAATTGCCTGCTCGATCATGGGGTCCGAATCCCGCAGCGATTCAGTCTTACGGCATGCGTGCAAGACGGTGGTGTGATCACGTTTGCCGAAATATCGACCAATGGCCGCCAAGCTCTTGTTGGTCAAATGCCAGGCGAGATACATCGCGACGCCGCGCGCCCGGACGATATGACGTTGTCGTTGGGGGCCGCGGAGATCGCGGACATCGATGGTAAAAAAACGGCTGACCTGCTGGGCTATTGCCGATAAATCGAGCGGATTCAACTCGACTTGTTCGTTGAGAAACCCGCGAACAAATGTCATGGTCATGGACTGATCTTGCGTCGTGGCTGCTTGTTGCAACTGCAAGATGACGCGGTTGAGATCAGGGACGCTGGCGCGCCGAGCATTGAGACGATTGGCTAATAGATTGAGGATGTCTTCATGCAGCTCGATATCGTGCAGGGCCGCGAAATGGCGGAGCAGGAGCTGGCGGGCTTCGGGGCCCGGCGTCGTCAAGGGGACCGTGAGTCCGGCGCTCAAACGGCTGCGCAGCGGCGCGACAAACGCGCGATTCTCGGCCGGTGCGGAGTTGGACGTGGCAAGGACGACGGCGCCGGCGGCGAGCAGAACATCGAGTGTACGAACCAGTTCACGCTGGGCCGCGGTTTTTCGTTGCATCTCGTGAATGTCGTCGATCGCTAGAAAACCAAAGTGGCGAAACCGACGGCGAAAATCGGCCAAGCCCTGGGTATCGACGGCGTTGGCATAGGCACGCGCGAAATCCGCGCCGCATGTCACATGCACGCTCTCGGCAGTATGATACTCACGCCATTGTTCGGCGAGTCCCTCGGCCAACAACGTCTTGCCGGTCCCCGTGCGTCCCCAAAAATAGAGTGGGTTATAGATCGGCTCGGCTTTCAGCAACGATTCGGCGGCTACCTGAACCAAACGATTCTCGCGACCCCCAATGTACCGGCGCGCAGGCACACGGTTTGCGCCGAGCCCGCTCGATTCGGTCGGAACATGGGAAGAATACGTACTGAAAGAGAGTGAAAAAACGCCGCTTACCACTCGGACTCCATCCCCGCTCATGTGAAATCGTTCGTGTGCCAAGAACCGATCGGCAAAGTCCCCATTGTAGCCGTTTCAGGCCTGGCGTGGGAGCCCAAAGAGGCCCTTTTCGGCCACTTTCCCGAAGACGCAACCCATTGCCATGGAAAGAAATACGACTGAACGGATGAAGCGATCGGGAGTCATGGCCGCGGGGCGATCCGGAGCCGCTCATCGTGCTTGTGGATCCCCATTGGATGCGCCGATCAGTTCGGCCTCCGGGAACCGACCTGGGCGTGCAGTCGGCGTACAACGGCCACGATTCGATCGACCGCGTTATCAATGTCTTGCCGGGTCGTGAAAGCACCCAAACTAAACCGGAGTGAGGCGTCGACAATCTCTTGCGGCAGTTGCATCGCAACCAAGACGTGAGATGGTCGAGCAGCACCGCTGGCGCAGGCTGAACCGACCGAACATGCGACGCCCGCCATATCCAGCGCCATATGCAGCGCTTGGCAATCGATGCCGGGAAAAGCGACGTTGGATGTGTGCGGTAGCCGCTGTGCGTCCAATGCATTCACGATTACCCCAATGTTGGCATCACGTAATAACTCCTCGTAACGATCGCGCAGCGCCAGCATGCGTGTCTGGCGCGTGCCCCCCTCCTGAGCGGCAATCTCCAGCGCGCGACACATTCCGATGGCAAGCTCAATCGGCTCGGTCCCGGGACGTTGACCGTCTTGTTGGTGGCCACCGAAAAGCTGGGGAGCAATGGTCTGGCCCGAGCGGATCAACAAAGCACCGATGCCGCGCGGGCCGTGAAACTTGTGCGCGCTCAGCGTCAACGCGGTGACTTGAAGAGCACGAAATTCGACGGGGATCTTACCAACGGCCTGGACCGCATCGGTGTGAATTGGAACATTCCGTTCGGCACAGAGAGCCGCTACCTGTTGGACCGGTTGCAGGGCCCCCGTTTCATTGTTGGCCAACATCAGACTGACCAGACGCGTATCCGAGTTGATAAGGGCCGCGCAGGCTGCTACGTCGATAACGCCGTCGGAGCCGACCGGGAGCCGGCATAGCTCGAATCCACGTCGCGCCAACTCGTCGGCAGCTTCTAGAACGCTCGGATGCTCCACCGCCGATACGATGATCCGGCCGGGTGCGGAGCCACCGATCCCAAACAAAGCGAGGTTATTTGCTTCGGTTCCGCCACTGGTCAAGATCACGCGGTCGCAATGCATGCCGGTCGTACGGGCGCCGAGCAAGTGGGCAATCCGTTGTCGCGTTGTATCGAGCACGTTCCGTGCGGCACGCCCTAAGCCATGCGTGCTCGAAGCGTTGCCGTGCCGGGCCAACAGGGCGTCGCGGATCGCGCGCACCACATCGGGATGCACGGGGGTCGTGGAGTTATGGTCAAGGTTGATCATTTTTCTTTGCAATGAACGCCCGCAACGCGGGTCCAAACTGTTTTGGGTCCTTGGCGACCAAGGCGCTGTCAAAAACGGCCGGTAAACGGTAGTAGCGATTCGCGCATGCGAGACGCGCGACGGCCGGCCAAAACAAAGCCGCTAGTTTACCGTGCGTTTTTGTCCACGTGATCCAGAAGTAATCGGAAGATTCCGGGTCAAACGTGTCCAGATATCTAGTCAATATGGCGGCGTCGCCCTGCTGCCAGACCGAGCGGATGGTGGAACTGTGCACAAGATCCCAACGTATCGGCCCCTCGGCGGCTGAGATGAACTTGTTCTGTGTCAGGTAGCCCGTCACCGAATTGCTAGCTGGCTCGTTGCGGACCGGCCACACTTGGATGTGAAGAATCGGAATCTGCCAATAGGAATAGTATCGGCGCGTGAATGACTGCGGTGAAAACTCTTCACCGGAGATGCCTCCAACCACGAGAATGACGAATAAGATGAATGCCAAGACCCCCAAACAACCGATGAAGATGCCGGCCATGGGGCGCCGACGGGGTCGGGCCAGTGCCGTGGGATGATCTGGGGTGGACATGGGCATGACTCGCTTGGGCACGGCGACCGAGTTAGCACGACGGGGTCGCAATCATTCACCTGGGGGACCCGGCGGACGAACATTGGAACTTCAGTAGCAGTATAACTCAAAAAGGATGCGAATTCGGGGCGAAGGAAACTCTCTTTTCTCGAAACCACATTCCGGCTAAGATTCGCGACTTCGCTGTGAAGTCCCCCGATCGATACCGGCAAAAGCACGGTTCACAATGGCCATGGGATCGGCAAAATGGCTTATTCCGGTATAAAATGGGCGACCCTTGGCACAATTACGCTGCGAATGGGTATCGTCCTATCAGTTCTCGTGATCATGCCCGTCTGGGCGTTGACCGGTGCGCGCCGCAACGAATCGGAGAACCGGGCTATCACACTGGCGGGTGGTTCGCAAGATGGCGATCCCGGTAGCGCGCGGCGATTGGAGCGGAAACCGTTGGCACTTCCGCACGCGGGAAACAGTGTATCGACGCGCCGCCGCGGCGTGAATCGTGAACGCGCGCCAGGGACTCAGGTCGACCATGCAACCAAACGCGCGCGGCGGCAAGATCCGGTGTCGCGCACACAAGGGGCGAAAATGCACGCAATTGAGCTGCATTTACGCAACTTGGGAGCGACTTGGCTGCGATTGGAACGGTCAAACACGATGTGCCCGGACGATGAGCAGAACAGATATTTTTGTGTTTGCCGAATACCGTTACCCAACAACCCCACATATCGCAAGCAATTTGAGGCACGATCCAAGGACCCGGCAACAGCGCTGCAGCGCGTCGCGGACCATATTCAGCGGTGGCTCGATGCCCAGACGCTGGGTCGAAGGTAATTGCGGGGTTGCCCAATAGCGGGATCTAGCCGTACGCTACGGTTATGCAATGCACAACGATCCAACCCGCACGGCAGCTTCATTCCGTGGCGCTGCGCTACCGACGAACACCCAGACGGGGCACGCGGAAAGGGCCCAAAGCCATCCTTTCATGGCCGTTCGCGCGCCGCCTACGCGATGCGGTCGACACATCGGAATCGAACCAGCAGCGCCAACGACTGGAAGCCGTACTCCTGCTGGCCCGTGAGCCATTGAATAGCCGCAAACTGGCCCGCTATGCGGGCTTGGCCGATGGGACCGCGGCACGCACAGGCGTTCGCCAGCTGAACCAAGTCTATGACGAAAATGGCCATGCGTTTCGAGTGGAAGAGATTGCCGGCGGTTTTCAGTTGCTGACCCGCCCCCAGTTTGGTCCGTGGTTGCGGCGGTTGGAGCATGTTCCAGCCGAAGTTCGGTTGTCGGCGCCCGCGATGGAGACGCTGGCCGTCGTCGCCTACCGTCAACCAGTCCTCCGCGCGGAAATCGAAGCGATTCGTGGCGTCAGCTGTGGGGAAATCCTGCGCCAACTCATGGACCGTGATTTGGTCCGAATTGGTGGTCGGAGTACGGAATTGGGACGCCCCTACCTTTACACAACCACCCGGCGTTTCTTAGAGTTATTTGGTCTGCAAACATTGGACCAACTGCCACGTGCGGAATGTGCGCACGCCGATAGCCGTGACCCACTCCCCGTGGCCGATGCCACACCGGCCGGTGGGCCGACCGACGACCAACAACACGAGGAGAACGCGGACGTGAATACTACTTCGTCGCACCAACCACCAACGAATGGCTTTGATGATGAACCGTTGTTTCCATTGACTGCGACGGTCGTGTCGACCACGGTGTCGGACCCCCCGAACGCATTCGAGGAGGAAGACTTCGACGACGACGACGA
>Ga0114931_10006620_pt1 | contig 14235 bp, 11 predicted proteins | sample 2SBtaG_FD_89579 | JGI IMG/M metagenome (GOLD analysis project Ga0114931, IMG submission 89579) | Deep subsurface microbial communities from Kolumbo volcano to uncover new lineages of life (NeLLi) - 2SBTROV14_V59a metaG | ecosystem: Environmental > Aquatic > Marine > Volcanic | place: Kolumbo...
CGCCGGCGCCCTCAAGGAGGCGGGCGATGGCGGGATCATCCACTCCTTCGACGACTTCACGCCAATGACCGAGGGGCCCTGGCGCGCCACCCCGCTGGCCAGCGACCGGCGAGCCTTCGTCCAAGAACAACTGGATCGCGCTGGCGTCGCCAATGCCGTCGTCCTGCACGCGGGCGACAGCGCCGAACAGATCCGGCGGTTGCGCCCGAAACTGGAGATGAACGGCGGCGTCCAGTTCGCCTTTATCGATGCGGACCACTCCGTCCGAGGGGCCGTACGCGACTTCGAGGCCGTCGAGCCGCTGATCCCAACCGGCGGCTCCATCCTCCTCCACGACATCTACCCCGAGCACTGCGGCGGACACCTGGGCCCACGCTACATCCTCGACCACGTCGCAACCATCGGTCGCGGCGCGTACGAGACGAGCGAGATCTACCTCTCCCCCGTGAACTACGGCATGGGTCTGCTCAGGCGCATCGGATAGGGGGTTGATCGGCGCGCTCGGCCCCCTGGCGCGATCAAATACATCGTCGTACACTCCGCCCTTGGCAGCAGGAGGGACCAGATGGGCAACAACGGCACGCGAGCACCGAAGGCGGCGTTTCGCATTCCCGATCCCGAGGCAAGGATCTACGTCGGCGACTGCCGCCGGATTCTGCCTCGCCTGCCCGAGGTGCGCCGCGCCGAGGTGGACCTTGTCTTCGCAGATCCGCCCTTCAACTGGGGGCGGGCGTACGACAAGTGGAACGACGCGATGCCCGAGGGCGAGTACCTCGACTTCACGTACACGTGGCTGGACCTGTGCATCGGGGCCCTGCGTCCGGGCGGATCGCTCTGGGTGAACATTCCCGACGACTGGGCCGCCGAGATCGTCGTTCACCTCAAGGAGAAAGGGCTGGAGATGGTCAACTGGTGCATCTGGCACTACCGGTTCGGCCAGAACACCACTGCGAGATTCATCAACAGCAAGGTCCACGTTCTCTGGTTTGTAACGCCCGGTGCTCCGCACACGTGGAACGCGGGAGACGTTCTCGAACAATCCGACCGGGCCAGCACCTACTTCGACCCTCGGACCCAGAGCAAGCGCGACGGGATGCCCCCGGGCATGCGGGTGCCGATGGACGTCTGGTACGGGCAGTACTGGGGGCGCATCCAGGGCAACAACAAGGAACGCCGCGACTACCACGACAACCAACTCCCCGAGGTCTACCTCGAGCGCGTCGTGCTCGCCGCTTCCAACAAGGGCGACCTGGTCCTGGACCCGTTCCTTGGCAGCGGGACGACCGGCGTGGTCGCCCATGCGCTGGGTCGGCGATTCATCGGCACGGAGTTCAGCCGCGAGAACGCCCGCAGTTCCCGCCAGCGCATTGCGGCCGGGCCCGTTCGCCTCGGCGCCGCCGTGGGCCAGTCCTCGGCCATCTTCAAGGCGCGGGCAATCGGAAACAAGACCCGCGCCCGACTGGCCGAGGCCGATGCCGACGGGGCGCTGTTCCCGTGAGTGAGATTGTCGAGCCCGACGACGGGGGCGGCGTTCGTCTGAGGATCAAGGCCGTCCCGGGCGCACGCCGGAACCAGATCGTCGGCCCGCTGGGCGATCGGCTCAAGGTCCGCGTGGCCGCCCCGCCCGAGGGCGGCAATGCCAACAGAGCGATTTGTTCGCTGCTGGGCGATGCGCTGGGCATCAAGCCCCGGGCGATCCGGGTGATTGCGGGCCACGCCAACCCGCAGAAGACTGTCTGTGTCCAGGGCATCGCTCCGGACGAGGCACGCCGGCGTCTGGGGCTCTGATCGCCCGCCGTTCGGGCGCGAATCATGCCCGTCGAGTGGGGAACCGGTGATCCATCTGGCGATAATCCCCCCGTGGACTTCCAGGCCTGGTACACGCTGGGCGTCGTCGGGCTGCTGATCGCGGCGCTGGTCTCCAACCGCGTCGGCCCGGATACGGCCATGATCGGGGCGCTGACCCTGCTCATGGTCGCCGGCATCATCGACCCGCGCAGCGCTCTGATCGGCTTCGCCCACCCGGCGGTGCTCATGGTCGCGGCCCTGTTCGTCGTCGCCACGGGCCTGGGTGAGACCGGGGCCATGACCATGGTCGCCCAGCGCCTGCTGGGACGACCACGCACGCTGGCCGGCGCCCAGGCGCGGATGATGGCCCCCGTGGCCGCCATGAGCGCCGTGATGAACAACACGCCCATCGTGGCCATGTACCTGCCGATCATCAACGACTGGGCGCGGAAACTGAAGATCAGCCCCTCGAAACTCTTCATGCCCCTCTCCTACGCCGCGATCCTCGGCGGCACCTGCACGCTGATCGGTACCAGCTCCAACATCGCCATCAACAACCTGTACGTCGAGTACGCCACGAACAACCGCCAGGCCCTGGGCGATGCGTTTGGTCTGGATGTCCCCTCGCCCACCAAGCAGTTCTGGTGGATCTCGGTCGTGGGCATCCCCTCGGCGGTCGCGGGGATCGGCTACATCCTCCTGGCCTCGCGGTGGCTGCTCCCGGAGCGAAAGCCCCCGTTCGAACAGGCGATCGGAGAACGCCAGTACACGGTCGAGATGCTCGTCGAGCCCAAGGGGCCGATCGTGGGCAGGAGCATCGAGGACGCCGGACTGCGACAGCTGCCGGGCTTGTATCTGTCGGAGATCGACCGTGGGGGCAATGTTCTGCCGGCCGTCGGGCCCGATCAGGTTCTTGAGGCCGGCGACCGCCTCGTTTTCGTCGGTGTCGTGGAATCGGTGGTCGATCTGCTCAAGATCCGCGGGCTCACGCCCGCCACCGATCAGGTCAGCAAGGTCGAGTCGGACCGACGCGAGCGGACCGTCGTCGAGGCGGTTGTCAGCCACAACTCGCCGCTGATCCGACGCAGCGTGCGGCAGAACCAGTTTCGCACCCGGTACAACGCCGCCATCATCGCCGTCCACCGAAACGGGCAGCGCGTCGCCGGCAAGATCGGCGACATCGTCCTCCAGCCCGGCGACACGCTGCTGCTCTCCACGCACGCCGGGTTCATCCCCGCCTACCGCAACAGCCCGCACTTTTACCTCGTCTCCTCGGTTCCCAACGCCCGCGAGATCCGCCATGAGCGGGCCGGGCTGGCACTGGCGATCATGGGCCTGCTCGTGCTCCTCCTGACCGTTCCCTTGGCCAAGGTCATCGCACTGGTCAACGCCACCCTCGGGACGACCCTGCCCGAGGTCGCGGTTCAGCCGATCGTGGCCGCGTTCCTGGGCGCGACGCTCATGGTCTTCACCCGCTGCTGCACCGGGACCACCGCCCGCAACAGCATCAACTGGCAGGTTCTGATCGTCATCGGGTCGGCCTTGGGGATCGGTCAGGCCATGCAACAGACCGGAGTCGCCGAACACATCGCCCGCGCCATGCTCGACCTAGTCGGGGGCCTGGGCCCGACCGGCATGCTCATGGTCCTCTTCCTCTTGACCTCGCTGTTCGCGCAGGTCATCACCAACAACGGCTCGGCGGTGCTCATGTTCCCCATCGCCATGGCCACCGCCCGCGATCTGGGAGTCAGCCCCGAGCCGCTCGTCGTCTCGCTGATGGTCGCCGCCGGGTGCAGTTTCATGACGCCCATCGCTTATCAGACCAACCTCATGGTCTTCGGCCCCGGCGGGTACCGCTTCGGAGACTACCTCCGCCTGGGCGTGCCCCTGACGCTGCTCGTGGCCGTCATCTGCACGTTTCTCGCCCCGCTGGCCTTTCCATTCCACCCCTGAGCCCGCCTGCCGGGCCGGACAGTCGCATACCGTGCGATCCTGTCGGTCCAGAACCTCCCGCGTGTCGCCGAAGTACCTCCACGGAACGATGCCCGCACAGACCTGCCCAGATCCGCCCCGACCCACCCGCCATGACCGGTGTGCGCCAATCCCGGACGCAGGTTCGCCTCCCGTTCGGAAACTGCACGTCGTTCTGCTCAACCAGCCGTTCCATCCCGACGTCGTGGCGACCGCTCAGATGGGCAAGGATCTGGCCGACCACCTGATCGCCCGCGGGCACCGCGTTACAGCCATCGCCTCGCGCTCCATCTATGGCAGATCGGGCGCCACGCTGCCAAAGCGCCAAACGATCGACGGCATCGAGATCCATCGCGTGGGCGCGAGCCTGTTCGGGCGGAGCAACCTGATCGCGCGGGCGGCCGACTTCGCGCTGTTCTACCTCCTGGCCGGGCTCCGCCTGCTGCTGATCCCCAGGCCCGATGCGGTCGTCGCCTTTACGACGCCGCCGTTCATCGCCCTCCTGGGCCTGGTCACCCGGGCTCTGCGGAGCTCGCGGGCGGTGTATTGGGTCATGGACCTGTACCCGGCCGTGCCCATTGCGTGCGGCGTGATGAGCCCGCGTTCCCCGATCACGCGCCTGTTCTCGTTCCTCGGGCGGCACCTGCTGCGCCGCAGCGACGCCGTGGTTGTGCTCGGGCGCTGCATGCGCCGGCGAGCGCTCGACCTGGGCGCCGATCCCGAGCGCGTCCACCTGATCCGGGTCTGGGCGCTCGATGCGGACCTGTCCCCCGTGCCACGCGAGAAGAACGCCCTCCGTCGCCAGTGGAACGCCGACGATCGCTTCGTCGTGATGTATTCGGGCAACTTCGGAATCGCCCACGAGGCCCGGACCATTCTGGGCGCGGTCGAACTGCTCAGGAACGACGATCGCATCCGCTTCGAGTTCGTGGGCGGGGGAAAGCGTCGCGACGAGGTCGAACGCGCCATCCGCGATCGGAACCTGACCAACGCCGCATGGCGCGAGTATCAGCCCCGCGAGCGTCTGGCCGAATCGCTCAGCGTCGGCGACGTGCACCTGGTTTCGATCCGATCCGGTCTGGAGGGGCTGATCGTTCCGTCCAAGCTCTTCGGGATCATGGCTGTGGCCCGCCCCGTGCTCTACGTCGGCTCGCCGGAGTCCGAGATCGCCCGTATCGTCGAAGAAGCCGGGTGCGGGATGCTGTTCCAGGAGGGCGATTCGAGCGGCTTGGCCCGGGCGATCCAGAGCCTGGCCGACGACCGGGGCCGGGCTGAAGCGCTCGGCACCGCCGGGCGCGAGGCGCTGATCGGTCGATACGACGCGGGCACCGCCTGCTCGGCCTGGTCCGCCCTGCTCGAGTGCATCACCGCCCGGGATCCATCGCCCAAGGCGGCCATTCGATGAGCGACCAGACCGCCACAGACCGCCCGCCGACCGGCGCTGCATCGGCACCGGAGACCGCTGCCGCAGACCACTCCCCTGCGCGGACCCTCCCCGCGCGGAACAAGTTCGCCGATGAGCAGGTCCGTCCCCCATGGACCGGGCCCAGGCCCCCCGTTTCCGTCGTGATCCTCTCGCTCAACGAGCAGATCAACATTGCGGACTGCCTGGCCTCGTGCTGCTGGTCCGACGACGTACACCTGCTGGACTCCGGCTCCGAGGACGACACCCGCGATCTGGCCCAGCGGATGGGGGCGCACGTCCACGTCAACCCGTTCGAGAGTTTCGGCAGGCAGCGCAACTGGGCCATCGACAACATCCCACTCAAGCACGACTGGGTCTTCCACCTCGACGCCGACGAGCGCTTCACGCCCGGCCTGGTCGCCGAGATTGATCGCGTCATCGCCCGCGACCCACCCGAGGCCTGCTTCCACGTCCCCAGCAAACTCATGTTCATGGGAAAGTGGCTCAAGCGGGCCGGCGGCTACCCCACCTACCAGGTCCGACTCTTCCACAAATGCCGCATGCGCTTCGCCGACCATGGGCACGGGCAGCGCGAACAGACCAACGGAACAATCGGCCTGCTCGAAAGCCCCTACCTGCACTTCTCCTTCGCCAAGGGCCTCTACGACTGGTTCGACAAGCACAACAGGTACAGCACGCTCGAAGCCCTCCAGATCATCAACCGCGATCGCAGGCGAACCCGCCTGTCCGCACTATTCATCGGTGATCCCATCGCCCGCCGGCGGATGTGGAAGGAAGTCTCGCTGCGCGTCCCGTTCTGGCCGCTGATCCGCTGGGGCTACACGATGTTCGTGCTCGGGGCGATTCTGGAGGGTCGGCCCGGGTGGAGTTACGCCCGCCTCGTGGGCATGTACGAACAGATGACGCTGCTCAAGCTCCGCGTCCTGCGCCGCGGACGCCGGTTCGAGGCCGACCGCACCCCGACGCCCAGCACCCGCGCCTACGACGCCGGCGACCGGGTCCAGGGCCCGCCGACCCCGGGGCGGACCGAGCCGCCAACCGCCCGCCCCGAACAGGAGCCACGCACCGACGACCTGGGCCAGACACTCCCCGAATCCAGCCCGTGGACGCTGGGCGAGAAGGTCTTTCGCGTGATGTGGATGCTCGTGGGTCGCCCGGTCTTCCGCCTCTCGTTCCACAACTGGTATCCCCTGCGTGCCAGCCTGCTCCGCCTCTTCGGCGCCCGCATCGGGCGGGGGGTTCGCCTTCGCCCCAGCGTCCACGTCGAGATCCCATGGAACATCGACCTGGCCGACAACGTCGTCGTGGGAGACCACGCCATCCTCTATTCGCTGGGGACGATCACGGTCGGCCCACGCACGGTCATCAGCCAGTACGCCCACCTCTGCGCCGGCACACACGACTTCGCCGACCGCAGATTCCGCCTGATCCGGGATCCGATCGTCATCGGCCGCGACGCCTGGATCGGCGCCGACGCGTTCATCGGGCCCAACGTGCGCGTCGGGGAGTTCGCCGTCGTCGGCGCCCGCGCCAGCGTCTACAAGAACCTCGACCCGGGCATGGTCTACGCCGGCAACCCCGCCAAGCCGATCAAGAAACGGCAGCTGCGATGAGCGCCGTGCCCTCCAGCCCGCACACCACATGCGGATCGCCGCCGCCGGTATCCCTGCACAAACCGCACCCAACAGGCGCTTTGGACCCGTGAACCTCGATTCTCCAATCATTCTGATCGGCACCCAGCGATCCGGAACGACCTGGCTCGGAAGCGTGTTCGCCCGCCACGAGCGTTTGGCCTACTGGGAAGAGCCGCGCCACGTCTGGACATGGGGAAACAGTTACCGCCCGGACGACCGCCTGAGCGAGCGCCACGCCCGACCACGTGTCGTACGCCACGTCCGCAGAACCTTCTCCGATTTCGTGCGCGCTCGCGCCGCCGATCGCCTCGTGGAGAAAACCCCGAGCAACTGCCTGCGCATCCCGTTCATCCACGCCATCTATCCCGAAGCAAGGATCCTGCTCATCGTTCGCGATGGACGATCCGTCCTGCGATCCACTGATCGGATCATGCACACGGGCGTGCCGACCGGGCGCATCTGGCAGCGGGCCCGCCAGACGCCGATCTGGGAGTGGCCCGCCTACGCCCATCAGGCCGCCGGCGCCATCGTGAGAAAGGCGACGCGACGCCCCGTCCGCTACTGGGGCCCCCGCCCGCCCGACTGGCGACGTTGGCTCCACGAGCACGACCGCGACCTCATCCTCGCCCGCCAGTGGGCCGCGACGATATCCATCGCCGTGCGCGACGCCGACACCCTCCCGGCGGGCTCCGCCTTCAGATTCAGATACGAAGATCTGATGGCCGAACCCCGCTCAACCATGCAGCAGATCGTGGACTTCCTCTCGCTCCCCGAGGCCGACCACCTCGTGGACCACGTCGAGCGGACCGCAGATCCGCGCCGCGCTGAGCAATGGAGGGATCAGCTCGACAAGCAGACACTCGAGCGGATCCGCTCCATCATGGAACCGACCCTGAACGACCTTGGATACACGTGGTGAGCACTCCGGACCAACCCCAGCCAGCGGCCGCCGCCTTCCCGACCGGGGCGGCGCAGCAGTCCTGGAACGTCCTGTCGCCCTCGCGCGGGTTCTCGCGCCGTCGACGCCTCACGGAAACGCTGTGGGAACTGACCGGCCAACCACTCCTGCGCCTGACCTTCCACAACTGGTACGCCACCCGCGTCCTGATCCTGCGGGCCTTTGGCGCCCACATTCACCCGACCGCCCGCGTCCGACCCTCCGCCCACATCTCCCACCCATGGAACCTCACGATCGGCGCCCACACCTCCATCGGCGACCACGCGATCCTGGACTGCCTGGCCCCCATCACCATCGGCCGGCGATGCACGATCAGCCAGTACGCCTACCTCTGCACGACCGCCTGCGATTGCACGCTCCAAGCCCTGCCCGTCACCGGCGAGCCGATCACCATCGAGGACGACGCCTGGATCGCCGCGGACGTCTACGTGGCCCCGGGCGTGACGGTCGGCGCCGACACGGTCGTCGGCGCCAGGTCCAGCGTCTTCAAATCCATGCCCCCCCGGAGCGTCTGCGCCGGCGACAACGCCAGGAAGCTCGGCGAACGGGCCGTCCGTGAACTGGATTCTGCCCCCTCGCAGCGGACGTCTCCGTGAAACACAAGTACGCTGTCACCCCTTGCCCCCGTCCTCGAATCCACAGGAACACGCACACGCCAGCCATGAGCAGTCCAGAGATCGGCCATCCGATCATCATCGCCTCGCACCGGCGCAGCGGCACCCACCTGCTGATGGATCTGATCCGCAAGCAGTTTCCGGCGTGCAGGGTCCGCTTGCGCCCGGGCGAGACGCTCCACCACACCTACTTCAACCTGGATCGGCTCGCGCCAGGGCACAATGCCCCGGCCAGCCCCGACGATGCCCTGCGAGCCCTGGGGCGGGCCCAGCGCACGCTCATCAAGACACACGGCCCGCCCACGCTGGACCACGCGACCGAAGGGAACGCCGAGCTCGTTGCCCGGATCGTCCAGCGGTCGACGATCCTCTACACCATCCGCGACGTGCGCGCGGTGCTCTGCTCGCTCCATGTGTACATGCAGTACTTCGACGAGCGTTCCCGCTGTTCCCTCTCGCGGTTCATCCGCCAGCAGGATGATCAGGGTCGATGCCGCCCGGCCGCATGGGCTGCCCACGTCGGCGCGTGGATGGACAGGGACGCCGTGACGCCGGTCAAGTTTGAGCGGGTCTTGCGGGATACGCGCCGCGTGCTCGACGAACTGGGCGGGGTTCTGTCCATGGACCCGCTGTACACCGAGCCCCTCCTGCCGCGCCCGACGCGGTCACGCCTGCACGGGTGGGTCGCGCGTCTGCTGGGAAGGACTGAGAGCACGAACATCGTCGGGCGTCACCGCGGCCTTGCGCCACCGAAATGGCCCGAGGCATTCGACACCGACGACAGGGCATTCATCCACGAGCATGCGGGCGAGATGCTCATCCGTCTTGGGTACGAGGACTCCGATGCCTGGGTCGATCGCCCCAAGCCGGCGGCCCCAACGCAATGAAGATCGTCCACTCCATCGATCGCCTCCGCCTGGAACTGGGCGGCGTGGTGCGCGCTGTTCTGGACATGGCCGGCGTCCTCGCCCAGCACGGGTGCGATGTAACACTGCTCACCTTCGACGCGACCGACGCCCCGCCGGACTGGCTCAATCCCCCCGAGGCGGGGCGGCCGACCTGCCGCCAACTGCCCGTGCCCGCCGGCCCGCTGGGGCGATTCTCCAGGGCGCAACTGCGCGACATCGAGCCGCACCTGCGACAGGCCGACGCCCTCCACCTGCACACGCCCTGGGTGCCCAGCAACCTCCAGCTGGCCGCCATCGCCCGCCGCCTTGGCATCCCGTACGTCCTGACCATCCACGGCATGCTCGACGACTGGTCCATGGCCCAGAAGACGCTCAAGAAGCGGGCGTACCTGGCCCTGGGCGCCCGGGCCATGCTCGAGCGGGCCGCGTTCGTCCACTGCACCGCCTCGGCCGAGCGGGACCAGGCGATCCGCTGGATGCCGCGCGCACGAACCCGCGTCGTACCCCTCGTCTTTGATCTGGAGCCGTTCCGGACACTGCCCGGCCCCGGGCTGGCGAGGCAGGCCTACCCCGCACTGGACTCCGGCGATCCCACGATCCTGTTCCTGAGCCGCCTGCACCCCAAGAAGCGCCCGGACCTGGTCCTCGAGGCCGCCGCCCTGCTCCGGGATCGAGGTCGCCCGGTCCAGGCTTTCCTCGTCGGCACGGGCGAGCCCGACTATGAGCAGCACCTCCGCCAGCGTGCGGCGCAACTCGGTTTGGGCGACAGGGCCCTGTTCCCGGGCCTGGTCACAGGACAAACGAAGGTCTCGCTCTATGAGGCCGCCGACGTGTTCGTTCTCCCGACCCAGCAGGAGAACTTCGGCTTCGTGCTTCCAGAAGCCCTGGCCTGCCGAACGCCCGTCGTGACCACGCGGGGGACGGACATCTGGGCGGACCTGGAATCCAGCGGCGGGGCGGTCATCGTGGATCCGGTCACGCCGGCAGCCCTGGCCGACGCCATCGCGGATCTGCTGGCCGATCCGGACCGACGCCGACAGATGGGCGAGCGGGGACGGCAGTGGGTGCTCGACACGCTGGACCCCGATGCCGTCGCCGGGAGGCTGCTGGACCTCTACGCGTCCGCGCGGGCTCGGACCTGACAGACTCCGTCTGCTCGCTCTTGGCCGCAAGAAAAGAGAGGCACGCCCGCACGACCCATCCATTCCCCCGAGTCGTACCATCCCCGGCCGCCCGCTCCGGGGGGCCCGACGATCCACCCGACGCTCGGGACGATACAACGGGGCGAGCGCCGCCGATTCGGCCGCCGGGAACCCCACGGAGAAGGGATGAACCAGTTCATCGAGGCGATCTGTCTGGTGCTCATCGCTCTGACGGGATTGCTGTACCTCTACAACCTCTCCACGCGTCGCTGGGACGCGTTCTCGTGGCGGAATCTCTTCCTGCTCGGGTTCCTCCACTTCTACCTGCTGGGCACGATCTTCACCGCCGGTTCGACCTACTGGTCGGACCGGTACATGGCTTCATCCCACGCCTGGATGCTCCTGGCGATCCTGATCCCCGTGACCTTCTTCCTGTTTCTGGCATCGGCGTCGATCGGCGCCAAACTTCGATCGCTGACCAAACTCATTCCCCCGGCCAACTTCCCGATTTCCGCGACCGGCGTGCTGACCATCATCGTCGTGTGCGTTCTGGGCGCCGGCGCCGCGCTGGTCATCCAGTCAGGGTACCTGGCACTGATCGCGTACCAGTTGAAGGGCGGGCTGGCCACAACCGCGGTCGGCTTGGCGACGTACTACCTTCTGGCGCGGAAGTTCAACCCGTTCTCGTGGCTGGTCTTCTTCTCCACGCTTGCCGCGGCGGGCTTTGTTGCGATGGTGGGCGGCAGCGGCCGGCGCGCCCTGCTGGGCGTCTTCATCGCCGTCCCATGGATCTGGTACTTCACGGACCTCCGCTACCGGAGCGTCGCGGGAACCATCGTCAAGATCGGCGCCGTCGGCTTCGCCGCCGTCGTCGCGCTGGCGATCTACACCGGCTTCCGCCAGGAGGGGCGCATGGCCGGAACCGGCGTCAGCGCCGGGCTCCGCGCCCAGCAGGTGGTCGAGGCGGTCAAGAGCCCGCAGATCGAGCGGTCGCAGTTCGAACTCATGCTCTACACGGACACAGCCACCAACACCCTCTACATCCTGGACACCTACCCGAGCGGATTCGACTACCAGCCCTTCCAAGGCCTGATGTTCATTCTGGCTAATCCGATCCCCCGCTCGATCTGGCCCGACAAGCCCGAGGCCCTGGGCGTCACGCTCATGGACGCGATGGGCACGAGCGCCAACCTCGGACCGGGCATCATCGGGCACGGGTGGTCCGAGGGAGGCGCGATCGGCGTCGTCCTCTACGCCATCTTCTTCGGCCTGCTCATGGGCGTCGTCGATCAATCCTTGCGGGACCGGGCCTGGAACCCGTACTACCTGGCCGTCATGGGCGCCGGGCTGGGCAACGTCATCGCCCTGCCCCGCGGCGACACCCCCCTGTTCCTGCTCCAGATCGTGGCCTCTATCGTGGCTTCGTTCGGCGTCGTCTACGCCGTCGGCATCCCATTTCGTGCGCTCTTCGCCGCGGGGCCGCCACTGCCCATCCCCGACGCGCCCCCCCCGGGCACCGAGGAGTACGACGACGAGTACGACTGGTACGACGAGCAGGAACCGGACCCGGACGACGCCGACCTCGCCCACGACCGGGCCGATTCCGCGGCCTGAGCCTCCACCCTGCGCCTCAGGCGTGCTCATGGGCAAACCGAACCGCGGCGACCATCCCGTCGACCATGTTCGCGAGCGTGAACCGCTCGGTCGCGGTCCTGTGCGCCTCCCGGGCCATGCGCTCCCGCCGCGATGGCTCCTCGATGATCTCGCGGAGCGACGCCGCCAGCGACGCCGCGTCACCGGCCCGGTACACCAGCCCGTTCACGCCCGGCTCCAGCGCCTCGATCTCCGGATTCTGCGAGGCAACGTCATCGCCCGTAACCACCGGCAGCCCGTACCCGAACGCGTGCAACAGGCTCAAACCGATGTTCGCCGGGTAGCAGAACACGTCCGAACAGAGGAACCACGGCGCCAGGCGATCCTCCTCGTAGACCGCCCCGACGAACCGGACCACGCCGGCGATCCCCAGCGAGCCCGCCATCGACTCCAGGCGATCCTGTTCCGCCCCCGTGCCCACGATGACCACCCGAAGCCCGGGCAGGTCCCCCGCCAGGCGGGATGCCGCCTCCAGCAGCAGGTCCACCCGGTTGGCCGCCTCGAGCCGCGAGACGAACAGGACCGTCGCCCGGCCCTCCAGCCCCTGCTCCCGGCGGAACTCGTCCAAGCGAGCCGGGGCCGCCAGCCATCGCTCCCGTTCCCGCTGGATCGGCGTCTGGTCCAGGCTGTTCAGCGCGACGAAGACCCGCTCCCGAGCCGCTCCGGCGCGGATGTACGACTCGGCCGTCGCGCGGTTGTAGAACAGCAGCGCCGTCGCCAGGCGTCCGGACCGACGCCGGAGCCAGAATCGGATCGCCGACTCGTTCTTGGAGTACCCGTGCCCCCAGAGAACCGTCCCGACGCCCCGCCGGCGTGCCCGCAGCAGCGACGGAATCAGCCCCGCGTAGTGCAGGTCCCACGAGAGCATGAGCACGTCCGACCGCCCGGGCGAGGCGCAGCGCCACTGCGCCCCGTGCCAGTAGATCCGTCTCCCGAAAAGGCCCGGCTCGGACATCGGCTCGAAGATTCCCCGAAACCCGTCCGGCTCCACGTTCGGAATGCCCCGCCGCTGCGCGTACACGAGCGTCAGATCGATCCCCTCCCTGGACGCCAACTCCCGGAACACCGGCACGCGGTACTTGGCCAGCGCCGGCTGTTGAACGACCAGGCGGATCGGCGCCGGATCCCCTGGCCCCCGCGTCCCGGCGCGGGCGGGTCTCGGTACCGGCTTGCTGGACGCGCTGGCGGGCATCGGTCCGGATGCTATCGACATTCCCACGCCCGCCGCCAATCGCCCCTGCAACGCATCGGGTCGACTCCCACCGACCGGGCTCGAAGGATCAGGCCATGAGGCCTCTGGCCACCGTTCTCAGCGCCGCCTCGACCATGGCGGCTGTTCTGGTGGCCATCCTGTGGCTGGTCGGACGACTGCTCACCGATCGCCTCCCCGCGATCCAGGTTCTCTACTGGATCCCCGAACCGGCATACCTCCTCCTGACGCTCTTCTTGGGCCTGTCCGGATGGTTCCTTGCCCCGGCCCAGCCGCGGCGCCGACGGGCTCGATGGATCGCCGCCGGCTCGGCCGTCCTGATCACCGGGCACATGCTCTTCACATGGCACGCCCAGAGGTGGATCCTGCCAGATCCCCAGCCGGCCGGACCAACCATCAATCTCGTGCAGTGGAACATGTACCTGCCCTCGGGTCACGGCTGGCCGAAAATGACCCGCGCTCTGGGCGAACTGGACCCCAGACCGGACGCCCTGTTCCTGACCAACCCCGTGCATGGGCAGCGCTTCGCCGAGGCAGCACTAGCGCTGGGGCCCGGGTACGACGCCCGTCGATTCGGCCCGCTGGCTGTCGTCTCCCGCTTCGCCATCGTCCAGTTCTCCGGCACGACGCTCGGGCTCGCCGATGGCCCGACCGACGATGACCCCTTCATCGACGACGCCGTGGATGCGGTGGTCGCGAGAATCGACAGGCTCCCACCAAAACACGACCGATACGACCCGGGCTACGCGGCCTATGCGGTGCTGGACACCACCGAGATCCTGGGGCGCATGATCGTCGTCTGGATGGTTGACCTGCCCTCGGACACGCGCCGTTCTCGATGGGCCGTCGCATCTGCCGCCGCGGACCAACTCTGGGCTGGCGACATACCCTTCCCGAGCCCCGATCTGATCGTCGGCGACTTCAACATCCC
>Ga0114931_10006621_pt1 | contig 14235 bp, 10 predicted proteins | sample 2SBtaG_FD_89579 | JGI IMG/M metagenome (GOLD analysis project Ga0114931, IMG submission 89579) | Deep subsurface microbial communities from Kolumbo volcano to uncover new lineages of life (NeLLi) - 2SBTROV14_V59a metaG | ecosystem: Environmental > Aquatic > Marine > Volcanic | place: Kolumbo...
GAAATATACCTACGTCGAGCGCGGCGACGGGCAACCCTTGGCGCGGCCCACGTCGCCGGAGGCGCAGCGAAAGGCGCTCGACGTCGTCCTCCGCTGCGTGGACGCCGAAGAACTCGACCCGCCGGAAAGCGTGCTGGCGCTGATTCAGCCGCGCCCGTTCGGCTACGGCGAGAACCGCGAATTGTTTGAGAGTGGGACAGCGCCCGAGTTCGACACGCTTGGGGCGCTGGCCGGTGCGGCGGAAATCGCGGTGTCCGCGCTGCTTCAGCCTGAGCGCTGCGCACGGCTTGTCGATCATCGACGGCGTGATCCCGAACAGCCGGCGCTGCAGGAGGTGCTGGAAGCACTCGTTGACAAGGCGTTTCCGGAGCGGCGCTCGGCGGATCTGCGCGTACAGGAGGCCCGTCGCGCGATTCAGCACGTCGTCGTCGCCGACCTGATCCGCTTGGCCTCAAACGAGCATGCTTCGCCTAACGTGCGTTCGATCGCGGAAGCGGAGTTGCTCGATCTGCGTGAGAAGTTCAGCGGCCGGCGGCGTGCGGATGCGCGCGTACGCTCGCACGCGCGCTATCTGGCTGGGATGATTTCACGTTACCTGAATCGAGAATACGAGAGTGCCCCGCTGCCGTCCGGCCCTCCGTCGCCGCCGCCGGGAAGTCCGATCGGAACGCGACCCGACTTCGGGCGCTGCTCGGTCAATGGGTACTGAGCACGGCTCTAATCTCGCGAGCACGCATGCAAGAACAATTGACCTTTGAGACGGAATCGTTCGGTCGCAATCCGACGGTTGACGTGCTTATCCTGCTGACGCTCGCGGCGCTGTTGTCGCTGTGGGGGCTGACGGCGGGACCGGGACTGAGCGACCACGAGTCGATCATAGCGCAATCGGCGCGGCAGATTCGCCAAGGTGACGATTGGCGCATTCCGCGTGTGGCGGACGTTCCGTTTGTAAGAAAACCCCCGCTGGCGCAGTGGTTGGTGACGCTCTCATCTCTCGCGGTCGATCCGCCGAACATCAATCCGCCGGTCAGTCGCTACGCGGCGCGGCTTCCGTCGGCGCTCGCGGCGTTGCTGACGACGTTGCTGGTGTACGTACTCGGGCGATCGATGTTTGGACACCGCACCGGTTTGGTGTGCGGCGTCGCGTCGGCGTTTTCCGCGGCGATGCTGTTCTATTCGCACAGCGCGCAAGTCGAGATGGTCTTGACGCTGTTCACGACTGCCGCACTTACGTTCTTCTGGCTCGGGACCGAAGGCGGAGCGCATCGCCGCGTGTATCTGACGCTCTTCTACGCGTGCTTCGGCATCGCGATGCTGGCCAAAGCGCCGCTCCCGCTGGTAACGGTCGGCGGCGTACTGGCGGTGTGGTGGTTTGTCACGGTTCCGCTGGCACGGCTCGGCGATCATGCGGATGCGGGGCTCGGGAAGCGACTCGTGGCGCAGGTCCGCGGCGTGCGCGGGTTGTTCCTAATTCCCGGGCTGCTGATTTTTCTGGTGATTTTCCTGCCATGGCCGCTGTATGTCTTTTTCAAAATCGACAACGCGCTGGAACTGTGGCAAATCGAGTACGTGCAGCGCTATTCCGGAGGATTGAACTCGAGCAGCAAGGCGTTCTGGTACTACATCCCGATCGCACTGGCGCTGGCGTTTCCGTTCAGCCTCTCGCTGTTTGAAGCGTTTGCCTCGCCGTTTCTGGCGGCACACCGCGAGCGGCGCAAGGGTCTCTTGTTCGCGCTGACCTGGGCGCTCGTCCACATCGGATTCCTCAGCACGTCGGCGTTCAAGCGCCCGCATTATCTGATCAGTGCGGCGCCCGCATTCGCGATCCTGCTCGGTCCGACGCTCGAGCGGCTGTTCCTCGCGGCGCGAACCCTGTCGCGCGCCAGGCTGCGGCTTGCGGTGTGGGTGCTCGCGCTCGGACTGATCGCCGGCGTGCCTGTCGGCGGTTTCTTCATTTTGCGCGACTATCCGCATGTCATGCATGCCTACGTCGTCGGCGGCGGCGTGCTGATCGCGGCGGGCGTGGCGTGCGGCATGTTGTTCCTCAGCGGGCGACGGCTGGCGAGCTTTCTGCTGCTCAACGCGTGCGTCGGCGTCGGGTTCGCATTGACGTGGGACGCGCTCGGGCAGGCCCGCGCGCTCAATCGCCGGGCGTATGCGATCGTGGACAAACTGCGCGAGCTGCGCGTGACGCCCGAGCAGCGCATCACCTGGTGCGTCGGGCGTCCGGATGCGCGGCTCATGTTCTACCTCGGTCGCCGGATCGATCCGCTCTTCAGCCCGCTCGAACTCGCCACGCGCAGAAAGAACCGCACGCTCGTCCCGAAGGAATTGCTGATCGAGGGCATGCAGCGGCTCGAAGAGCGCTTCGCCAGCGGGCAGCGCGAGTATTTCGTGATCGACGCCGATTACTTCCGCCGCTGGCGCGAGAACTCGGACACGCCGGTCGAGGAGCTTCTCCGAGTCTATGGCGGCCGCGAAGACAGCGAACGTGATGACCTGGTGCTAATCGCCGGCAATTCCCCGGCGAAGGCGGCGAGTGAATAGGGCGCGAACGATCCTGGCAGTCCGCCGCAGAAGTGTGGCATAGCCGCCCTCGGCTGTGTTTCCGCGGTGTCAGCGGCGATTCTTGGCGCCCAAGCTGCTTTCGCGGCGGACTGCTGGCCGCGCCCGTCAGAAAGCGGACTTCGCCGAGCGTGCGCGGAACCGAAAAAACCACTCGCTCACACTCGCGACTCTGATCCGGGCCTCGGCTGAGTCACTTTGCCGGCATGTTTGTCTCGGCGAGGTGATCAGTCGCATTTCGCAACTCGGTCAGCGCCGCGTATGTGCCCTGCACGATCAGGCGATCGCCTTCGTGCAAGCGTGTGTCCGCCGGCGGAAAAATCTGAGGCGCGCCGACCTTGGGGTGCCGCTCGACGACTGTAAAGCCGAACTCTTGCAGCAAGTCTATGACGGTCAGTTCGTGCAATGGGCCGTGCTTGTGGACGGCCCAACGCTGCATGATGACGAGTTGGTCGTTGACCACGACCGTGTTGACGATAGACGGCTCGACGGCGGTCATCGCGAACGTCGGCGCGCTGATTGCTGCTTGAGACATCGCGATGCGAATGTTGAAACCGTGGCCGATCTTGTCCGCCATGTGTTGGTCGAACATGCGCAGCACGACGCGGATGTTGGGATTGATTCGCCGCGCGTCGAGTGCGATTTCGAGATTGGCCAGATCGTCGTTGGTGGCGACGATGATGGCGCGGGCCTTGATCACGTTTGCGTCGTCGAGAATCGCCTCACGCCGCGCGTCGCAGACAAACAGCGGCGATCCGTCGCGGCGAACCTCTTCAAGAAATTGGTTGTGGGGATCACCCTCGATCACCACGACCGCTTCACCGAGCTTTCGCAGCAGTGTGAACGTCCGGAAGCCGAGGCGACCAAACCCCACCAGCACGATGTGGTCGGAAAACGACTTTGCCATCGTCATACACCAGCTCCTCTCGGACCGCTTCCGGTCGCGCAGCATCATTGCGAAGTCGATAATCCCCTCGATGATGACGGTCAGACCCAGGATCGGCACGATGAAAAACAGCGCCTGCAATGTGCGCGAATCCTCGGGAAAAGTTTCCGGAGGCTCGCCGAAGATCAGGCTGAAGACATAGTACATCGCCTCGATCAGTGAGTGCCGCTTGCTCGGCTCGAACATCATGAACAAGTAGCCCCCGATCGTCAGGATCAAGAGCATGATTACCAGCCGAATGCGAAAATGCCGAAACATGACGCGGAAGAAGCACCACTCGCGCCACAGGCGCGAATCCCCCCGACGCCGCCGGCGATTCGGAACGATCAGCTTGGAAAAATCGGCAACTTGCAGCACGGCGCGCCCGGTTCGTGATTCGTATTGTCCATGCGGGTCGCGCGCACGATAGCTCGACGCGGGCCGGCGGGCAACGCCACGAGCCGGCGCGTGATTACTCGAGACCTGTCGGCGAGTCGCGAGAGGTGGACTAGATCGCGGCCGCTCTGGGCGTGCTCGCGAAGTTGCGCTCGATGAACCCGGTGTCCACGGCGCCGCGAATGAAGTCGGCCTGATCGAAGATTCTTCGATGCAGGGAAATCGTCGTCTGAACCGGACCGACCACGAACTCGCTCAGCGCGCGGCGCATGGTTGCAAACGCCTCGCGGCGAGTCGGACGATGCACGAGCAACTTGGCAATCATCGAGTCGTAGTACGGACTCACGACGTAGCCCGCGTGTGCGTGTGTGTCGAGCCGCACGCCCGGGCCTCCCGGAAGAATCATCCGCCGCAGCGGCCCCGGACAAGGGCGGAAATCATCGTCCGGCGACTCGGCGTTGATGCGGCATTCGATCGCGGCGCCTTTGGCCTTGATGTTGTCCTGCTTCAGCGTCAGCGGCTCACCGGCCGCGATGCGTATCTGCCACTGCACCAGATCCTCGCCGGTGACCAGCTCCGTCACCGGGTGCTCAACCTGAATGCGGGCGTTGATTTCCATGAAATAGAAGTTCTCGTCCTCATCGACGAGAAACTCGCACGTCCCCGCGGAATGATAGTTGGCCGCTTTTGCGAGGCGCACGGCTGCGGAGCAGAGTTTCCGGCGCGTCTTGGCATTGATGTGCGGAGACGGTGATTCTTCGACGAGTTTTTGGTTTCGACGCTGGAGTGAGCAGTCGCGCTCCCACAGATGGACGATGTTGCCGTTGCGGTCGCCTAGCAATTGCACTTCGACGTGCCGCGGTCGCTCGATCAGCCGCTCGAGATAGAGCGTCCCGTCCTTGAAAGAGGCCTCGGCCTCGGCTCGCGCGCTGCGAAACGCCGGCGCGAGCGCCGCCTTGTTGTGGACCGGACGCATGCCGCGCCCGCCGCCGCCCGCGGAGGCTTTGATCATCACCGGAAAACCGATTTTCTCGGCAATGGCCAACGCTTCCTTTTCGTTCTCAACAGCGCCGTCACTGCCGGGAACCAGCGGCACCTTGGCCTTGCGCGCCAATCGCTTTGCCTGCACCTTGTCGCCGAGCGTGCTCATCGCGCCCGCACTTGGCCCGATGAACTCGATCTGGCATTCGCGGCACATTTGCGCGAATGTCGGGTTCTCCGCGAGAAAACCGTATCCCGGGTGAATCGCCTCGACGTCCGTGACTTCCGCCGCCGCGATGATCGCCGCCGCGTTCAGATACGATTGCCCCGCCGCCGGGCCCCCGACACAGATCGCATCATGCGCCAGATTGAGATACTCGGCGTCTCGATCGGCGGTGCTGTAGACGGCGACGGCTTCGACGCCCAGATCGCGGCACGCTCGAATCACCCGCAGCGCGATTTCTCCACGATTGGCGACAAGGATACGGCTGAACATACTTGATCTCGTCTTGAGTGCGGGTCAGTCCGGCGCGAGCGCGAAGAGCGGCTGATCGTACTCGACCGCCTCGGCGTTCTGGACCAGAATCCTGGTAACGCGGCCGGACTGCTCCGCCTTGATTTCGTTGAAGACTTTCATCGCTTCGACGAGACAGACCACCGATTCGCTCGTCAGCGAATCTCCGACGCGAACGAAGGGCGGCGACTCCGGATCGGGCGCTGAGTAGAACGTCCCCACCATCGGCGAGCGAACGAATAGTTCGTTGTTGAGCGTCGGCGTCGGTTCACTTTCCGCCGGCGGGGCGGCGAGCGGTGCGGGCGCGGGCGGAGCGACGACGACCGGCGCGTCGCCGCGCTTCAGCAATACGTGCGTCTCCCCTTCGCGAATCTCGACGCGCGTCAGCTCATTGTCGACCATCACTTTGACGAGGCTCTTGAGCCAATCAATTTTCATTCGCCGCTCTCTGCTCGATCAGTTCAGTAAGGCAGTGTGGACAGCACTTCAAAGCCGCTCTCGCGGACCAGCACGTCGCTTTCAATTCGCACACCACCGATGCCCGGCAGGTAAATCCCGGGTTCGATCGTCAGGACCATACCGGGTTGAAGCGTGTCCGACGATGCGCGACTCAGCCGCGGCGATTCATGGACATCGAGGCCGATTCCGTGGCCAAGCCCGTGCGTGAACTGCGCCGCGAACCCGGCCTTGCCGATTGTCTCCCGCGCCATGCGGTCGACCGCCGAGGCCTTGACTCCCGGGCCTACGGCCTCGACCGCCCGGTCGTGGGCATCGCGGACAATCTCATAAATCCGCTTGATCCGCCGCGGGATGCTATCGGGCCAAAACACACGGGTCAAGTCGCTTACGTACCCATCAACACGCGCTCCCCAGTCGATCAAAACCGCGGCGCCGCTGCGCACCTTCGCATCTCCCGGCGCATAATGCGGCAGCGACGCATTCGCACCGACCGCCACGATCGGGGTGAACGCCGGACCGCTCGCCCCCAGCCGTGTCATCTCGTACACGAGTCGCGCGGCGATTTCGCGCTCGCTACGGCCGACGCGCACCCATTTTCGGACGCGCTGAAAGGCGCGCTCGGCGATCACGATCGCGCGGCGAATCGTCGCGACTTCGCCGGCGTCCTTGCACATGCGTGCTCGTGTGGCGACGCTTTGCACGCTCTTCAGCCGAAGCGCACCGGCGTGCTTTCGCAGGCCGGCGAACTGCGCGACCGAAACGTGTCCGGGATCGAACCCGAGGCGGTGGATTCGCCGTTTGCGGCACTCGCGCAGCGTCTCTTCCGGCCCGCGCGTCTTGCGGAGGATCTTCCGCGCCCACGGCGCTTCGATATCGGCGGTCTGGTCGAAGCGGCCATCAGTCAGCAACGCGACGCCGCGCGGCGTAACCAGCACCGCACCGTCCTCACCGCTGAATCCCGTCAGCCAGAGCTGGTCCGCAGGATTGGAAATCAGCGCGGCGTCGATCTTCGCGCGGCCGAACGAAGCGCGCACCGCGCGAGTGCGCGCCGCGAAAGGCTCCGGGATCTCACGTGGTTTTTTCTTTGCCATGCACTGCTCGGATCGCCGACGACCCGTCGCGCGAACCGCCCAAAAGGATACTTTACTGCGCTGTTTCCTACCGTGCCAACAATGCACGCGTGTGCGGAGAGAGTTTCCGGTCAGAGCCGCGCCCGTGAGGAAGCGGTATCCCGGAGGACGTCGGCAACACGCTACCACTCCCTCACGGTCGTGGCTCTGACCGGAAACCACTCCCTCACGGTCGTGGCTCTGACCGGACGCCGCATACTGGCGCTCGCGGCGCGCGCCGGCGTAGCTCAGGGTTTCTTGCGTTTCTTGCCGCGTTTGTGATTCTTCTGAATGACGCCGGCTTCGCGCAGGATTCGCCGCGTCTCAGGGTCGAGGCTCTTGAGCAACGCCGATTGCGTCCCCGTGACGCGCACGATGCTGTCGAGCACGCTCGTGCGGGCGAAGGCGCGCATCGCCTCGGCCCTCTGCGTTTCGGTCTCGTGCAAATCATGCTCTTCGCCCGGATCGGATCGCAAGTCGTAGAGTTCAACCGTGTCCAGTTGTACATTCCAGATCGCTTTGTACATCCCGTCGCGAACCACGACGTTGTGGTCGCCGCGCGCACGCATTGAGCGACGGTACCAGCTCCGCATGTTCAGCCGCAGCGACGTCACACGCATGGGTTCTTCCTGCGCCTCCGTATCGGCGTGCAGCAGCGGGATCAGTGAACGGCCCGCGCCATCGAGTTTTAGCGCGTCCGCGCCGGTCGCTTCCGCCACGGTCGGGACGATATCGACCAGGCTGACCGGCGTCGTGATTCGCGTGCCCGCGTCGCGGTCGCTGGGGAAATGGACGATAAGCGGCACGTGAATCAGCTCGTCGTACACCGACTGTCCCTCCCACCACAGGTCATGCTCGCCGAGCGCCACGCCGTGCGTTCCCGCGAGAACAAAAACCGTGGAGTCCCACAGATTCGCTTTTCTCAGCGCGTCGATCATCAGCCCCACGGTGTGATCGGTCTCACGCAGTGACGCGTCGTACAGCGTGTTGATGCGCGGCTTCATTTCGTCGAACTGTCGCAGGTACGCTCTGAGTTTTCCGAACGTCTTGGAACTGCCGCGCGTCTTGCCGTTCAGGAAATCGCTATTCAACGTCTGTCGGTACTGATTGACGAGCTTTGGCAATTGCTTGCGCAGCGCCGCTTTGACGCTGCCAAACGGTTTCACGAACTGCTCGTCCACATCGGCAAGCTCGCGCATGTTTCCGTCGTGCAGCACAAGCAAACGCGGCTTGTCGCTGGGCGCGGAGAGCCAGGCTGCAACGCGCCCCGGATCGAGCACCTCCATCCCGGCCCATTCATCAAAACCCTTCTGAAGTCCGATGCTCGGACCCGAATAGGGGTTCGTGAAGAAGCTCGCGGTGCTGAACCCCGCCTTGCGGGCCCGCGGGGCGAGCCGCGGTTGATTGAGCGCGAGTTCCTCGTTTTCATGCAGTTCGCCATGATCGCACGACAGCTTGGCCGTATGGACCGACGCCACGCTGGGCAGCGACCACGGCGCGGGAGCGGAGCACTGCTCGAACACCACGCTCTTCTCCGCCAATGCGTCGAGCACGGGTGAGGTGGGTTTGTCGTATCCGTACGCGCCGACGTGATCGGCGCGGACACCGTCGATGAGGTAGATCACGACGTTGTAGCGCGGCGGCTGTGCGGGTGGTTTGTCCTGAGCGCTCGCGGCCGTCGCGGCAAGCGCCGTCAGAAACGCGATTAGCGCGAACGCGCGACGGTTCTGAACGTGATTGATTCGCCGACCGGTGTATGGATCGATTGATTGTCTCATGGTTCTCTGCTCGTGTTCGTTCTAGTAAGGCTGGTCCGGGCCCGCGCCGCGCGTTGTTGTCGGCTGCGAATCCGGGCCGCTCGACTCATCAGCACCGTCGTCATCGTCCCCGACATACCCCAGATCCTGCAAGATACTCGTGGTTTCTTCGTCAAAATCCTTCTTCGGAATTGGCCGGCGCTGCCGTTTGCTACAGTCGTCGTATGCTGTGCGGGCCGCTTCTCGCATCGCGGCGGCGAGCTTGGGCCGCGCGGCGCTCAGGTCGTGCGATTCTTGCGGGTCGCGCTCCAGGTCGTACAGCTCGAGCGTGTCCGGTTCGACATTCCAGATCGCTTTCCACTTCCCACGCCGCAGCGCGATGTTGATATCGCCGCGAGATTCCTTCCATGGCCGGTAGTATTTCTTCTTGTTGATCCGCATCCCGACCAGTACGGTTTCAGGCTGCCGGCCGGGTTCGCCGCGCATCGCGGGCAGCAGACTGCGTCCGCGGGCGTCGGTCGCGCGTTCGGACTTGCCGAGATAATCGAACACGGTCGGCAGCACGTCAATCGTCCGCGCCGGCGAGGCGACCCGCGTTCCGCCGAACTCGTCGCCCGGCAACCGAATCAGCAGCGGCACGTGCAGCAGCTCCTGATAGACCGACTGATCGTGCGCCCAGCCGCCGTGTTCGCCGAACTCTTCGCCATGGTCCGCGGTGATGATGAGCAGCGTGTTTTCCCACAGCCCGCGTGTCTTCAGCCCGTCGATGAGCCGCTGGATCCTGGTGTCCACTTGCCGCACGGTCGCGTCGTAGAGTTCGACGTAGTCACTCTTCGCGTCGAACAGCTGCTGAAGAACAGCGTCCTGCTCAGCCGTGTTGTCCGTCGTGCCGAGCGAATTCCGCTCGGAAAAATCCACACGCGTCAGCCTACGATACTCGTGCGCGAGATCGCGTATCGCCGCGCGGCGCTGCGGAGCGACCCATCGAAACGCGCCGCCGCGCCGCGATGCGAACGTGTACGGATCGTGCGGCTCGATGCGATGCACGTAGAGGAAGAACGGATCCTGCGGATGCTCGTCGATCCAGCTCATCACTTGTTCGTTGCCGTGTTTGCGCCGCAACTGTTTGGTTTGGTCAAAGCCGCGCGAGATGTCCCACGGCGGACCGGCGTAGATGTTCGCGTAGAAATTCGCCGTCGCGTAGCCGAGCTTCTTCATCCGCTCGGCGAGCATCGGCAGATCGGCATCCGGTTTGACCCAATCAAACGTGACGCGGTGCTCGCACGGCCAGGTCGAAGTCATCAGCGACACCACGGTCGGCAATGTCCACGGACTCGCGCCATAAGCGTTCTCGAAAACGACCGACTTGCGAGCCAGATCTTGCAGCGCCGGCGAAGTCGGGCGTCCGTACCCGTAGATTTCCAACTGATCCGCTCGCAGCGTATCCACCAAGATGATGATGACGTTCGGCGGGACTTTCTCGTCAGGTCGCGAACAGCCGCCGACAACGAGTGGCAAGAGAACACCGATGATCGACAAGAGTGCGGCCCGCAGCGACGAGCGCCACGGCCTTCGCGCGCGTCCGCCCGACGGCTCGTGAGATCGGTGCCGCGGCCGGTCCGCGCACGGATTGCTGAATGGCGTCCACAACTGCACAGGGCCCGCTCGCTCCATGGATGTCCTACGCACGCCGCCGATTCCAGTGCGGCCGGCGTGTACAAAAGAATCGGCGGGATTCGTCCGGCGAATCCGTCGCTCCGCGTTTTCCGCCATTATCGGGCCTCAGTTCCTCCGATTGACGTTTCCCTGCGAGGATGCTACGCTCCTTCATTCGGCTTCGGAAGGCCCCGACGGCCTTTGGCTTGGACTCACTGCGGAAGGTGTTTTACATGGCCCGCAATTGCCCGTTTACCGGCAAAAAGACAATCTTCGGACGCTCGATCGCTCGCCGGGGCAAGGCAAAGTACCTCGGCGGCGTCGGCCGCAAGGTCACCGGAATCTCCAAGCGGCGCTTCAAGCCGAATATCCAGAAGGTAAGAGCGCTTATCGACGGGAAGGTTTGCCGCATTCGCGTCAGCGCCAAGGCGATCCGCATGGGCCTGATCGTCAAACCGCCGAAGCGAACCTGGAAGCCGCCGGTCCAGGCCGCGAGCCCCGAGTAGCGCGGAGTGCTCGGTGGGTGAGCTGGTCGACGCAGAGCGAGTCCGCTGGATCGCGGTACTGTCGCGGATTCGACTCGCCGAACGCGAGATTCCCACGTACGCACAAGAGCTTGGCCGGATTCTGAGTTACGTGAAGCAACTCGACGAGCTCGACACGCGCGACGTGTCGCCGATCGTTCACCCGTTTTCTACGTCGAACATGGTTCGCAGCGATACGCCCCAATCCGGATTGCCACGCGACGCCGCTTTGGCCAACGCGCCTCTGCTTGAGGGCGCATTTTTCCGCGTACCGCCTGTGCTCGGCAGCGCGGCGGGTGGCGCGGGCGTCTCGTCCGCGTGAATCACAGCCGAGGGCGGCTGTGCCACACGGAATTGCAGGCACGATGCCCGCACCACCCAGCGTTTGGTCGCTGCATTTGATCGCCGTATCGAGGCCGCCATGTCCGAGTTCTCGAGCGCCCGCACGATCGCCGAGCAAGTCGCGTCCGGGCGGATAAGAGCGCTCGACGTGTGCGAAGCGGCGCTGGCCCGCATTGACGCGCTCGACAACTCGATCCACGCGTTTCTACACGTGTCGCGCGAGTATGCGCTGGGTCGCGCTCGCCAGGTCGATGAGCACATCGCCGCGGGGCGCGAGGCGGGGATTCTGGCGGGCGTTCCGATCGCGCTCAAGGACAACATCTGCACGAGCTTCGCCCCGACCACCTGCGCGTCTCGCGCGCTGGCCGACTATCGTTCACCCTTCGACGCAACCGTCGTCGAGCGAATCGAACGCGCCGGCGGCGTAATCGTCGGCAAAACGAATCTCGACGAGTTCGCGATGGGCTCGTCCACCGAGAACAGCAGTGTGCGGCCCGTGCGGAATCCCTGGCAGCTCGAGCGCGTCCCCGGTGGATCCTCGGGCGGGTCCGCCGCCGCCGTCGCCGCACGCATGGCGCCGCTCGCGCTCGGCTCTGACACGGGTGGTTCGGTTCGTCTGCCGGCTTCGCTGTGCGGCGTGGTCGGCGTCAAACCGACTTACGGGCGCGTGTCGCGCTACGGTCTCGTGGCGTATGCGTCGAGCCTCGACCAGATCGGTCCGATCGCGACGAACACCGCCGACGCGGCGCTCCTGCTCGAAGTCATTGCGGGTCGCGACGCGCGCGACTCGACCATGTGCGACGAGAGCATCGAGCCGTTCACGGCATCGCTCGCCGACGGCGCGGACTGCCGCGGACTGCGGATTGGTGTCCCGTCCGAATACTTCGGAGAAGGTCTCGCCCCCGACGTGCGCTCCGCGATCGAGCAAGCGCTCGACGTCTACCGCGGGCTGGGCGCGACCGTCAGCGAGGTCTCGCTGCCGCATTCGCGCTACTGCGTCGCCTCGTATTACCTGATCGCGACCGCCGAATGCTCGAGCAACCTGGCGCGTTTCGACGGCGTACATTATGGACGCCGCGCCGAACCGGTCAGCGGAATGGACGAGCTCTACGCCCGTTCGCGCGGCGAAGGCCTCGGCGCCGAGGTCAAGCGCCGCATCATGCTCGGGACGTTCGCGCTGTCGGCGGGTTACTACGATGCGTATTATGACAAAGCGTCACGCGTTCGCCGCCTGATCCGCGAAGACTTCGATCGCGCGTTCGACGCGCTCGACCTGCTCGCCTGTCCGACTTCGCCGACGACGGCGTTCCCGCTCGGCGAGAAAACCGGCGATCCGCTTCAGATGTACCTCGCCGACGTCCACACCACCGCGGCAAATCTAGCCGGGATTCCCGCAGTCTCGATTCCGTGCGGCTTCGATCGCGACGGATTGCCGATAGGAATGCAGTTGCTGGCGCGCCGGTTCGATGAGTCCGCGCTGCTGCGTGCGGCGAGCCTGTTCGAATCCGCCACCGAGTGGCACGCGCGGATTCCGCCGCCGGCAGATTGAGCGCGATTGTGGAGAACACGCATGCGGCCTACACAACACGGCGAGCCGACACACACCAAGCTCGTCGCGACGCTCGGACCCGCAAGCACGCCGCCCGGCAGACTCGAAACGCTGCTCGAAGCCGGCGTCGACGTCTGCCGGCTCAACTTCAGCCACGGAGCGCTCGACGAACACGCCGCCGCACTGCGACGCATCCGCGACTGGTCCGCGACGCATGAGCGCATCGTCGCGGTGCTCGGCGACCTGTGCGGGCCGAAAATCCGCCTGAACACGGTGCGCGACGCTCGCTTCGAGCTGGCCGAAGGCGACACGGTCCGTTTCGAGCGCGGCGACGACGACTGCACTCCGCAGCGCTTCACGATCAACTACGCCCGCTTCGTCGACGAAGTCTCGGTCGGGCATCGCGTCTACATCGACGATGGGCTTGTTCGCCTGATCGTCACGGAAAAGTCCGACGACGGCGTGACATGCTCCTGCACCGCCGGCGGATCGGTTTCGAGCCACAAGGGTGTGAACCTGCCGGACACGCGGCTATCCGCGCCGGCGCTGACGGAAAAGGATTTGCGCGATCTCGACTGGGCGATCGAGCACAAGCTCGACTACGTCGCGCTCTCGTTCGTCCGTAAGCCGGCGGACCTCGCCAAACTGCGCGAGATTGTCGATTCGCGCGAGAGTGATCTCGGATTGATCGTCAAGATCGAAAAGGTCGACGCGCTCGAGCATCTCGACACGTTCGTCGCACGCGCCGACGGGCTGATGGTCGCCCGCGGCGATCTTGGCGTCGAGATGGACGTGTGGCAGGTGCCGCTGATTCAGAAGGGGATCGTGGCGCGTTGCCGTGACGCCGGCAAACCCGTCATCGTCGCGACGCAGATGTTGCAGAGCATGATCGAGCATCCCACGCCAACGCGGGCCGAGGTCAGCGACGTCGCCAATGCAATTCTCGAAGGCGCGGACGCGGTCATGCTTTCGGCCGAGACCGCCGCCGGAAAGTACCCTGCGCTCGCCGTCGAGATTATCCACAATGTCGCCGTGGCGACCGAGGCCTTCGCGCTGCGGCGTACGGCGACGGATGCTTCCGAGAGCATCCCGACCGGCGAGCGGCGCGTTTCCGCCGTCGCAGAGGCCGCCGTTCGCGCGGCGCGGCATCTCGACGCGCGGCTCGTCGCGGTATGGAGCGCGAGCGGCGAAACGGTTCGACTGATCGCGCGGCACCGTTTGCCGATGCCGGTCGTCGGGATCACCTACAACGAACGTGTCGAGCGAAAGCTGAATCTTCTCTACGGCGTGATCCCCATACGGATCCCGCCGCTCAGCAATCCGATCGAGATGGCCCGCCGGCTGGACCAGCGACTGCTCGACGCGAACCTGGCGCGCGACGGCGACTTGATCGTAGTCGTAACGTCATCCACACCAACCGTATCCGGCTCGACCGACACCACGCTCGTCCATCGCATC
>Ga0114931_10006622_pt1 | contig 14232 bp, 7 predicted proteins | sample 2SBtaG_FD_89579 | JGI IMG/M metagenome (GOLD analysis project Ga0114931, IMG submission 89579) | Deep subsurface microbial communities from Kolumbo volcano to uncover new lineages of life (NeLLi) - 2SBTROV14_V59a metaG | ecosystem: Environmental > Aquatic > Marine > Volcanic | place: Kolumbo...
AAAGAGTGTGCGCCATCGACCTGCCCGGCTACGCGATCGGCGGCGTCGCGGTGGGGGAAGGATTCGAGGAAATCGTTTCGGTCGTCCAGCACACCGCTCGGTTGCTGCCGGCGGACAAACCCCGATACCTCATGGGGGTCGGCTATGAACGCGATCTGGTGGAGGCGGTCCGGGCGGGCTGCGACATGTTCGACTGCGTCCTGCCGACACGCAACGGCCGAAACGCCAACGCATTCACCTCAACCGGTCAGATCCGCCTGAAAAACTCACGATTCGCTGAGGATGATTCACCAATCGAAAAAGGGTGTGATTGCCCCGCTTGCCGAGGTTGGGGCGAGGAGCCACGCCGTTTTCCCGGGGGTACTTGAGGCATTTGTTCATGGCGGGTGAGATGTTGGGGCCTACGCTTGTGAGTCTGCACAACGTCAGGCACTTTCAACGGCTCATGGTGGACATCCGAGCCGCGATCGGCGAAGATGGTTGGTCTGACCTCGCTCGCCGATGGCCGATCGTTCGTCCTGACTGTGTGCGGACTGATTTGACCGATGATTGACCCGTGGGGTGGCGTGCGCGGATCGTGCTTGAGTCAGCATGGCCGTCAAACGGAAAACGAAGTGATCCCAACAACAGGTAGCGCTATGAACGATGTCTCAATGATCTTTTCTCCCCAACTTTTCACACTCGCCCAAGCGGCGGCGCCACCGATCGCAGGCCCCGGCGGCGGCGCCACGAGCACGACCACGGCCGCTCAAGGCGCGCCAGCGAACAATCCCGCAGCGTCGCCAACTGGCGCCCAACCCGTCTCGCCCTTTGGCGGGACCTTCATATGGCTCATCCTCGCGATGTTTGTGTTCATGATCGGATCAACGATGTTGAGCGGGCGCAAAGAGAAAAAACGCCGAGCCTCTATGCTCAGCTCCATCGCGAGGCACGACCGGGTCCAAACCGTAGGCGGGCTCATCGGCACGGTCTCGGAAGTCAAGGACAACGAGATCATTGTCAAAATCGATGAATCCACCAACACCAAAATCCGCGTTGTTCGCTCGGCGGTTCAGCAGGTCTTGAAAAAAGCCGGCGAATCCCGCGAAGCCTCCCCGGCCGAGCCCGCGGCCACACTCACCACCTGATTGTTCCTCTCCATCCCCGACGGCGCCGCATCGGCCGGCGCACGAGCACGAAAACCCATACACCATGCAGCACCTGATTCGCAACTCGTTGATTGTTCTTCTGATTCTCACGCTCTGTGGCGTGTCGATCTTTCCGCCCTCAAAAAACCTGCACAAAGGTCGCGACCTCGTCGGCGGCGTCAGCCTGATTTACACCGTGCAGGTTGCTCCCGGTGAAGACGCGACCAAGGTGATCGACAGCACCATCGAGGTGCTCAAACACCGCGTCGATCCCGACGGCCTATTCGAGATCAGCTTTGTCCGCCAGGGGCTCGATCGCATCGAAGTGACGATGCCGTTGCCGACAGACCGCGTCCGGGCGCTTCGCAAAGACTACGACGCCGCGCTCGCTGCGCTAGCCAACCGGGCGGTGAATGCCGACGCGATCGACCGGGCGCTCCGACTCCCTCCCGACCAGCGTGACGCCGAGCTCAAGCGATTGGCTGGGGACGATCAAACCCTGTTCAAACTGTTGCAAACCGCCGCTGACGCCGCGCAGGAGGCTCAGCAGGCGAGGCAGGCGTACCAAGAAGCTGTTGACTCCGGCGCCGATCAAACAGTGCTGAACAACCTTATCTCCCACGCTGGCGCCGCGGTCGCACTCGCCGACGCCGCTCGTGACGCGGCCCAGTCAGCAAGCGTTGATCCGGGCGAACTTCAAAGGGCGCTCGAACTCTCTGACCAAGACCGGATCATCACCGACGGCGACACCGTCACCACCGTCCCCAGTCCGCGTCAACAGGCCATCAGTCGCCTCAAAAAGCAACACCCGGCCAGCGTCAAAGCGATCGACCACGTCATCGAGGCGTTCACGGAATACCGTTCTCAGAGCCGAGGCCTGGACGACCCGGCCGACCTGATCCGCCTGCTCCAGGGCGCCGGCGTGCTCACCTTCCGCATCGCCCCCGAGCCGGGCCAGCTCGCTGAAGAAGCGCAGCTCCGCCAGGCGCTCATCGACAAAGGCCCGCGCGCCGCGACCTCGTCCACCGCCCGTTGGTTCCAGATCAACGACATATCAACGTGGTTCAACTCCACCGCCCAGCAGGAGGCGTTGCTGGGCGACCCGGCGGGGTATTTTCGTTCCCGCCGAATGGTCGGCGCCGAACGCGATGGCGTCTACTACGTCCTGCTCTACGACACACCTCAACTTCGCATGACGCCCGCTGAAGGTCGATGGAGTTTGACTTCCGCATTCAAGACCGTGGACGATCTGGGAAGACCCGCTGTCGGCTTTCGCATGGACGCCGTCGGCGCCAAACTTCTTGGCAAACTCACCGGCGACCACACCGGCGAACTGATGGCGATCATCCTCGACGACCAGGTCTACAGCGCCCCCAATCTCAACTCTCGTATCTCCAGCAACGGCATCATTCAGGGCGAGTTCACCACCGAAGACATCACCTACCTCACCCGAACTCTCTCCGCAGGATCGCTCCAGGCCAAGCTCAGCTCTGAGCCTCTGAGCGTCAACGTCCTCGGGGCTCGCCTTGGCGCCGACAACGTCAGGCAAGGGTTCACCGCGTCGGTCATCGCGCTCATTGCGGTTGCGGCGTTCATGGTGCTTTACTACTTCGGCATGGGGTTCATCGCGGTCTTGGCGCTCTTCTCCAACGCGATCATCATTCTCGGTGTGATGTCCCTGGCCCGATCCGCCTTCACGTTGCCCGGCATCGCGGGCGTCGTGCTGACCTTCGGCATGGCGGTGGACGCCAATGTCTTGATCTACGAACGCATCCGCGAAGAGCTGGGCTCCGGCGCCGACTTCAAGACCGCCGTCCGCCTGGGCTATTCCAAGGTCGTCTCCACCATCATGGACGCCAACATCACCAACCTCATCGTCTGCGGCGTGCTCTATTACACCGCGACGCAGGAGATCAAAGGCTTTGCCATCACTCTGGCGATCGGCATCGTCGCCACGCTCTTCAGCGCCCTGTTCATCACGCGCATCATTTTCGCCGCGCTGCTGGACCACGTCAAAGTGCGCTCGATGGTGCAGCTTCCCATGGTCGTGCCCTTCATTCAGCGTGTATTGAGCCCCAACATCAACTGGCTCAAACTGCGCCCCGTGTTCCTCGTGATCTCAACAGGCTACGTCGGTCTCGGTTTGTTCATGATCTACACCCAGCGCGGCGACATGCTTGACACCGAGTTCCGCGGCGGCACTGCCATCACGATTCAACTCAAAAAAGACCACGGCGACCAACTGGTCCGCACCCGACAGGACATGGTCGACATTGTTCACAGTCTCGGGGAAGACGCGGACCCCGGCTCGCAACTGGCCATGCTGCGAAACGCCGAGATCGTCCCGGTCAATCCACAATCCGACGGCGTGACCTCCGATCAGTTCGTCATCAAAACCACCGCAACCGATCAAGGCGCCATCGTCGATTCGATCGTTCGCGCCATGAGCGACCTGATAGACACCAGACCGCCGCTCCAGTTTGACGGAATGGATCACAATACGCTCGACGGGGCGCCGGTCTATCGCATGGTCGACGCCCGGCTCGGTGAAAACATCGGCAGGCCTGAGATCCGCAACGATGAATCGGCGTACGTCGGCGGCGTGGCGATCCTCCTCGAACACCTCAACCCCCAGCCGAGCAAGCAAAATCTTGAACGCCGACTCGACCAGATGCGTTCGCAAACCGATTTCGCCAAGCTGCTGGGTCGACCGCACGAGCTGATCGTGATCGACGGCACACCCGACGCGGTTAAAAGTGCTGTTGTCCTCGCCCTCGATCCGCAAGTCAGCGTCTTTGACGACGCCGGCCGATGGCGCACCGAAGTCGCCCAGCAGGAATGGAAGCTGACCAATGCGGCGCTCACCGAAACCACAACGCTCGCCGGCGTGCAAAGTTTCAGCGCCGCGATCGCCCAATCGTTCAAAGCCAAGGCGATCGTCGCGGTCGTGCTCAGCTTCATCGGTATTGGAATTTATATCTGGGTCCGCTTCGGCTCGCTGCGTTATTCACTCGCTGCGGTGATCGCGCTTATCCACGACGTCCTGACCACCGTCGGATTGATCGCGCTGGCGGAGGTCATCTACAACGCCGCGCCCGGGGTGTCGGCGGCGCTGCTGATCGAGCCTTTCAAGATCAACCTCGGCCTGGTCGCCGCCCTCCTGACGATCATCGGCTACTCGCTCAACGACACGATCGTCATCCTCGATCGCGTTCGGGAAAACCGCGGCAAACTCGCCTACGCCAGCGCCGAGGTCATCAACACCTCCATCAATCAAACGATCAGCCGAACGATAATCACGTCGGGCACAACGTTGATCGCGGTTCTCATCATGTACATCTTCGGCGGCGCGGGCATTCGAGACTTCACCTACGCGATGCTCTGCGGCGTGTTCGTCGGAACGTATTCCTCCATCGCGGTGGCGGCGCCGTTGGTCTACTCGAAAAAAAATCATTCCGACCCGCAGCGTCACTCCAGCGAACTGGCCGCTGCGACCACGGCGCGTGAGCCTCTGGCGACGACCTGATCGACGACAGACGAACTTTCCGGGAGAACTGACCTCATGCGGGACGGCTCGACCAAGCTGATTCTCGCCGCCGCAATGCTTGTCGGCGTATGGATTGTCACCTACTGGCTCTGGCCCTCGACCTCGGCGCCTCCCGCCATCACCTTCGACACGCTGGACACCGCAAACGCCGGCGAAGACTCCAAGTTGACCAAGACTCCCGCCCCGGTCGACACGACGCCGAACAACAATGCGACCGATGACGCTCAATCAATCGAGCACAAGTCTGCGGCGCCAACCATCGATCATAAAACAAAATCCATCACAACCGACGCGACGCTCGACCCGGCCCCAACGCCTGATTTCCCAGCGGTCACGCCTCCAGAGTTTGACAAGCACCTCGTTGTCAAGGGCGAGACGATCTGGACGATCGCCCAAGATCGTTACGGCGACCGCAACCTCGGCGGTGTGATCGCGCGAGCCAACCCGACGATCGATCCAAAAAAACTGCGCCCCGGCATGACGCTCTTGGTCCCCAAAGATCCGTCCAACATTCAAGGAACGCCGGTGGGCGCTGAGCCGAAGAAACCCAAGCCCGACATTGTTCAATACGTGGTCGCGCCGGGGGACACCTTGGGAGGCATCTCCAAACAGTTTTATGGCAAGGCCTCGCTGTGGACGCGCATCCGCGACGCGAATCCCGGCGTGGTCGGCGCTGCCGGTGATGTGCGCGAGGGCGCGAGGCTGGTGATTCCACCGCCGCCGGATGAGAAGGATTCCAACTGATGCCCGATGCTCGATCGTACATCGTCACCGGCGGCGCCGGCTTCATCGGGTCCAACCTGATCGGCGAGTTGATCCGACGTGATCCCGGTGCGGCGATCCTGTGCGTCGACGACTGTCGATCCGGCTCGTGCGCCAATGTGGTTGATGCGTGCCGACGCCTGGCGGGCGTTGCCTACCCCGGCGATTTCCTCGCTCGATCGACCAGCGAAGTGGATTGGTCCGAGCTTCTTGATGATGCTCAGCCAACCGCGATTTACGACCTCGCAGCGATCACCGACACCACCGTCGATGACGAACAGGCGATGATTGATTGCAACGTCGAGGGGTTTCGGTCGATTCTTTTTTCGTGCATTGAAACGTCAACGCCGTTGGTCTACGCCTCGTCCGCGGCGACGTATGGATCACCGGTGGCGGGTCGTGACCGAGAGGCATTTGACGAATCGGCGGCGGGCGAGCCGAACAACGTCTACGGCTTCAGCAAGTGGATCATGGAAAATCTGCATCGAACCGTCGCAACGGAATGCAGTAGCGTTGGCGCCGAGGACCCGGCGGTGGTGGGGCTGCGTTTTTTCAATGTTTTCGGACCGGGCGAATCGCACAAAGGCGCCATGGCGTCGCTCGCGTTTCAACTGTCGCGCCAGATTCTCGCCGGCAAGAACCCACGGCTGTTCACAGCGGGAGAGCAGGCGCGCGATCAGGTGTACGTCATGGACGTGGTCGAGTGCCTGATCGCCGGCGCCCAACCCAATGCGACGGGCGGTGTGTACAACTGCGGGTCGGGCGAAGCGACCACGTTCAACGACTTGGCTGACGCGGTTCGGCAGGGGCTCGGCGTATCGGCGGCGGATCGGCCCACGGAGTATTTCGAGATGCCCGCCTCGGTTCGCGCGTTCTACCAGGACTACACCTGCGCGGAAATGTCGCACACCAAGGAAGGCCTCGGGTGGTCGCCACGTTTTGATCCGAAAAGCGCCATCGCGAAGTACGCCGCTCACCTCAACGCCGAGCGCAGTCGATACACTGGGCGTCATGACAACGCACACTGTGGTAATGATTCCGGGTGACGGGATCGGTCCCGAGGTGACCGACGCCGCCCGCCGCGTGCTTGAGGCCGCCGGCGCCCCGCTCAAATTTATAGAACGACACGCCGGATTGGCGGCGCTGGACCGCGGATTGGACAGCGTCCTGCCTCAGAGCACGGTCGACGCTGTCCGAGAACACGGCGTCGCGCTCAAAGGCCCCTGCACCACGCCGATCGGTCGGGGGTTCAGCTCGGTCAACGTAGCGATGCGTAAGAAACTCAATCTGTACACGTCGGTTCGGCCGGTGCGAAGTTTGCCGGGCGTCAAGACGCGTTACGAAAACGTGGACATCATCATCGTTCGCGAAAACACCGAGGGGCTGTACACGGGAATCGAGAATCTGATCACTGATGGAGTGGTTGTCTCGATGAAAGTCGCGACGCGCGAAGCGTGCCATCGCATCTCCCAGTGGGCCTTCCGCTACGCGACGCATCGTGGACGAAAAAAAATATCGGCGTTCCACAAGGCCAACATCATGAAACTCAGTGATGGGCTGTTTCTCGACGAAGCGCGGAAGATCTACGAGCGGGACTATCCCAACATCCGGTATGAAGGGGTCATCGTCGACGCCGGCTCGATGCGGATCGTGCAGGACCCCACGCAGTTTGACATCATCCTCACCGAGAATCTCTACGGCGACATCATGAGCGACCTGTGCGCCGGGCTCGTCGGCGGTCTGGGTGTCACGCCGGGCGCCAATATTGGCGACACCGACGCCATTTTCGAAGCGGTGCACGGATCGGCGCCGGACATCGCCGGTCAGGATGTCGCCAACCCACTGGCGATCATCATGTCCGCCGCCATGATGCTCAACCACATTGCTGAGACGCGCCGGGACGACACGGCCCGGACCGCTGCGGGGCGCATCAAAAATGCGTACAACCAGGCGCTCCAAGAAGGTCAAAAAACAAGGGATTTGGGAGGCGAACTGGGGACACGCGCCTTCACCGACGCGCTGATCGGCAACCTCAAGTGATTCCTGTGGCTCATCCATCGTCGCGATTGCGGAACGGCGCAAGAGCGCACTCAATGCGGCTGCGACTTCATTTCGTTTCTCGAACAGGTCGTGGAAATACGCGTAATAATAGAGCAAACGCACGGTGAACTATTCGGATCGTTCGAGTATATTTACGAATAGCAATCTGACCTGCCTGACGTACGCTTTTATTTCATGGCTATGACTTCTCATGACTGGTCAATGCCCGGGGCCAACGAAGAGTCGATTCTTGTCACGACGGACTCGTCCACCCCGATCGCCGATGCCCGAGCGGTCGTCGTTTTTGCCCATGGATTCAAGGGCTACAAGGACTATGGGTTTTTGCCATTGTTGTCCCGCCAGCTCGCAGCGTCTCTCCCGATCGTTGTTCATCGATTCAACTTTTCCCATTCGGGAATGACCAACGATGTTGACGCCTTCGCTCGGCCTGATCTGTTTGAACAGGACACCTGGAACAAACAAGTGTTCGACGTCGGCGTTCTCCTGGACGCTGCGAAGAATGGATCGGCGCGGCATTCCCCCAACGGGGCGCCTGTGATTCTCATGGGGCACAGCCGCGGCGGCCTGTCGTGCCTTCTCGCTGCCGGCCGACGGTTCCGCGATGAAAAGACTCCATACCCCGACGCGATAGTCACGATTTCGACGCCTCGGCGCACGCTCAATCTTGCCCCCGAAGCGATGGAGATGATTCACACGCAAGGCTATTTCATTTCGCCTTCGGCAAGGACTGGTCAATCGCTCCGCATCAATGAAACATGGCTCACCGAACAAGAAGCGAACCCGGCGGGGCACGACGCTCTGGCGCTGTGTGAAGACATCGCCTGTCCGGTGTTGGCGGCGCATGGCGAACTGGATAAAACCGTTCTTCCGCAGTGCGCCAAAGACATCGCTTCGGCCTGCCCGTACGGCGATTCGTATCTGGTTTCGGGCGCCAATCACGTGTTCAACACACCCAATCCTGCTGATCCAGAGTCGCCCACGTCGCCTCAACTGGTGTCGCTGGGCAATCGGATCACCAAGTTTCTGGCGTCGCATATTCGCCAGTCAGTGTGACATCGCGTTGACCGCTCGTGGGGCTTCGGCGTCCACAACAACTTTGACTTTGACTGGCGTTTCGTCTTGGGGCTGATTGGCCTGTGATCGTTCGCCGCTGGTTGATTTTCTGCGCGGCGCGGCGCCGATGCGAATTTCGCCTTTTTCGTCGACCTGATCGAGCGTCACACAGACTCGTTTGGAGACGCCTCGCTCCTGCATCGTCACGCCATACAGGCGGTCGGCGCGCTGCATGGTGCGGCGGTTGTGCGTGACAATAATGAAGTGGCTGCGGTCGAGGAACTCCTGAACGATGTTGCAGAACCGTTCGACGTTGGCGTCGTCCAGCGCGGCGTCCACTTCGTCCAAAAGGCAGAAGGGCGAAACCCGACTTTCAAAAATGCTCATGAGGAGCGCGACAGCGGTCATGGTTTTTTCACCGCCCGAGAGCTGGTTGATCGTGCGAGGACGTTTGCCTGGAGGCGACGCGATGACCTCGACGCCGCTTTCGAGCCAGTCGATTTCGCCGGTTTCTTCGCTTGGAATGAGGCGGATCTCGGCTTTGCCGCCGCCAAAGAGTTTTCGGAACATGCCCGAGTCGCCGGCGAAGTTGCTTCGGATGGTTTCAAAGACCTGTTGGAATCGGTCGCGCGAGGCGTCGTTGAGGCGGAGGATCAGCGTTCCAAGCCGATCGCGGGCCGAGTCGATGTCGGCGACCTGCTGGGCAAGCTCTTCGTTGCGCCCTTCGAGGCGAGATTCTTCGTCGATCGCATCAAGGTTGACGTTGCCCAACTTTCGGATTGATCCGCGAAGCTCGTCGATCTCACCCGACGCGGAGTCGGCGTCCAGCGCGATCACGCTTTGGTCATGCATCAACTCCCGGTAGGCGAGCAGTTCTCGCGGCAGGTCGATCTCAAGCTCGTCGATGGCGCGTTGTTCGAGCGATTCGCGCTTGACCTCGATTTCTCGCCGGGACATTTCGATCGCGTTGAAGTCGCGTTCGAGCAGGCGCACTCGCTTGCGGGACGCCTCGACCTCTTGGGCGAGCGCGGCGCTTGTCTTTTCAGCGCACTCGATTTCATCGTCGAGACCGGTCACGGCGTCGTTGAGCTGAGCCGCTGATTTCGCTGCGGCGTCTTGGGTGCGTTGGGCCTCGGCGATGGTTTCTTCGATGTCTTTGGCGCGAGCCAGGTGAGACTCGATCTGTGTCTGGACCTGTTCGCATTCACGCTGGAGGTCGGATTGACGCGACTGAAGGCGTCGGCGTTCGTTTCGGCCGCTGACCAGTTGTTCACTTTTTTGTGTGACGGCGATGCGAACGCTCGCCAGGCGCTCGGTCGCTTCGTCCAGCTCGACTTGTCGCGATTCGCACTCTGAGCGGAGCGTCGCTGTTTTGTCCGCGAGTTCGCAAAGCAGACCGTCGAGGCGATCGGCGCGACCGGTCAGCTCGGTCTGTTGCTGCTGCAGCGAGGCGAGTAGTTCGAGGCAGTGCCTCTGTTCGTCGCGCAGCAGAGGCTCTTCGCGACAGACTCGGCCCAGGTCTGTCGCCAGGCGTTCCAGTCGGCTTTGCTCGGTGATGAGTTTTCGCTCGATTTGGGCGATGGTTTGGCGGGTGTCGGACCGGGCGTCGTCCAAGGCCGAGGCCCGGCCGTCGATGCCTCGCAGTTCGTGTTGGCCTTCGTCCAGGGCGGCGTCGAGCGTGGCGATTTCGGTGTCAAGGCCGAGCAGTTCGGCACGCCTTTGGAGCAAACCGCCGCCGCCATGTTCGACGGACAGCGCGCCTGCGATGAGCCTGCCGTCGGGTTCGTACACGTCGCCGTTGTCGGTGACAAACCGGGCGCCGGCGAGCGGGCCGGACGCCAGCAGCATCGCGCCGTCGAGCGTCGGTGTCAGATAGGTTCGGGCGAGCAAATGATCGACCAGATTTCTGACGCGCCCGTCGCAGCGAACGAGTTTGGCGAGCGGAACCACGCCATGAGGAACTTCGTTGGGTGTGTGGTGTTCGTCACATGGTTGTTGGGTGGCGCTGAGGAAGACGACTCGTCCAGGGAGCGTAGCGAGGGCGCCCGAGTCGATGAGGCGTGTCGGGGAGGTTGCGACGAGCGCCTGCAGGTTGTCGGCCAAAGCCGCTTCGACCGCGGGTGCGTTTTCGGCGTCGACGTCGAGCAGATCCGCCAGGGGCGCGATGAGGTCGGCGAATGGGCCGTCGATTGGGTCGGCGTCGCGCAACGCCATCACTTCGATGGGCGCCCGATCGAGGCCGACATGCGCCTCAACCATTTCGCGAAGCGTCAGTCGACGGCTGTCGAGGCTGATGCGGCGCAGCTGAAGCGAGCCGACACGATCGCCCAATCGGCGTTGATCGTCACTGAGCGATTGAGCCTGGGTGTCCAGTGTTTCCAGTTCGCTGCGGGCGCGATCGAGGTCGTCCTGGTAATCGGCGGCGGCGGCGTGTGTCGCGGCCTGGGCGGTTTCGAGACTGGCGCGCTCGGCGTTGCACTGCGCGATCGCGTCGTCGCGTCGGTGTTTTTCCTCGCTCAGTAGGTCGATCCGGGCGGCCTCGGCGTCTCGGCGGGCGACGAGCGCCGCGTGTTCACGCGACGCCTGAGTCAGCGCGGATTCTTCTTCAGAGAGACGTTGCCGAGCGTCGATCTGGGCCGACTGCAGCGCGGATCGGCGTTCGGTCTCTTCGTCGAGCTGCGCTTCGGCGCCTGCAACGTCGGTTTCAAGTCTGACGACGTGGTCATTGATCGCGGCGATTCGATCGTCCAGATCGCGGGCCGACTGGTCGATTGTTTCAAGACGTTGTTGGTCGGACTGACGCTGGGCCGAGAGTTCGTCAAGGGCCCGGCGGGTGAGCTGCTCGCGCTGGGCGGCGTGCTCCATCTGGTGAACCGCGTCGTGACGCCGGGACTCGAGCGTTCTACGTTTGGACAGGACGTCGTGCCTGCTCAGCTCGGCTTCTTGTTTGAGGGTTTCCTGCTGGTCCAGCTCTTGGGCAGCGGCGGTTCGCTCGGCCTCCAAACCCTGAAGCTGGGAGGTGAGCCCGCTGAGCCGATCGTGCAGCTCGTCGCTTTGGTGGAGCATGAGGGCGAGGCGCAGGCCGCGAAGCTGGGCGTCGAGCTGTTTGAACCTTTTGGCTTTGAGCGCCTGGTTGTGGACGGTGCGAAGGCGGCGTTCGGTGGATTCGAGCTGCTCGTGGACGCGGACGAGATTGACCTCGGCCCGGTCGAGTTTGCGCTGCGCTTCGATGCGGCGAACCTTGAACTTGGCGACGCCCGCGGCCTCTTCGAAGACGACTCGTCGTTCGATGGGCGAAGAGAGCAACATCGAATCGACCTTGCCTTGTTCGATGATTGAATAGCCGTCGGCGCCTATGCCCGTGTCGAGGAAGAGCTCGCGGATGTCGCGCAGGCGGGCGCGTTTGCCATTGATGAGGTATCGGCTGGCGCCGTCGCGGTGAAGCCGGCGTTCGACTTCGACGATTTCGGTGTCGATGGGGAGGGGTCGACGGCGCGGGCCGGCGCGTTGAATGAGGGCGCCGGCGGCGGAGTCGTCTTCGGTCTCTTCGAGCGCCAGGTCCTGAGCGGTGGGCTGGATGGGTTCTTCGAGGAGCGGGTTTTCGAAGGAGAGGATGACGCTTGCCATGCCGCTGGGCGCCCGGCCGGCGGAGCCCGCGAAGATGACGTCCTGCATTTCCTTGGATCGCAGGGATTTGGCGGATCGCTCGCCGAGGACCCACTTGATCGCGTCGACGATGTTGGATTTGCCGCAGCCGTTGGGTCCGACGACGCCTGTGACGGGGTCGTCGAAGGTGAACTCGGTTCGGTCCGCGAACGATTTGAAACCACAGAGCGTAATTTTAGCCAAACGCATCACGATGTCGGCCTCCATGCCGGTGTCGCCGGGTTTGACCTGCCAGTGCGGGCCTTGCTCCCGACGAGCCCCGTTCCTAGGGCGTCAAGAGTGTATCGACCAATCGTTCGATGCGTCGCCAACGTTGATCGCTGGAGCATGGGGCGCGAAGTTCGGCGCCTCGAGGCGGGGCGAGATCGTGCGGCGTGACGCAGCCTGCGTGGTCGGAGTTGAAAACGCATCGCCGGCATTTCAACTCGGCGACTCGGTCTTCTTCGCAGGTTTCTTGAGCGGCACGACGTAGCTGCGAGGCGCCGCGGGAACATCGCTTTGAGCGCCGGTTGGGATGATGGTGAGTGTTGGCGTTGGGTTGAGATTCACGCTTGAATCGTTGTCGGTCTCGGGTCGCTCGTCAGCGGCGAGCGTCTGAGTCGAGCGGTAGAGATCCGCCATGAGTCGGTCTTGTTCAGCGACGAAGGCGCCGGGGAAGCCGTTGGCTTTCCAGATTTCGTGCAGGGCGCCGACCACTTCGGAATAGGTGAGATCAAGGCCCGGCGCCGGGGCTTCGGGCGTGGACTTGTGGGCGAGGAGCTCGACGACTTTGGGTAGCGCGACCTTGACTTTGGCCGTGGTCACTTTGTTGGTTTTGAAATCCCGGTAGTAGACGCGTAGGTCGTCGGTGGGGGAGTCGGCGTTGAACATGAGCCGATCGTCCCAGGCGGTGACCAAGGCGGGCCGATTGAGTTCGAGGTCTTTTCCGAAGACGACGATTCGTGGCCTGCCCTGCTGGGTGACGTAGATCATGGGGTCGCCGAACGGGACCGAATCGAGAATGAATTTGTCTTCGACGTAGGTGCGTATGATCGCCGGGTCAAAGCGCTCTCGCAGGGATTCGTAGGCGGCGATGCGCACGTCCATCTCTTCGGAGTCGAGAAAAGAACGAATGGCGATGTTGGTTGACGGATCGGGTTTGAGTTTGCCGAGCAGTTCGATCGCGTGAGTGCGCACCACCGCTGGACCATTTTTCGCAAGTTCGATGAGATGAGGCTCAACGAGCGGGTCTTCGAGCCCCGCTCCCGCTTCGAGCGCCGCCAGCCGAGGCGCCAGTTCGGAATAGTCGTACAGCCTGCGCAGCTCGGGCAGCGCCGGCTTGCCCACTGCCTGGAGCGACCACATGAGCGACTCGGCCAGTTCGGGCTGTTCGCGGAGCGCCCGGGCGTAGCGGAGCGCGTATTCCTGCGGATAGAGTTGTTCCAAACGTGTGTGCATGAGGAGTTGGACAAATCGAGGGGTATCGTCCTGGTAGCGTTTGGGGACGTAGAGCTGGATGATCTCTTCGCTGCGCCCCATGGCGATCGCGTGCCGATCTCCCGGGTCTTGGGGGAACTTGGCGTTGATCGCCGAGACGATGGACCGAGCCCGGGCGTGCGAGGGGTTGTCGAGTACGAGTAGAAGGTCGAGCGGCTTGATGTCGACGCCGCCGTTGAGGATTCGTCCGCTGGTTCGAGAAACCGCGTCGATTTCGGATTTGGCGGGGTCGGTGAATGGGTTGATGAAGATCTGTCCGCTGGCGTGGGCGATGGTCATGGAGGTGGGGCCGCCCGGCGTGAAGTTGCCTCGGAACAGATCGGTCGTCCAAAGCCGACCGCCTTCGAGACTGGTCGCCGAAGCGCCTGGCAAGGTTTGCACAAAGACATCAAAGCGCGTGCCTTCCGGGGCGCCGGGCGGGATGGCGGCGCGCACCAGAACCACCGTCGTGTTCGGGTCGTTGAGAAGTTGGTTGGGTGTCATCTCGCCAAACCCGCGCGAAATCTGCCCAACGCCTCGGGCGGCCATTTCTTTTTCCAT
>Ga0114931_10006623_pt1 | contig 14231 bp, 11 predicted proteins | sample 2SBtaG_FD_89579 | JGI IMG/M metagenome (GOLD analysis project Ga0114931, IMG submission 89579) | Deep subsurface microbial communities from Kolumbo volcano to uncover new lineages of life (NeLLi) - 2SBTROV14_V59a metaG | ecosystem: Environmental > Aquatic > Marine > Volcanic | place: Kolumbo...
ACGGCAGCGAGCGCAATGACGACGATCAATGCCCTTTTCCTCACGGGTCGAACCGTATCGCAAAGACGCGTCCGCGCCGGCACCTGCGCTGTGGCGAGGCTCGACCTGGCAGTCTACAAGTGCCACCCTTTTGTCAACCTACCGAAAACAAAGGGCTTACGCTCGTGCGGTCGGCGCTCCCGGCCAAGCGGGCACCGCTCCAGGTGTAGCTGCCTTCTCAGGTGCCACCCTCTTGTCAACGTGGCTCGACTGATTGGTGTAGGCGATGGTACGAAGTTGCTGCACGGATTCCTGTCGCGAATCTGGCACGGAAGAAAGGAACTTGCGACGATCATGGATCTGCGACAAGAAATCGATTGTTAGAGATGCCCTTGATGCAGGTGAAGGTGGTTGCTCCCGGGGCGACGGTGGACGGCGTCGTGAATACGGCATCAAAAAGCGGAACGGCACCGTGTCGGGTGTCCGCCTCCCCCGCCCCCTCCAGGTGTCACCCTCTTGTCAACCTGCGACTCGTTCCGCGTGCCGGTGCTGTCTCCATCGACCGGCTGCATCGCCGGTTCAACGGGGTCACCGGGCACCGGAGGACCGCCCCAGGGCAGGTGCTACTCCATGCGCAGTCCCCTCGATGATGCTCGAATGGATGTGCCGAACGACGCTGCGACACTGGCGCGCCAGCGAATCGGCCGCGATCTGCGGCAGGCAGAAGGCCGGGTTCGCACAATGTTCGGCACCAGCCGCGAGCGCCTGCTCGGTCCTATGATCAACGTATCGGTGCTCGCCTGCGGGCCTGTTGGCAAGAGGGTTGTGGAACTGGCAACCGCACCGATCGGGCGGCAGCTCTCGCCGTTGGCGGTGGTGGCGCTCGGTGGCATGAGCGGCGGCATCCTGTTCACGCTGCTCGCAGTCCCGTCCGTCTTTCACCGATTGGGAAGCGGTAGACAAGGCTTTGTCGCGCAATCCGTAGAGATGCTCGGCGAGCGGTCTCGGGCACCGCAAAGCTGCATCCGCGCCCAGCGCCGAGTGCCAGCGTCCGGAACCTGCCCGGTCAGCGGCAGAGCCTCATTCTTCGTCGATCCACGCTTTCGCCTGGCCGGCCTCGCCGAGATCGAAGTACCGGGCCGTCGCCGTCGTGAAGGGCTTGCAAAAGGCTGCCATGGCGTGCTGCCAGGCCCTCTCCCCGACGAGTGTGCCCACGGCGACCATCGCGAGGGCAATCCTCCGACGCCCATGGCGATCGGCTCGGCAAGCCCGAGCTGACGCTCGCGTCGAGCGTGCGATCCAGGCCGGTAGGGCGATTGCGCTTCGTTCCAATGCATCTGCAGAGTATATTTGCACAGCGATGGCAGAGTCGCGCGGGTCCTCATCTCCCTCATTCTCTTGCCCGCGCAACGCTTGCCTCTCGTCATCGACCAACCCTCCCCCGGCGGGATGATCACTGAGTAGGACCCTCGATGAAACGCACCCTCGGTCTCAACCTGCTCGTTGCTGGCGTCTCGCTGGCGCTGGTGTTGGCGGCCGGCGAGGCCTGGTGCCGGGCGGGGGCGGCCCGCAAGCGCGCCCAGCGCGAGCATCAGCAGCCACTCTCCTCACGCGTGACAATCGAGGCGCCGGCACCGTTTTTGTACAAGCTGCGGCCGAACATTCCCGGACTGACCAATGCGGAAGGCTTTCGCGATATCGAGCACACGCGGGCCAAACCACCGGCAACCCTGCGTATCGCAGTGATCGGTGACTCGGTGAGTATGCAGTCGGATATCGACTTCGGAGCGCTCTACCATCAGGTCCTCGCCCGCCGCCTCGAGCAGCGATTTCCCGGCCGCATCGAAGTGTTGAACTTCGGCGTGACAGGCTACGAGACCGGCCAGGAAGCGGCGGTGCTCAGCCAGGATGCGCTGGCCTACGATCCCGACATCGTGCTCTGGCAGTTTCACGACAACGATGGGGTGCGTGCGGCGTTCGACACCGTGCGGGGCCGTTTCTACGCGCGGCCTGTGAGCTACCTGGCGCGCAGCATCGCCCGGCGCATCGACCATCTGTGCATGAAGCTCTTTCTCGCGGCGCACGGTTATCATGAGCTGGGCCACGAAGCGCGGCATCTGGCGTTTTCGCTCGACCGTGTCACCAGTATTTTTGCGGATGTCACGCGTGATCTGCGGCAGCGGCAGATCGCGCTCTGTGTCGTGCTCTACCCGCATTGGCCCGCAGGCGACGATTGGCGCCGCTACGGCGCCATCGATCGCCAACTGCACCACACGCTCGCGTCGCGGCTGCGCACACTCGGCGCGCGCGTGGTCGATCTGCTCGCCGTGTTCGAGCGGCACGATCCCGCACGCCTGCGCGTCCGGCCCGAGGATCCTTGGCACCCCAACACCCAGGGCCACGCGTTGATGGGAGAAGCGCTGGTGGCGGATGTCGCGGCACTGGTGGCGCAACGGCTCGACGCCTTGGCGCTTGTTCCCGGCGCGAAACGATGATTCGGGCGGGGCGAGTGTGAGGATAGAGCGGACGCGAGTGGTCGGATGCTACAAACCCCATTCGTGCATCATGGCGTCGCGCATGACACGGAAGTAGTGGTTCGACCCATAGCTCGCCAGATTGGAGACGCGACTGGTGTAGATGCAGGCGAAGTGATCGACCTGGGCACCGAAGAAGCTCTTGTTGGCACCCTGTTTGAAAAGCGATCCCCAGTAGGGATTGAGCGCCGTCGAGAGGCGATGTTGCACCCGCCGAGCGTGGCGCCTGAGGCCCTTGTGCTCGCTGCGCAGGTCGGCGAGCTGGGTCTCGATGTGGCCGATGGCAGGATCCGTGGCGGGTTCGTGGGTGGCACTGCCATTCGTACGCAACGCGCGGTAAAGCGACAGCACGTCGTTGAGGTCATCCATGTGCGCCCCGAGGTCGCCGAGCTCGACGCGCAGCGCCTCGAGCACCCGCTGTTGCGCGGACATCTGTTGCAAGACTGCCAGCTCATCCTCGAGTTCGCTGAGCACCAGGGCGGTGCGCCAGGTCGACGACATCTTGGTCGACAGGATATCGCCGTAGATGTGGTCACCGACGTAAAGCACCTGCTCGCCGGGAACCTCGAGCAGCTTCATCAAGCCCTCGCGCGAGCCACCGGCGTAGGCCCCGCCCCAGGCCGGGACAGCGGTCTCCCCGTGCGGATTGCCGCTGGCATCGAGCACCACAAACGGCCGCTGCTTGCGGAAAAAGCCGGGCTTGCCCGAAGACACCACGACCAGGTCGAAGATCTGCCGCCATCCGGCCTTTCCGGGCAGGGCGTCGTCGAACAAATAGCGGCACAGCGCGTCGGTATAGAACCACTCCGAGTTGGTGATCAAGAGCAGCTTGCGGCCGCCGAGCGCGAGCCGCCTGAGCGCCAGCACCAGCTCTGGCTCGCGCGGCAGGTAGCGCGGCAGGTCGGCGAGGATGCGTGCCTTGAGCGTGCCGTCGGCATGGATACCGTCGATCGCGGCCCGCACGTCGCGGGCGAGCTGCTGGTAGCTCTCGATCGGCAGACGTTCCGGCTGATGGCGGTTGAGCTCGATCAGCTCGGAAAAAATATCGACCTCGGGCATCTCGAACAAGGTGTCGGCGATGGTGAAGCGATCGCTTGCCGGGTTCACCGGCTCATGCCGGTACAAGCGGGCGCGCTCGCTGACGTCCAGGTATTCGCGTCCGTGGTAGGCGCGGCCCACATAGCGGTGCCGGCTCATCTTGAGCACGATGCCAGCTTCGACGTCGAGCATCAGGCCGCGGCGGGCGAAACGTGGCCGGGCCTCGGCCCGCAAGATGGCCCGTGGATAGCCATGGGCCGCAACCAGGCGTTCGAGGCCGAGGGTGAAGATCAGTTCGGCGAGGGTGTCGTGATCGTAGGCAGCCAGCGTCCAGTCGAGATCGAAGCCGACGAAGCGGATGGTCTCCATGCGCAGCGTGCGGTTGACGAACACCCGCCGGCCGTCGCGCGGCAAGGGATGCTCGAGCGCATGGACCAGCAGCCGGCGTGCGGTGGAGTCCGGCAGGGAGGCAACGAGCTGCGGATCGAGCAGTGGGGCGCCGTTGTTGCTATTCATCGCGGATCGCCCGCCAGGGTGCTCGCCGGCCGACGCCGGCCGAGCGTCCTGGCGCTGGCGAGGCTCGCAATGGTAGCCGAAGTGCTGCTGGCCAGGGCGGGCTGTGCTCGATGCCGTCGCTGGGAAGGTCGCTGAGCAGCGCGACCCATCGTCCGTCAGGGCTTCCTGGGTCCTGGTAGCGGCTCGATGAACTTGCCGAAAGCGATCGGCGCCACGCCAACCGACAAGGTGGCGATCACGCGATTGGTTGTGGTGTCGATGACGCTGACCGAGTCGCTGCCCTGGTTGGCGATCCAGACCTGCCGGCCGGTGGGTGCGACTGCGACACCCGTGGGTTTGTCGCCGACCGCGATCGTGGTGATGGTAGCGGCGTTGGTGGTGTCGATCAGGCTGACGCTATCCGAGAGCTGGTTGGTGACCCATAGGCGGCTGCCATCCGGCGAAAGGGCGAGGCCGAAGGGGGCATCGCCGGTGCGCAAGGGGACGCCAAAGGTGAGCGACTGGGTGCGGATCACCGACACCTGGCGGCGCGCCACGCTCGCCACGTAGAGCGTGGCGCCGTCCGGCGAGAGGGCGATCCCACCGCCAGCACCGGCCGCCAGGTTAAGCGTCGCGGTTACTGTGTTGGTGGCAGTGTCGATGATCATTGTGCTGTTGCCAAATCCCGACACATACAAGCGGTCCGTGGCAGCCACCACGCCCACGGGTTTTTCGGCCAAGGTGATGCGGCGGAGCAGGCGGCCGGTGGCGGTGTCGTGCACGGTCAGGCTCTGGCTGCCGAAATGCGCCACGTAGAAACGCATCTCATCCGGGGACACCGCGATCGATGTCGGCTGGAGGCCGACCGCGAAGGTGCGCGACGCCCGGAGCCCGGTGGTGCTCAACTCGGTGACTGTGCCGTCGTCTTGGTTGGTGACGTAGGCACGCTGTGACAGTCCGGCGATGGCGATGCCGGAAGGTTCGCGCCCGACCGGTTCGACACGGGAGATCCTCAAGGTCGCTGTGTCGACCACGGTGACGGTGCCGTCGAGGGCGGTGATGAAGGCCTGGGGTTGGGCGCTAATAGGGACCTGGATCGCCACGATGGCGAGCCCGGCGAGGACCAGCAATCGGTGATGTAGCATGGTGATCTCCTGGCGAGGGACTCCACAGGAGCCGGTTTCAGGACGATGTGTCCGGACAGTATCCGTGAGCAATTTGCCTGCCATCGCCCCCGCAGTATGCTCGGCGCGCTTTCTGCGCGCGAACCGGCCGTTGCGCTGGCTCTCGGGCGAGCGCGCAACCTCTCTTTTTGACCTTGGTGGTCCCTCGATGCCCAGGGAGGTATGGACCTTCCGGTGAACAACGTCAATCTGAGCTTGGGGGCGAAGGCGCTGCTGTGGGCTCTCGGGACGCTGCTCGTCACCGGGCTGGCGGCAACTGCCCAGCCCGGTGACGAGCAGCGTCCCGAGAGCCCGCCACGATCCGACGCTGGCGCCTTGTACCGTGTCGCGAATCCGGACCTTCGAACCCTCGATCGTCTGCGATCGGGCTACGATCTCTGGGGCCTGCGGCGTGGCGAGCAACCCTACGCGCTGATTTGGGCCGAGCCCGAGGCCGCGGCAAGGCTCGCTGCCGAGGGCTTGCGCGTCGCGCGAGACGACGCCGAGACCGCGTCGGTACGGGCCATCACCCGGGCTATGGCCGCTGCGGATGCTGGGGGTCTACGGGGTACGGGCACCATCCCCGGTTTTGCCTGCTACCGAACGGTCCAGCAGACCTACAGCGATTTGGCGGCGCTCGCCATCGCCCATCCGACACTGGCGCGCTGGGTGGATATCGGCGATAGCTGGGAGAAGCTCCACGGGCCTGGCGCTGGCTTCGATCTTCATGCCCTGGTGCTCGGCAACCAGAGCACACCCACGCCCCAGCCAGCGCTGGTGCTGATCGCCGCCATGCACGCTCGCGAGCTGAGCACCGCTGAGCTGGCGACCCGCTTTGCAGAGCATCTGATCGCCGGCTACGGGATCGATCCTGACCGCACCTGGTTGCTCGACCACCGCCAGATCCACATCATCGCCCAGCTCAACCCGGACGGCCGGCTGCGGGCCGAGGGCGGCGCGCTCTGGCGCAAGAACGTCGACAGCGGTTTTTGTTCTAACCCTGGGCCGCGCGGTGTGGATCTGAATCGCAACAGCAGCTTCTTTTGGGGCGGCAGCGGATCGAGCGGCCAGGCCTGCAGCGAGATCTTTCGCGGGCCGTCCGCGGCCTCTGAGCCTGAGACCCAGGCGATCGAGTTGTACCTAAGGCAGGTCTTCCCCGATCAGAGGGGAAGCGGAATGAATGACCCGGCGCCTGCCACTGCGGAGGGTGTTTTCATCTCCTTGCATAGCTTTGGGGAGTTGGTGCTCTTTCCTTGGGAAGCCACCAACATCGACAGTCCCAACCACCTGGGGCTGCGAACGCTCGGTCGCAAGCTGGGGTTTTCCAATGGCTACACCGTGTGTCAAGACTGCCTGGGAACGGCTGCGGGGACGACGGTCGACCAGGCCTACGGCGAGTACGGCGTGGCGGCCTATACCTTCGAGCTTGGAACCAGCTTCTTCGAGAGTTGCACGGTGTTTGAAAACGAGGTGTTGCCCGGCAATCTGCAGGCGCTCTTGTACGCGGCCAAGGCCGCACGCAGGCCGTACCTGGCGCCGTTGGGGCCGGAGGTGCTGGCCCCGGCGGTGGCGCCGCCGACAGCGATCGCGGGCACCGCCGTGACGCTCACAGCTACGGCCGACGACACACGTTTTGCTGGCGGCAGCAGCCCCGAGCCCAGCCAGGCCATCGCGGCTGTCGTTTACACGGTCGATGATCCCCCGTGGACCGTTCCTGGGACGCCGATGGCGGCGGCGGACGGCAGCCTCGACAGCCCGATTGAGACCGTCACCGCCGATCTCGACACCGCCGCTTTGTCCGCGGGCCGGCATCTGATCTGGTTGGTGGCCGAGGATGCGGACGGCAACGCTGGCGTGCCCACGGCCGTCTTGCTCGAGGTTTTGCCCACCAGCGTCTTGTTCGCGGACGGTTTCGAGTCGGGGGACTTCTCGGCCTGGTCAGCGACCGCCGGCCGGTAGCAGCCCGGGGCGTCTCAGGGATGGACTGGGTCCGCGTCGACTGGGTCCGCGTCGACTGGCGGATTCTTGGCCCGCCCTTTGAAGTAAATCATGTTCCAGAGATCGATTCCGAATCCTCGAAGAGAGTAGGGCTCGAGCACGACCTCGGTGAAGGCCGAGCGGAAGAGTGACACCCAACGCGCCAGGGGTCGCGGGTGGTCGCCGCGATCGGAACGGGCCAGGAAGCGAGCGATGCTCGGTCGCGGCGGCAGCACCAGGTCGAGAACGTGGATGTGGCCATCCGGTGTGAGCTGGTCATGGAGCTGGTGCAAGATGCGCTGCACATTCTCGGTGTCGATGTGGTGCAGCAGGCTGTTGACCAGGATGAAGTCGAAACGCTCGCCGGAGGCCGCGAAGGTGCGCGCGTCCGCCACCAGGAAGGTCCCTGGGAAGTCCTTGCGGGCGGCTTCGATGTAGCCCGGATTGTGATCGAGACCCACGTACTCGGCGGCCGCGAAGCGAGCTGCATTGGTACCCGGCCCACAGCCCACATCGAGCACGCGACGCACCTCGGTGAGTCGGTTGTGGCGCTCGATGGGGGCGAACTTGCTGCGGGCGAACGGCGCTTGCCACCAGCGGTAGACCCGCGGGTGGCCCATCACCGAGGCGAAGCGCTTGAGCAGCGGTGTTCGTGCTGGTCGCTCGCCAGGTGGCTGGCGAGATGGTTCCCTGGGCGGCATGGCGATCTCAGGCCCCGGCCTTCCAGGTCGCCAGGATGGTGCCGAAGGTCAAGAGCGAAGCCAGGATCATCGCAGCCCCGAGCCAAGGGGCGCCGAAGATCATGTTCCCGATTCCGAAGCAGATGCCGAAGATCGCGGCCGATCCGAAGAGGAAATGCAGCACCGAGCGGCGGAAATAAGGGTTCCAGCCGAGATCCGGATACTTGCGGTACATCGGTCCCCAAAAGGTCGGGAAGGGCTTGACCTTGCGGCAAAAACGCACCAGATGCGCTTCCTCCGAGGGTGGGGTGAGGAAGGTCACCAGCAGCCAGACGGCGGTGGTGGCGACCAGCACGATGATGAAGCGCGAGCCGTAGGAAAGCTGGCGCAGCGAGTCGCCATAGCCCCACAGATCGCCGAACCGCGGTGACATCAGGTTGCCGAACAGACCCGATGCCGCCAGGCCCGCGATCTCGGACCAGGCGTTCACCCGCCACCAAAACCAGCGGATCACCACCAAGAAGCCGTAGCCTGCCGTGAGCTGCGTGAGGTACAGCCAGGCCTGGTTGACCGACTCGAGCTGGTAGGCCACCGCCACCGCCACCGCCAACATGAGCACCGTCGAGATGCGCGAGGCGCGTACGTAGTGCGCATCCGAGGCATTGCGCCGTATGAAACGACGGTAAATGTCGTTGAGCATGTACGACGCACCGTAGTTCAGGTGACTATCAACGGTCGACATGAAAGCGGCCAGCATGGCGGCGAGCAGCAAGCCGAGCATGCCACGCGGGATGAGCTGCACGATCAGCATCGGGTAGCCGCGCTCAGCCTCGCCCGCGGGAAGGTTCGGGAACGCGACCAGCGACACCATCGCGATCAGGATCATCGGCCAGTAGTTGATGGCGAACTGCAGCACGGCGAAGGTCAGCGTGGCGAACGACGCGGCCTTCTCATCCTTGGACGAAACGATCCGCTGGTGGATCGCGGATGGCGGGTTGTTCCACCAGCGAAAGAAGAAGAAGACCAGGAAGGTCTCGAAGAATGCCGAGCCTGAACGCGGTACGAAGCGCAGGCGTTCCGGGGTTTCGGCGCCATAGCGCTCGGCAAACCCGGCGAGCAGGCCGGGCATACCGCCCACCCAGTGGAGCGCGTAAACGAGCAGCGCAATCAGCCCGGCGAAGCCGATAAAAAACTGCAGCGTGTCGGTGGCGGCGATACCCCACATGCCGGAAGCCGCGGTGTAGGTCAGCGTGATGATCAAGATGATGCCCAGGGTCAGATGCGGATTCCAGCCGAGCACCACGTCGGAGACCGTCCACACCGCCTTGATCACCCAACCGAGGGTGATGGCATTGAGCAAGATGCCGAAGTAGACGCTTTTGAACAAACGCATGCCGGCCGCCGCCGGTCCCGAGTAGCGCAGCTCGGCGATCTCGGCGCTGGTGATCACCTCGGAGCGGCGAAGCAGGGAGGCGAAAATGAAGGCGCCCAAGGCACCGGCGCCTCCGAAGACATAAGACCAGGCGTACCACACGCCCTGAATGCCGTTCCTGGCGACCATTCCTGTGATGCCGAGGGGCGTGTCGATGGCGAAGGACGACGCCACCATGGTCATCCCGGCCAGCCACCAGGGCAGCCTGCGCCCGGCCACGAAGTAGTCGTCGACACTGCGCCCGGCGCGGCGCGAGAAGACGATGCCGACCACCAGGGCCAAGGCCAGGTAGCCACCCAAAATAGACCAGTCGAGGACGCTCAGATGCATGAGAATATGCGGTTCTGGTCAGGGTCTGGATCGTACCGGCGTTGCTGTACCGGCGTTGCTCGGTTGGCGTTGCTGTACCGGCGTTGCTCGATTGGCGGTCGGTGATGTCCCGCATGGCCGCGGCAGGATACGGTATCAAGATGCGAGGCAGGCTTCGCGCGTCGCGCGCCGCGTGGCATGGCGAGAATCACCAGCGTGTCAGCAGGCAAGCCAGTCGGTTGACACGCACGCTGCAAGAGGCAGCCTCTTGGGCGGATTGTTGGGAGGGGAGAAGTAAGTCCGGCTGAGGACCGCGGAGAGAGGGGGGATCGTGTCCGGTCGAGTAAGCAGGTGGCAGCCCCCAGCCGTGGAGAGATGGTATGCCGGGACTTCCGAAATTGCAATAGACAGTTTGCCTGTACGATCTGACTGAGCGCCCAGACTCTTCCTGAGCGGCGTACAATCGTCGCCTTCCTGGCGAATCGTCGCCATTCGGCCGCCCCGAACAAGCGCTCGGGGGGTGCCAACCCGACCGTCGAGGAGCTTTCATGCGCCATGCCAGCCGCCGCCCTACGCCGATCACCCCTGTGCTGCCTGCCCTTTGCCTGATGCTCGCCGCGCTGCCTACCGGCGCCAGCGAGACCTGCCAAGTGCCTGGCCTCGATTCCCAGGACATCGCCCGCGTCCGCGCCCTTCTTTCTCGCGCGCCGCTGATCGACGGCCACAACGACTTGCCGTGGGAGATCCGGCAGCAGTTTGCGCGCAAGCTGGCGCGCGTCGACCTCCGTGCCGATCTGCGGACGCTCGAAAAGCCCACCCACACCGACCTCGCACGGCTCGCCCAGGGTGGCGTCGGTGGCCAGTTCTGGTCGGTCTACGTGCCGGTCGAGTTGGCGGGTGCTGATGCTGTGCAAGCGGTGCTCGAGCAAATCGACGTGGTTCACCGCATGGCCAGCGCCTACCCGGAGCGCCTCGAGCTGGCGCGCACGGCAGACGACGTCGAGCGCATCCACGCGGCCGGCAAGGTGGCTTCGCTGATCGGGCTCGAGGGAGGACACTCGATCGGCGACTCGCTGGCTGTGCTGCGCATGTTCTACGCTCTCGGTGCGCGTTACATGACCCTCACCCATTGGCGCTCCACCGCCTGGGCTGATGCTGCCACCTCTGCGCCTGAGCATGGCGGCCTGACCGGCTTCGGGCGTGAAGTGGTGGGGGAGATGAATCGGCTCGGCATGCTGGTCGATCTTTCTCATGTATCGGAAGGCACTATGAACGATGCTATCGATATATCCAGGGCGCCGGTGATCTTCTCGCACTCCTCGGCGCGGGCCCTGGTTTCCCATCCGCGCAATGTGCCCGACGCCGTACTCGCCCGCATGGCGGAGAACGGTGGCGTGGTGATGGTGACCTTCGTGCCGAGCTTCGTGTCGGAGGCTGTTCGCGAGCACGATGCCGACCGTGATGCGGAAAAGGCCCGCCAGGCGTCCTTGCACATCGGCGCGCCGGACGCGGCCCAAGAAGCGATGGTCGCCTGGGACGAGGCCCATCCCTTGCCGCGCGCGAGCCTGGCGCAGGTCGCCGACCATATCGAGCACATCCGGGCGATCGCTGGCGTCGATCATGTGGGCCTGGGCGGCGATTTCGACGGCATCACCCACGTGCCTGTGGGGCTAGAAGACGTCTCCTGCTATCCGGCACTGCTCGCCGCACTGGCCAAGCGTGGCTGGAGCGACAGCGATCTCGCCAAGCTCGCCGGCGCCAATGTGCTGCGGGTGCTGCGCCGGGCCGAGGTGGTGTCCGCGCGCTTGCGCGACCACACGCCACCGTCGGAGGTGCTGATCACGGATGAGACGGATGAAGCGGCAGCCGGGGAGGGCTCGCCTTGAGGCGGCACTGGCGAGGGCCGGTGCTGGCGGTGCTTCAGACGTTGGCGCTGGCCACTGCGGTCGGGGCAGAAGCTGCAGCAGCCGCCAGCGATCCAGGCGCGGCGAGCGCAGGCCAGGTGCGCACGGTGATCCTCGAGCTCTTCACCTCCCAGGGCTGTTCGAGCTGTTTGCCGGCCGACCGCTTGCTCGCCACCCTGGCAGGCCGGCGGCGCGTCGGATCACAGGCTGTCGAGGTTGTTCCGCTGGCGTTTCATGTCGACTACTGGGACGGTATCGGCTGGCCGGATCCGTTCGCCTCTGCCGAGTGGAGCGCGCGCCAGCGTGCCTATGCGGCGCACTTTGGCGACCGGCGCATCTACACGCCGCAGTTGGTGGCGGCCGGCCGCCGTCATTGCGTGGGCTCGAACACTGCCGAGGTGGCGTCGTTGATCGCCTGGGCGGCGCAGCAAAAACCCCGCGTGCGCCTATCGGTCGAAACCGTGTCTGGTGACGGCAAGGGCTTTGATCTCGCGGTGGAAGCACAGGTTCTGGCAGGCCTCGAGGAACGCCCGAAACTGATGGCCGCGGTGTTCGACGGCGGTCACATCACCGCTGTTTCGCGCGGCGAGAATGCCCACCACACGCTGCGCAACGAGCGCGTGGTGCGGCGTCTCGAAACACTCCGCTCGCTCGACACTGCGGCAGGGGTGCAGCGTGCCGCGTGGCGCGTCGACCTCGATCCGGCGTGGCATCGGGCCACGCTGGGTGTCGCGGTCTTTGCCCAGGCCAGTGGTACCGGCGCCATCGTGGGCGCGGCGTGGCACGCGTTGGGTGCGAACGCTGCGCACGCCCCAAGCGCTGCCAGCGAGCCGCCGAACCGGGAGTGGCCATGAGCTGGATTCGGACCGTCGATCCCGAGGACGCGCGCGGCCTGCTGCGCCGGATCTATGACCAGGCTCTACGGCGTGCGGGCAAGATCTTCAACATCAACAGGTTGCAGAGTTTGCGGCCACCCGTGTTGCGTGCCTCGACGGCGCTTTACCTGGAGGTCATGCGCGGGACGGCGAGCCCGCTCACACGCACCCAGCGCGAGATGATCGCCACCGTGGTGTCGCGGGCCAACGACTGCCACTACTGAATCAAGGCCCACGGCGAGGATCTCCGGGTCGAGGTCCAGGATCGAGCGGACGGCGAAGCGTTGGCCCAGGCGATGGAGACCGACTACCGCCAACGGCAACTGCCTCCCACCGAGCGCGCCATGCTCGACTTTGCCGTCAAGCTGACGCATGCACCGGCCAGCATGCAGGTGTGTGATGTCGAGCGGCTGCGCGCGGCGGGGTGGGATGACGTGGCGATTCACGATATCGTGCAGGTGGTATCGCTTTTCAACTACTACAATCGCTTGGCGGATGGCTTGGGGATCGATCCCGAGCCCGAGGGATGAGCCTCGGGGTGAGCCCGACAAAGCGCACGGCTTGCGGTTTCCGGTAAACTCTATCGAGCCCGGTTCGCACCGCGGCCGGATGCATTCACGGAGCACGCTGGAGATCTCTTCGCCCGATGGCCCTACCTCCGCCCGATGCAAAATCGTCGATGATGGCGCCGGATGGCTCTGGCGTCACGCTCGAGCGCAGCTTCCCGCGCTTTGCCGATTTTGTGTCGGACTACGCCTCGCAGCTCTCGCTCGGCGGGATCTTCGTGCCTTCGTCGTCGCCCCCCCCCCCGGCGACGATCGTCGACCTCGACTTTCGGCTGGAAGATGGCTATCGGCTCTTTCTGGCCGTCGGTGAGGTGGTTTGGGTGCGTGCCCTAGCGGCTGGCGGCGATCTGCCGGCGGGTGCCGGCGTGCGTTTTCACGCCCTCGACGAGCGTGGTCGCGAGCTGATTCTGCGGGTGCTCGAAGAGCATGTGGCCGCGGGCGGTGCTCCCTTCGAGCTCGAGCCGCTGCCACCGGGTGCCAGCCGCGCGCTCGATGCCGTCACCCTGCCCTCGGTTCGCCCGGACGGTGACCGCGAGCGTGACGACATCCTGCCCTCTTCGCCAGTGCACGACAGTGGCGAGGCCGTCACGGAGCGCGAACGGGATTCGGCATTGCGTGAAGCGCGGTTGGACGCGGAGATCGACGCAGCAGTGGGGGAGTTGGCGCTCGATACCGGTGCCGAGGTGGCAGCGGTCGAGGCACCGCCGAGCGCCGAGGCATCGGCCGCGAACCATCCGCAAGCCGAGCCGGAAACAGCCGGTGCTGAAGAACCCCCCGTGACGTCGGCCCCCGTGACGCCGGCCCCCGTGACGCCGGCCCCCGTGACGCCGGTGCTTGCGGCCGAGGCGCCCCAACTCCCGGACCTCGATCTGCGCGCACTCGAGGCAGCGGCGCTCGAGGCGGCAGCAATGCACGATGCGCAGAACGCGCCGAACAGGGACACACTGCCGTCTGTGGACCCGGAGGCTGTCGAGCTGCCAGGCACGCTTGCATCGGTGGAGCAGGAAGCGGTCGATCTGCCAGATATGCCTGCATCGGTGGAGCTGGGAGCTGTCGAGCTGCCAGACACGCTTGCATCGGTGGAGCAGGAAGCGGTCGAGCTGCCAGATATGCCTGCATCGGTGGACCCGGAGGCGGTCGAGCTGCCAGACGCGCTTGCATCGGTGGAGCAGGAAGCTGCCGAGCTGACAGATATGCCTGCATCGGTGGAGCTGGAAGCGGTCGATCTGCCAGATATGCCTGCATCGGTGGAGCAGGAAGCTGCCGAGCTGACAGATAT